>Ga0210399_10001413_pt1 | contig 18728 bp, 16 predicted proteins | sample IncBWC14MmetaG_FD_150865 | JGI IMG/M metagenome (GOLD analysis project Ga0210399, IMG submission 150865) | Forest soil microbial communities from Barre Woods Harvard Forest LTER site, Petersham, Massachusetts, United States - Inc-BW-C-14-M | ecosystem: Environmental > Terrestrial > Soil >...
CCGGAAATCACTTCGACGGACGCTGGCGAGGTCGATTTGCTGAAGAGCGGGGCAATATTCCACAAAGGGCACGCCGGCCAACGCAACTGCAGGGCCTCGATGTCTAGCACTTGGTTCAGGATAGTCGGAAACGTTTGAATACATGAGGTCTGAATGCTGCCGTCCGTGTTCAACAGTTTGCAACCAACGATCCCGGCATCCGGAATCCCTTTGACCGTTTCCATTAGAGTCTCAATCGAATCATGCAGAACTTCCGTATCGGGGTTCAGAAAAAGCAGGAATTCTCCCGAACTGCTCCGATAGCCGAGATTATTAGCGCCTGCGAACCCGAGGTTGGCCTTACTTTCGATGACACGGGCAGAAGGAAATTCCTGTTTTAACGCATGGACATCCTTGTCCGGTGAGTCGTTATCCACAACAATGATTTCATGTGAAAACGCAGGTGGCCGGGCATAAATGCTTTTCAGGCATTCGCGCAGAAACCCCACCGAATTCCAATTCACAAAAATGATCGAGAGGTCCATGAGAAATTGAAAAGCCGGAAACGCGCCCCAGTCATTTCCAAATGGTGTTTTGACCAAGCAACCGATGGATCTGTTGTCGCCGGAGATATTCAATGGTTTTGCGGTCGTCTACCTGAGGAATTCCCTTGAAGTAGCCCGACGCATATCCGTAAAACAGGGCGAAAGACCCGACGAGGAGTGGCTTCTGCGGCAGGCGCACCAAGCACTTGGACAGCATGAAGAGCGGATGGTATCCACAAATATAGTCGGACCTGCCGTTCTTCACTAAATTGGCCCAGGTTCCATCGGCGGCGCCCGTCACACGGTGATGCACAAGTTCGAGGTCCGGAAAACTGCGCGTTTTCCAGCCCAACATGCTCGCTTTCACCTCGTCCATCGTATCCCATCCGGGCGCCGGCCAGAATCCGCCGATAGCCTCCCAACATGCCTGGCGATAGATCTTTGTTGCTCCGCGCACATGGAACGCCGGATTCGTTTCCACCTGTCGCTGATCATTGAAAATGTGGACGATGACGCCGCCGCCCACTCCCAGTTGAGGGTCTTCTTCGAAGCGGGAGAAACACTTCTCAAAATAATCGGGCGCAAACGAGAGATCGCCATCCAGTTTCACTATGAAATCCCGCTCTTGTCGCGTTGCCACCTTGTATCCATCGTCGAATGCTTCAACCACTCCGCCGCCTGATTTCCGGAAGCCGCGGTTTACGCGGTGGACGGGGCGAATCCAGGGATATTCCTTGGCGGCCTGGTCGAGAATCTGTCCAGTCTTGTCCGTGGAGCCATCATCCACAATGATCCATTCCATGGGACGAATGGTTTGAGCGGCCATGCTTTGAATGGTGCTCGAAAGATGCTTTTCCTCATCTCGAACAGGAGAAATTACCAGATATCTTATGTTGTGTGGATTCATGAATTCCTGAGATTTGATGTCACAACTGTTCCAGAGCAGCGGCGCGTTGCCGCCGAACGCCCACTCTGTTCGGCCTTCCTACTATTTTGATCATTGCGAACCGTAGTCGTCTTTAGCGTCTTGGTCACCGTTGTCCAAAGCGATATTCGCCCCTGACGCGGGCAGGTCTCATGCCGCGGTCCGGCGCAGATTCCATTTCAGCGCTTTTCGAGATTGACGGTTTCGCATCTGCCTGGGCGCAATCGGCTGCCATCACTGACGATAGCTGGAAGGCCATCTGGGCTGAAAACTGCTGGGGAGATAACTGGCAGCAATATAGGCCAACGATTTTGCCTTAGAGGTCGTTTCATTGCTTTCACCGACGGAATATCTTAATTGAGTTCGAGCCTCTTCGATCCTCCCGGCTCCCATTAGCAATTTCCCGTACAATCGCCTATGAGACGCGAACGCTCTCTGGAAAATTGGTCTAAGATGTTGAGCAGCAGACTTGTCATATTCAACCTTCAGCGAATCAAATACTTGTACCCGTGCACAAATACACTTTAAGCGGTTACTGGATAGCGACCGATCGGTGATTCGGTAGGCTGCCAGGGAAAACTTCGCAAAGACCACCGGTCCGAGCAAAGGCAGCTGATTAAAAAAGTAGGCATCCTCTGCGCCATTGAACTGGAAAGGCTTTTCTCCTAATTCACGGAGAACCCACTTTGGCACGCAGCAATAACTCATAGAGGCAAATTGTCCAGTACATGTATTGTATCGGGAAAGGAAATCGCCAGGGTTCAGGTATTCCAAGACAGCCTTCTTTTTAGAGTTCTCCTCTTTCCACTCGTATTTGCCGTATCCCTGGAAATTCGTGTGGTCGCTGAAACAGGCGACCGCGCGAGGGTTTTCTTCGAGAAACTGTCTTTGATATTCCAGGTACCTCGGATGCCACACATCATCAGCATCGAGAAAAGCAACAAGGTCACCCTGGGCATGCTTACATAAAATATTTCGGGAATGAGAAGGCCCACTATTATTTTGCGTAAAAACCGAAATCCTGGGTTGATAGGACCGAAGCAAGGATGCCGTCCCGTCTGTGCTGCCGTCATTAACCACGAGTATTTCATCTGGCGATACCGTCTGCGCTAAAACGGAATCCAGAGTAGTGCCGATTGTTTCTGCAGCGTTGTATGCGGGTATGGCTACACTTATGCGCATTACGAAAATCCTTTTGCTTTTGAATTCGTTTGGCGCAAACAGCTTGTTGTAGGTTTCTTTCGCCCGGTAAAGCGTACTCCCAAGGAACTTTCCACAAGTCCTGCTTGTGTCAGTCGACTTTCTGTCTGATTTAGGGCCTCGGTTTCTCTCGCCAAGATTGGCGCGGTCGCCGCGGAAATCACCGCCAGCAAGGAAAACCAAGCATACTGCGACTGATCGCTGAAGCTTATTCCGAAAAATGACACAAGGTATGAGAACAGAGCTACTCCTAGAAGCCAAAGCAACCATTCCTTCTTGTTATCACCAGCGACGAGCTTCCGCGCGGATCCTAGCCTCCCGAAGCTTCGAGATACCAGGAGAACAAAGCAAACAAGGGTGGCCAGACCACCACCTTCGGCTTCGGCGACAAATTGATTGGCTTGGTCCCACATGTCCCAACCCCAATCTTGGGTGGACTTGACGCCGATGAGCCACCAATCCCAAAAGTGCCTGACGCACATATCAATTATCATGGCACGGTGATATCCCGAGTTCCCAGAAACGAACTCGATATGGTTGATCAGGAACCAGACCGGCGCCTTCATGACGAGTTGCAGTCCGATCAGCAAAAAGACGATTCCCCAACGGACCACGCGCATCTTCCCACGGAGCGGCAACATCAGAATTCCGAGAATTACTGCCAGATAGGCCAAGAGCGGCGTACTGGATGCCGAAGTCACGACCATGACAGTGGCCCCAATGATGCTTGCGGCGGCGAGAATCCTTGATTTACCACTGTGCCAAAGCCATACGAAGAGAGCTAAGATGGTTGCGGCGAAGGTACCGGCCGGAATTGGTCCCGTAAATGGCCCCTGGGATCGAATCACACCGTCTCGTACCATGGGTTCCAACTTGCCGCCCATATATCCAAACGGGTTTACACCGTGCAATTTCTCGTAGAGCATGGTCACAGCCAAAAGAGACACGATGAAGGCAAATGTCCTGACTACTCGCAAAATGTCCTCTTCGTCGCGAATCAGATATCTCAAGAGGAAAAATCCGCCCAAGGTGTCCCAAAGAAATGCGCACTGGTTTATGAGGGCTCCGGCCTCAAGAAATTCCAGATAGGTGGCCGTGGCCCGAAAGGCTGCCCAGCAAATAAAGACCTTGTCGATCAAGGTGAATCCGCCGGAAGCGATCCCCGACTGGGAAGATTTTGGCGTCAGACCAATTCGGACCCAGCCAATCAGGATAAGTATTCTAGGGATGAAGAGATGTACCCCCCCCACATACAGTTGCTGCCCAAATGGCGTAAGAAACACTGCCAGCAAGAAAGGCACGACGACATATTTTCGGGGCAGCGCAAGAATCAGCAGAATCGCAATGATCGACAAGATCATGACGATGGGGTGAAGCGCCGTCCCACTCAGGCCGCCACCAAATCTTAAATGGTCGGAAGTTGGCACTAATCAAACCTCGAGTTCGTCTCGGACGATTTATAGGTTTCGTAGCCCATAGCAGGGTACTCAGGGATTCTGTTCCACCTTGTTGCGAGAGCACGCGAGAATTACCATTTTAGAGTCTTTAGCGAAATAGGTATCGCTAACCTGCAAATTCGTTTCCAGGAGACGAATGATACCTTTGTATCTGTGTTTGTCGCAGAGCCGTACGAGGAATACTCCGCCCGGGCAAAGATGAGAACAATAGCGATTTATCATTTGCTGGATCTGATGTTGCGGAACGTAATAGATCGATTCACGAAACAGAATCACCGAGAACTTACGGTCGGGCTGGAATATGGCGATATCGGAAGCGAAGAACTTCAGTTTGTGCGCCCTATCTACTTCTTTGGAGAGTTCCACCCTGGCTTTCTCAACAGCGATTTCGGAAATATCAACTCCCACATACTCGCGGAAATTGTTCCGCATCTCTAACGCGGTCATGCCGCTTCCGCAGCCCAAGTCGAGAATTGAACCGCCTGCGCCGTACTTTTCGAGGAATCCGTAGAGTGGCTCCCGGCCTTCGTTGTTTTGTCCTCCCCTTTTATAGGTCCATCGGCCGGTTTTGTATTCCGAGTCCCACACGCGCTGCTTGGCGGCTGCGTTGCCCCACCTCTTTATTAGAGCGTTGGCAATCTTCTGAATCACTGTGTCTCCTGTAATTTATGGGAATTGACGCCTGGCCATGCCGGCGTTGGTGCTGCGCATTCATTACGACAGGCGTACGGTCTCTAGTGGGACAACGACAGCTTGGGGATACCAGGGGGATCTTCTGAAGGCCGCACCTTTATAACGCTCGAAACCACTGATAGCGCTTCCCCTGACGCGCGAAAGCCATGAGTCCGATTGGCAAAGTTTGGCCGATACCAGCAATCGGCGGAACAATTGTAGTCTGGACAACAATCTTCGCCTTACGTTTGAATCTGTCTGGTTTTGCACCCTCGCCAAGGCCCGCTCAATTATCGTAATCTCACACTGCTTCAAGATAATAGGGTCTCTCGCGGCTTGCTTTGAAAAGCTGTTCGCTGCTCCTTCACGGTAAATGACCAAGGGATCGCGAATGAGGGCCCAAGGTCCTTCGTTAGCTAAGCGAAGCGGCAGATCATAGTCTTCTAAATATCTTAGGCTCTCATCGAACACGCCGACTTTCTCAATCGCCCACCTGCGGATCGCGACGGTCTGGTTGAACAGGACAAGTCGGGTTGCCAGAATTTCCGCAACATTCAGCCACAGACCCTCTTCATGAGGCGAATGGATGTCGGAAATGTCAAATGAGGTGTACGGTTTACCATGAACGATTCCAAAAGATGCGCTGCACAAGCAACAAGGCACCGAATCGCCCGATTTTTCCAATAGTGCGACCTGACGTTCGAGCTTATTGGGCTCCCAGAGATCGTCGGAGTCTTGAAAGGCTATGATGTCCCCGGCGGAAACTTCAATGCCGCGGTTACGCGCCGCTGCCGGCCCCGCGTTCTTCTGAGTGATCACCCGGATACGGTCGGCATACTTGCGTAATATCGACGGAGTATCGTCCGTTGAACCATCATCGACCACGATCAGTTCGATGTTTTTGTACGTTTGGCTAAACACATTATCGATGTTTTCGGAGATCACATTGGCGCGATTGTAGGTAGGAATAATCACGCTGACAAGTGGTTTGCTCATAGATTGTCGTCACTTCCCAGCCGCGCGAACAGAGGCTTGGAACTCGTGCTTCACGAGCGTTTCTTTCTTCCGGTCGAGTGTCTTTCGGAGTTCTGCGAGTCTGTCCCAAGCCCGAAGTGCCCATGGGCCTGCTACGGCTGCGCAGAAGAAAGCGACTGATGCCAACGACGCTCCGTACCGAAACTGTTCTATCACCAAGTGGCGAATGCTTTGTTGCTGTGCCACATGAAGTTTGCACAGACCACGCACTGCGCCTGCGTAGTATTGCGCCCAGGGGGTCTTTTTCCCCGTTTTCTTCATAACCAGGGGGAATGCCAGCATGAGCGCCCGATAATGGTCTGGCGTATTCAGACCATGGTGCGCCAGGGAGCTGGCCACGAGATCGGAAGTCCGATAGAACCTTGTAACGATGGAAGGGACTGCCGCGAACCTGCATTTGCACGCAACTTCGAAAGCGGCCAGAAGGTCCTCATGGGTGCGCAGACCGGCTGTGAAGCATTCTGCCTCAAGAAGCACATTTCTGCGGATCAAGCTACCTGAAAGGTAAGCTTGCTGGACAGGATGGATGACGCTCAACGAGTCCTCAAATATCTGTGGGTGCCCCTTCACTACCAACCCGGCCTTTTCGAAAAGCGACGTACCCTCGCCTTCATCGCCCATAAACCGCATATCTCCAAAGAGCCAGGCTACGTCGGCTGGCAGCTTTTCGAGTGCAGAAAGAAACTCCCTTTGCCTATCAGGTAGCCACTCATCGTCGCTATCCAGGAACGCAATCCATTTCCCCCGTGCTTCCCGGATCGCCCGCAAACGCGCGCCGGAGACGCCCGTGTTTTCCTGCCGGATCAGCCGAACTTTACTCCCGTAGCGCGCCTGAATTGCGTCACCGGAGCCGTCGGTCGAACCATCGTCCACGACGATCACCTCGTCGACCGGGACCGTCTGCGACAGCACGCTATCGATGGCGCGAAAAACATATTGGCGACGGTTATATGTCGGGATGAGTGCTGAAACCTTCACTTCATGCTCCCTCATGCGCGCTGAGACTGACCATCTTCCCTGCGTCTGGCCCAACAGTGCCCGTCCTTACCTCTGCCACTGGAGCGGATTGTTTGTCCCGCTTCCTCAAACCCGCGCGGAAAACTTGACGCTCGTTCTTATCGAATACTGCCACCCAGGTCCCCAGTGCATAGAGAATTGTGGCGCAAGCAGCGGAACTGAAGAGGTGTGTATAGTCAGGCTTCAGGCCCCAGTAGATCAGGGGTAAACAAGCCGCGATCAGACCTGCGCAGCGAAAACTGGTCCGAGAAAGAAATCGTACGTACATCCAATATGAAATATTACTTACTTTGCACATCCACCATGGCTGAATGACGATCCTGATTACAATTGCAGCGACAAGCGTTCCCAGGGCAACCCCCAAGATCCCGTATTGTCGTACAAGCATCAGACTGACGCCCAGATTCAATATTCCTTCTGCCAAATTCAAAAAGGCGTAAACGCGATGTTTAAAGGTAGCGAAGAGAAGGCTCACGGTTGGCATCTGACACAAGTCCAAGAGCATGGCCAGCGTCAGGACCACCAGCGGCCAATAACTGTCCGTGTAAGACGGCCCCATCCAGCGTTCGATCATCGGCCTCCCCCACGTTATTAGACCGAAGCACAAAAAGATGGCCATGCACAGCGAGATCTTCGTCGCAAGAAAGAATGTCTTCTTGATTCTGGCATCCTCGCCGGCCGCGTGAAACTGGCTCAAGAGCGGCCAAAAGACGCCCACGACCGAAATCATGACCCGCATGTATTGGTCGGCGAAGACACTTGCGATCCTGTAGTGGGTCACCGCGGCCAGCCCGATGAAGGCGGTAATGACAAGCGGATCCACCTGAAACCGCAGACGGTCGGCAATATCCGTGATAAAGAGATATGCACTGTAGGAAAAGAGGCTCTTTGTCGTCTTGCGCTCTGCGGACCCAGCGAGAATTCGCATCCATGGAAATTGCCTGTGTGTTATCCACAACGTCAGCAAAGAGCTCGGGAGCGCGGCCAGTAGTCCTGCCCACGCAATGCCTGTGAGCCCGCGGCCAGCCAGGACGACCCAGATAATCAGGGTCGTACGCAAAGTCAATGTAAGCAAAGCCAGCCAAGAAACGACGTCGAAACGCAACCCCGCGAGAAGGAGCCCCTGATAGGTGTTCAGTGGGAAGCTCAGGGTCACGGTCAGCCCCACCAGAAGGATTACCTTCCAGAATAGGGACGCATCCTGAGGACTGCGCAAAAAGACGGGCGCGAGAGCCGCGAGCGCAAGGGTTACGACCAGGGCTGCGACGCCCATCAAGGAGTGAATCCGCAGCGCCGCGTTGAAAATGACGTTACACTCCTGATCATCCTTCCGCCCGATGGCGCCAGAAATGTACTGGCCGACCGTCCCCGTCAACCCGAAATCGAGCATGCCATAGTAGCCCACGAATGTCCCAGCGAGCGCCCAGAATCCGTACTGCCGGTCCCCCAGGTGATGGACTAGGAAGGGAAAGAGCATGAACGCAACGACACCATTCGCTACCAATGCCATTGTTCTCAGTAACGAACCGGAGACTAGTTTTTGGGCGATGGTGTTCATGGCTGCCAGATAGAGCTGTGGGGTTCAGCAGGGCTCAAAGAACAGAAATTGTGTGCTGTCAAAAGGTCGGCTTGCTCGCATCCTTTTCGGGAGAGAAGCCGGGCCAAATCGCAGGCGAAATTTTACGTTAATGCACCGTACCGGTGAGGTTTGTTGGCGGATTCGGCAGGCTGACGCTGCCCTGAGACATCTGGTAAGCACCCATGTCCCACGCCCCCGTTGAGGGACGACGAACACAGCCGTTGCCGCAGGCATAATTCACGCCAAAAAACTGTGGAGCGCCGGTATTCAATCCGGGGATACCAAGACTGATGAGATTTGTTCCCGCGCCAATAACCGGACTGTTTGCGTTTGGAACGAACGAGGCATTCAGATTGGGATTGGCAACTATGCTGCCCGTACCATCGCATGCGCCCGTGCAGTAGCCATAGCTAGTACTCGCGGTTTGCCAAGCGGCGATTGTCGACCAGATGCCAGCAGAGTTGTTTGTCCAGCCTCCACTTCCGGTCCAACCGTAGAAATCGTTATAGGCCGAGGTGTTGCCGCCGTTCGCATGATTCACGCATTCGAGATAGGATTGACCCGCAGCGATGTTGTTTTCCGCCGTCGCTCCCTGATAATACCCAAAGCCGCATGCGGCCGGCCCAACCATCGTATTGTTGTAGATTCCGGTTCCCATTACGTAAGCTCCCGGCTCAATCATGTCGTTGGCCGGACCCGTTTGACCGGGACTCGTGTAAAACACGTTGTTATAGATAAGGGCGTTCCGCACGTCCCCGGTGCTGTTAGGGTCAAGAAATATGTAACCCGTCGTCTGCCCGTTGATGTCGTGGATGAAGTTGTTGGAGATGACCACGCCGTCCATGATGGTACCCTGCGGGAAAAACATGATCCCGTTGTGGTGGCCAACGGAATTCGGATCCCAGTTGCAGTTTGCCCCCACGACGCAACTGATGTCGTTCCCATTGACGATAACTCCGTTCGTGGTCCCTATTCCTCCAATTCCCCAGTTGATTCTGGAAATCGTGTTGTAGGAGATGGTCACATTGGAATCGCCCGGCGCCCCGTTATAGAACACCGCCGTGTAGGTGTCATGAATGGCGTTCTTGGCCACAGTTACGTTCGTCGCGCCGTTCTTGATTGAGATTCCGCCATCATTGGTTCCACCCGTCACGCAAGCAGCCGAATCGCTCGGGTCGTGTTGGCACATATTCGCTATGGTCAGGTTTTGAATCGTCACGTTGCTGCTGTTGCTGACGTAGATTCCGAGACTCAAGACGTGATAAGTCAGGCCAGTGCCATTGTCCGTGGCCTGGATGATGCCGTTCGTTCCACCGTCGATTACGAGCCAACTGCGGCCCGATACGGTAATGGCACCGGCAGAGGTTGAACCCCAATATGGTGCGGTTAGAGTCGCGCCTGGTTCAAACTTCAACGTAACGGGATTGCCACTCGACCCGCTCCCTTGCGCCGTGATGAGCGTCGAACCAGCCGCTCCCGTAAACAAACCGCACAGATGGACGGTGGTTCCTGGGCCGATCTTCGTTCCTGTGGGCGCACCAGCAGTCCAGTTCGCGGCCGTATTGAAGTACGTGTAGGGCAAAGCATCCGCGCAGTCGGCGCCGTTGGCGGCTCCCGTCGCGTTTTGGGCTATATAGATCTCGTTTGCGCGAGCCGAGGTCGGACCCCAGAACATCGCCAAAAACAGCAGTATCGGTGCGAAAAAAAACATTTTAGAGCCGATCGAAAAAGAATGATTCTTCTTGGAAGGCAGAACCGCTGTAACTAAAACCCGAACGCTTACCATCAATTTAGCTCCGTCAGTGCAGACACTTCCCACCCTAACGGAGCGTAGCAGTCGGTCAACGGTGACAACAACTGTCCTGATGTACAGCCTGTGTGCTGTACCAGCGGTCCCCATAAGTAATTCATAATGCGTAAGTTGCGCGACATTCGGCGGCTCCAACAAACCGCTGTGGCGAATCCTTATGGGAGGCGTCCAAAAAGTCTCCCCTACGGGTACACTGGGCCGCCGGTACGCTGCATCATAGTGACGTTGTGATGGATCAGTTTATTGAACCATTGTGGCCAATGGAGCCAGTCGTAGCCGCCCTCGATCTTGGCGCGGAGGAAGTGCGGGTCATCCCAAGAATTAACAGGCAAACGGGGCAGGAAAAAACGGTTGTGGCCCCGCCTGGAGCGGCCGATGATGGTGGAAACACCATTCTGAAACCCATGATTTTCAAGAACGTCAACGAGAAAGCGTGTGAATCCTTTGTCTTCTTCAGGGAATGCGAACGGATAGGAAAAAGACACTACTGTCGTGCCCAACTTTTGCTCAAGGACTTCTTTCGAATACCCCATTTCATAATCAATCTGTTCGAGGCCCAGCGAACGAAGGTCTGGATGGGTCACGGTGTGGGAGCCAAAGCGAATTCCTTCAGCGTGAAGTTCGCGTACCTCACTCCAAGTGAGATAGTCGACACCCTCAATGCGTACGGACGTGTCTTGGATCCGGCTGGTGGCCAGGAAAATGGTGGCGGAGAAGCCACACTGCTTCAATACCGCCATGCCATCCGTATAGAAGTCGCGATAGCCATCATCGAAAGTAATGACCACAGTCTTTGAAACGTCGCTGCCAGACTCCAGCGCGGCGTGAGCTTCCGTCAGGTCCAAAGTGCGGAAACCGCTGTTACGAAGCCATCTCATCTGTCGAGCAAAGGCTTCAGGTGAGGTATTGATCTGGTAGTAAGGGTGTGACATTCCGAAAAGATTATCGGAAATGCTGTGGTACATCAAAATGGGCACGGAATTCGACCCATGGCCATCGAAAATGCGCTTAAGTGGATGCGCGCAGTAGAGTGTGGCTAGTCGATCAAGGCGAGGCATAAAAACTCCATTAGAAACATGTTAGTTCAAGGAACTGGCGCAAAAAGTCTTCCGGCCGACCTACTGAGGGCCCCGTCGAAGGGCGAACGCCAGCTGAAAGTGAAATTCGCAGTCTGGCGCCCTTTGTCCCAGGAGTGCATGCAAATTCTTAACGGACCGAGACAACCTGGGAAGTCAGGAACTCCAGAACTTTGTTCGTGACGCTGATTTGTTGCTCATGAGTCAATTGGGGGAACATCGGAAGGGACACGATTTCAGCGGCGACCCGCTCGGTCACCGGGAATGCGCCCTTCTTGTATCTGAGGTGCTCGTAAGCCTTCTGCAAATGAAGGGGAATCGGGTAGTGGACGCCAGTGCCAATTCCAGCGTCGGCGAGGTGAGCTTGTAACGCCTCGCGATCTTGCACTCGCACCACATAGAGGTGATACACACCTTTCGTCCAGCCGGCTTCGTACGGAACCACCACCGCGTCCTTCATCTCTCCGAGCAGTTCGTGATACTGGTGAGCGAGCGCGCGGCGGGATTCGTTCCATTTTGCTAGGCGATGCAGCTTCACGGACAGCCATCCGGCTTGGATGGAGTCGAGACGGCCATTGTAGCCTTCAATGTCGTGGTAATACTTCTTCGCCTGGCCGTGGTCGCGAATCATCTTCATGCGCTGAGCCATGGCTTCATCATCGGTAGTGATGGCGCCACCTTCACCGCAGGCGCCAAGATTCTTTCCGGGGTAAAAGCTGAACGCGGCAGCCTTGCCCATGGTGCCGGCCTTTTTCCAGGTATTGGCCTTTTTTGAGAAATATTCAGCGCCGTGTGCCTGGCAGGCGTCTTCAATCACCACGAGATTATATTTCTCGGCCAGTGCCATGATCGGATCCATGTCTGCCATCTGCCCATACAGATGAACCGGAACCACCGCCGCAACCTTACGCTTGGAGGCACGTTCGACCAGCTTCCTAGTCTGGGGATCAAAGTCGCAATTCTTCTCGAGGTATTCCCGCAATTTTTCGGGATCGAGGGTGTAGGTCTGTTCGTTGATGTCGACGAACGCGATGTGTCCTCCCGCTTGGGAGATGGCTTCGGTTGTGGCGATGAACGTGTGAGGAACCGTAATCACGATATCGCCGTTTTGGACGCCACCGGCCATGAAGGCGAAGCGCAGCGCGTCTGTGCCGCTATTTACGCCAACGCAAAACTTTGCATCGCAGAACTGAGCGAAGTCACGCTCGAATTCCTCCACCATGGGTCCACCGATGAAGCCGGCGTTGCTGAAGGCTTTCTTCACTACCGCCAACAACTCATCCTCCAATTCCTGGTGAGGTGTCACTAGGTCGAGAAACGGAACTTTCGTTGGATTAGCCATAGCCTTATTTTTTCTCCTCTGTGATAAACCGCACAAATTTAGCGGGATTTCCGGCCACAATGGCGTTCGCCGGTACGTCTTTGGTTACGACGCTGCCTGCTCCGACAATAGCGTTCTCACCGATAGTCACGTTGCTCAGAATCGTCGAGCCGGACCCAATGGAAGCTCCCTTTCGGATGACGGTTTTTTCCACTTTCCAGTCCGCTTCCGTCTGCAAGCCGCCGGAGGGCGCTGTGGCGCGTGGATAGGAATCGTTGATAAAGGTCACGCCGTGGCCGATGAAGACGTTATCCTCGATCTCCACGCCTTCGCAGATGAACGTGTGGCTCGAAATTTTGCAGCGTTTGCCAACACGGGCATTCTTCTGGATTTCCACGAAGGCCCCAATTTTAGTTTCATCTCCGATTTCGCAGCCATACAAATTGATGAACTTGGAGAGCCGCACGTCCTGGCCGAGCCTTACGCTTGGTGCGATCGAGACAAATTCGTTCATAGGGTAACCGCCTCTCCGCGACTCCGGATGGACTTGTCCGCTGCTTCCAGGATGCGGACGACTCGCAGTCCTGCAACACCGTCGTTGAATGGTTTCGTATTTTCCTCGATGCACTTTAGGAAATAAGCGGTCTCGGCGCGGAGCGCTTCAATCTGCTCAACTTGGGGTGCCCACATGTCGCCGGAGCGATAGCTGACCAGCAGTTGATGCAGGTTGCTGGGATTTGTCGACATACTGACACCCTTGTCATAGATCTTGATCTTTTCATCAGCATCAAGATCGTTCCAGACCAGCATTTTCTTTTCTCCGCCGATAAGTGTGGTGCGCACTTTCACGGGTGACAGCCAATTTACGTTGACGTGGGCAATGATCTTGTTCGGGAAATACACCGTGATAAAGGCCACGTCCTCGACACCGTTCAAATGCTTTTGGCCAGTGGCCACCACGGCTTCCGGCTTCTCCGCGATGACATAATCCATAATCGAAAGATCATGCGGAGCCAGATCCCAGATGACATTAACGTCATGCTGGAATAGGCCGAGGTTTACACGAAGTGAATCGTAGTAATAAAGGTCACCCAGTTCCCGCTTCTCCACCACGTCTTTGATCTTTTTCACCGCACCGGTGAATAGAAAGGTATGGTCGACCATGATCTTCAAATCCTTCCGGTCGGCGAGCTCAATCAATTCTTCCGCTTGAGCGGCGGTCCACGTGAACGGCTTTTCCACGAATACGTGTTTGCCGTTTTCGAGTGCTTGCTTGGCTAGTTCATAGTGCGTCCAGACCGGTGTGACCACCGCGACGACGTCAATATTCGGTGAATTGAGAACCTCTTTTTCGTCCGTGGTATAGGCGATTCCCGGATGTGCCTTGCGCAATCGCTCTTGGCACTTGGGATTCTTGTCGCAGACCAGAACCACTTCTGAGCCGTCGTGCGCGTGAAAATTCCTAACGATGTTCGGACCCCAATAACCATAACCAATTACACCAATGCGAATCATGGGACTCCTTAGGTATTTGAAGAGTTACAATGCGCCTTGGGACGACAAGGCCTTCGCGAGAGCTATAACCACCAGCAGGAAGATCATCCAAATGAGCTGTCTGTGGAGTGCCGCAGGGAGACAACCGACCGTTCCTACGGCGCTTGAATTATTGCCGCTTCCCTGTCCATAGGCACATGGGAGCAAAGAAAGCGATGAACTTTAGACTAGTGAGCGCCTTCACCCAAAATTACTGCGGCGGGCGTCTGGAGAAGAATTCTCAAGTCCAGCCAGATGGACCAATCCCGTGCGTATTGCAGATCCAGGCGCACCATCTCATCAAATCTGGTGCGGCTGCGACCTTTGACCTGCCACAAACCCGTGATTCCAGGCTTGATCTCAAGCACTCTGCGGCGGTGCCACACGTCATACGCGCGGAACTCATACGCAATCGGGGGCCGTGGACCAACCAACGACATATCACCGCGCAAGACATTCCAGAATTGCGGCAACTCGTCCAGGCTCGTCTTACGAACGAACTGGCCCACACGGGTTATCCGGGGATCTTTCTGAATCTTGAACACCGGCTTCTGGCCTTCCAGCGTGGCGCCGTCTACCTTGCCCGCGATGAATTGGCTCACATACTGCTGATGAATCCGCGCGTCACAGTCGGTGCGCATCGAGCGGAATTTAAGAACCGTGAACGGTTTGCCATACTCGCCCAATCGTTCCTGCTTGAAGAACACAGGTCCCTTTGAGCTGAGTTTAATGGCTAGCGATATCGCCGCAAAAACGGGCGCGAAGAGCAACAGCGCCGCCAAACTTCCCAAGACGTCAATGCAGCGCTTGATTGCCAAAGCGAACTGACGTTGCTCGTCTTTTTTGCTGAATTCCGGGTAGAGCGCGGTGTTTGCGGAGTGATCGTTGTCGCCTTCGTGGTATTCTTCCGGAAAGAAATGAAAGGAAACGGAAATACTTGCCGCTCTCTCCGTGCCCAAGACTGCTCCGCACACTTTAGGGATCTTATCCAGAAATGTACTTTGAATTAACTGATCGTCGGCTTTCCCAAGCTCGGTGCCGATCAAGCCGATCACATCGTTTTTCACGTGCCACCCGATGATATCTGTTTCCCGCGTGTTTTGTGAGATGGCGTGATTCAGCGCTCCCAGGGTGCGATCCTTCTGAACACCATGAACATCAGAGAGCGCCTTTCTGATATCCACAAGAACCAAGACGAATCTGTTTTTCGCTCGCTCGGCGCGCCGGCGCTCCAGATAGAGCATGGATGCAAAAGCGTTTTCAGGGAGCAGCAAGCGCGTTGGAGTATTTCCGAAATCCGGCAGCGAGACGTGCGCCTTTACCTCCAGCCGTCGGCTGTTCTCCGCTCGTTGCGTTTTCATTTCAAGAGGGCTCATTGATCTTTCCTAACGGTTGAGAATCCCCAATCAGCGTATTGCGGTCGCAGCCTGGGCGGGCTGCAGGACCTTATTGCTGGGCACTTCGCGCGGCTCTCGAACGGGGACGAGCCACGCAAGGTCCACTTCCAATGCCACGGAGCGTTGGAGCAGGTTCACCGAGAGCACCACCCGATGGTCGCCCTTGAAATTGACGAGAATTCCCTCCAGACCTGTAAGGGATCCGCACGTTACACGAACTTTTTCTCCAACCTCGATGAAGGGCCACGGTTGATGTGGAAGACCCGAGTGAACCGCTGTCTGAATTGCAGAGATTTCGTCGTCCGATATCGGAACCGCCATCCGACCGTTTCCTACAATTTGCAGAATTCCCGAAGTCGTGACGATCGGCCGGCGATTTTGAAAATCGAATCGCGAAAATAGATAACTCGGGAAAAGTGGTAATTCCACTTCCTTCATCCGATCCGACCACTTACGGAGGCTCTTGTACCGGGGGAGGAAACACTCGATCCCCTGGTTCTCCAACTGAGCGGCAACGAAGCTTTCTTTGCGGGCATGCACATGGAGGGCAAACCAACGAATTCCAGTTAAAGCTTCTTCACTTTTGGAATTGATTACGCTCACTCGCTAGGCTCTCTCTCTGGCTAACTTGTGAATCTTGTCCGTGCGCGTAGGCTAACGCCACTGGACTCCCATTTCCGGGTGCACTTACAGTATGGCAATTCGACTTCCAACTGGTTCCAGAAGGGCCTAGAGGGTAGCTGTTCCGAAGTCTTACATAAAATGAAGAAAACAAATGAGTTACTGACGTCCAAGGGCCGTTGAGCAATTTCATTCTTTGAAGAGGGAAGGTTCTAAACGCCCGAAAGGAGAAATACACTACCCGATTGCTCAAATCTAGTTCCGGTACTCCCTAAACCACTGATAAGTATGTTAGTTACAAATAGTTACAGGAGACCGGTGGGAAGCTTCAAAGCTCTAGTCACTTCCGGCTACATAGTAATCTGGGCTCACGGAGTGGGGAAACCAAGACGAGAAGCCTTCCTGCGCACGCGCCCAAACTGCCTCCACCGTGATCGAACACGTGATGGCTCGGCGCTGCCGCCAGATGGGCATCAAACGGAAAGTACTGATAAATAGTATGGTTAGCACGAAACCCGCCCTAATCCCCCCCTCCAAAACCTCTTACCCCTCTTTGGTTTCAGGCAGGCAACATCTCCAAGACCGGTCGAGCCCTGCCCCTAGGGAAAAACATTTCCGATGCTAGTGTCGTCGGCACGCAGGTTCGCGAACCTCTCGCTCAACAGGCGCGCCCCAAAAAGCTGTTTGGTCGACCCCTGGTCCAAGCTATCTAAATTATAGTTTTGTTGGCGAGGATTCTGCCATAGGCTAGAATACGACGCGCTACACACAACAGTGATCGCAGCATGCTCGACGGTCACCATGCTTCGGGTCCAACGATCGCGTCTTGGAGTGCTTCCGTTCCACAAATATTTCACGAAATCAATCCCCTTGCGGATTCCCGTTGGGGGGAATTTCTACATCGGAACGCGAGGGCTTCGATATTTCACACGCCAGGGTGGCTTGAAGCCTTACAGCGAACTTACGGATACGAGCCCGTGGTCTTCACAACCAGCCGTCCGGGAGAGCAGTTGCAAGATGGAGTTGTATTCTGCAGGGTGAAGAGTTGGCTGGGCAGGCAACGACTTGTTTCTCTTCCATTCTCCGACCATACCGAGCCACTGGTTTCCAACCAAGAAAATCTGCTGAAGTTGTTGGCCTTCTTGGCAGAGGGCAAAGTGCAGGGGAAATGGACGAGCATTGAGCTTCGTCCACCCGATGCGTTGAATCGTTTCGCAAACTGGTCCAATTTCCAGGATGGACAGCGCTTTGTCCTGCACAGCCTGGACCTTCAGCCGAGCCTCGCACTCCTCTTTCGGGGTCTCAATAAAGATTCCACACAGAGAAAGATTCGGAAGGCGATCCGGGAAGGCTTGAAGTGCGAAGAGGGCCGATCCGAGGAACAGTTGCGTCAATTCTTTCGATTGTCGGTAATGACGCGGCGCCGCAAATCGCTCCCACCACCCCCACTTGCCTGGTTTCAGAATGTCGCTCATTGTTTAGGGGAGCATGCGAAAATCCGAATAGCGATGACCAGAAATGGGGAACTTGCCGGCGCAGTCTTCTCGGTCCGCTATAAGAACACCATGTTGTTCAAATACGGCGCGAGTGACGCGAGGTTCCATAGCTTAGGCACAATGCCGTTTCTTTTGTGGCAGGCAATCGAAGAGGCCAAAAACGCGGGGGCGACACAGTTTGATTTCGGCAGATCTGAGATCGACAATGGAGGCCTTATCCGCTTTAAGAACCACTTCGGTGCGAAACAATCTGTACTCACCCACAAGGTCTTTCCCGCGATGTCTTGGGATGCGGGCGCAAACAGCTGGAGCCTGAAATATGCGAAAAAATTCTTTTCAGTATTGCCAGATGGTGCGCTGATTCTCGCGGGGAGGCTCATCTATCCGCACATCGGATAATTGGGTGCTCCCGACAATTGCAGGCGCTCTTTTCAACCCTTCGGTCGAACAGCGCCGGTTTAAACGACCCCCCTATGAGTCTTTATTACGGTTGCCGCGAAATGGCCCCACTCGTAACATTTCTGGGCCAATTCGACCCGCCAACTGGAACGCCTTGAATAGGTGTTCTTTCAAGAAGAGGATTTGCAGCGCTCTCCTCAGCCGTGAACCGTGAAAATCAAATAGCCCCACTTCCGAGAGCACCGAAAATAAGAGTATGTCTTCGGCGCGTGGGTGTCCGACGATCGCGCCACGGAAAATGGGGCTGTTCCGAAACAGGATCCGAGTTGCCTCAAACAAATAGGCCTTGGGATTCGATGTAGCTTTGCCCGCGTAATCAAAGTACGGGCCATCCAGAACCCTTACGTTTGGCATCACGTGCCCCTCAATGAGTATTTCTGAATCGGCTGGTGCATCGACATCGATGCTCGGGCATTTGATGAGCTCCACGCTCTTCTCTTGCAGCGCTCCGGCCAGCTCGTACTCGTCCTTCCCGCACGGATACCCTGCAGCGGCAGCGATAAACACAGCCTCGCTGGCTCCGATTGCCACCGCCACGTCCAGCGGTTTCCCCATTGCTTCTGCCTTAGCGAATTGTATTCCCAGGTGACTTTTCGAAGACGTGCT
>Ga0210399_10001414_pt1 | contig 18724 bp, 17 predicted proteins | sample IncBWC14MmetaG_FD_150865 | JGI IMG/M metagenome (GOLD analysis project Ga0210399, IMG submission 150865) | Forest soil microbial communities from Barre Woods Harvard Forest LTER site, Petersham, Massachusetts, United States - Inc-BW-C-14-M | ecosystem: Environmental > Terrestrial > Soil >...
GTGGTTGAGGACTTAACGCGTCTATCGCGTAATGATGCAGACACGGCGCGGTTCAAAGAAATAATCGAGTTTAACAAAATCGAAATTCTGACTCAGACCGGCTGGAAAAAGGGAAGCGATTTCGCAATTCACGGCCTGATTAATTCTTTCGATAAAGGAACGCGTGCCGTTGGCGTCCGGCGCGGTCAGAGTCTTTGTCTATCGCTTGGCCAAGTCCCCGGTGCGCCAGCATATGGATATCGTGTCGTTAAGGGAAAACCCGGTGAGCATGAAATCGACCCGGAGGCCGCAAAGATCGTTGTTCGCATTTTCAGTGAGTATGCCGTAGGTCGTTCGCCAAATAAGATCGCCGCCGATTTGACACGCGAAGAAATCCCAACACCGGCCAGCCACCGGGATTCCCGATATAAGAATTCTACGACTTGGAATAGTCAGGCGTTCGTTGGTGGAATGCACGCCAAGGGGATTCTTGGCAACCGAAAATACATAGGCGAGATTGATTGGAATACTCATTCGTCTGAGCGGAGTCCGTACACTAAGAAACCGGTCAGACGCGTGAACCCGGTAGAGCAGCATACAAAGCACCTGAATCCGGCGCTTAGAATAGTCGATCAAACGCTATGGGACGCGGCTCAGAAAGTTAGAACTGACCGTTCGGTGAAGAAGTTTGGTGCCGGTGGCAAGGTCACCCGTCGCCCCGTCGTGGCGCGGGGAGAACATCTTTTGTCAGGACTGTTGCGCTGTGGGACTTGCAACGGTCACATGAGAATTTCCAATACATCTAGGAATGGTACTTCGCGAGTCGCTTGCGCGGCTGCCCATCAACATCGCACATGCGAACATTCTAAAACGTATGATGTTGATGAATTGAAAAACGGCATTCTTGCCGGGATGATGGAAAATCTTCTGTCTGATGAAATGATCGACGCTGCTCTTGGTGCTTACCGCACCGAGAAGAATCAAGGCGTGAAAAACGATAGCGAGAAAAAGGCCGTGCAACGGAAACTCAACGCGCTTAACGTCGAAATCGCGCGGTTGGTTGACGCAACGATGAAGGTGAATAATCCGCCAGCCGAATTCTATAGGAAGATTGAGACCAAGGAAGTTGAACGTGCGTTATTGGATGAACGTCTGCATCAGCTAGGCGGACCGGGCAATAACTTGCTTCAGTTTCCAGTTACCTCACCGAAGTTCAAGGACATCTATCGCAAGAGCGTCTTCGAAGTACATCGGGCAATGACCAAGAAACCAGATACGCCAGAGAGCCGCGAAGCGTTCCGCAATCTCATTGATAGCATCGTGGTTCATCCGACGGCCAAGAGGATGCCCTATGAGTTTACGCCCTACGCCCGTATAGCCGCCATACAGGGGCTGAATCTGTTCCCACCGTGCAGAACGACAAAGGAAGTCATTGCGGCACAGGGGCTTTCGGCACAGGGACTCTTATATTCCGATAATGCTGCCCCAGGGAAATCAGTGTCCTCGTAATAGACGCGGACCTGCATGAGGTGGCGGCCGTCGCGAATCTCGCCGTCGAGATGGGCGGTCCGCGACGGACCGCGGTCGTGGGGGAACATTTGCATTACTCCCGGATGTCAGCGGCGAGTGACAAGGATTGAGCGGTGGCGTGCAATCGCTTGTCGCGAGTCCAGACATAGGTCTCCGCCGCGAGTGCGGCTGCGGCAAGCAAATGGACATCGACGTATCCGATACCGGATCCCGACAGTTTTCGATGGGCAATAAATTCGAGTATCTCATCGGTGTCGGCCTGGGCCGCCCTCGGAAGACCGCGCAAATCGTCGACCATCTCGGCAATCTGCACATGACCGAGTACTAGCTCTCCGATCACAAATGGATGCATGACGACGATTCGGCGATCGAGAAGTCCCGCCAGCCGTGAATCGCGGCGACGGAAATGGTTCACCCAAATCGACGTATCAACGAGAACTCTCATTAGGGGCGGCGGCGCGGCGGTGCCTTGGCATCCGGTACGGTGCCTCCCAGACGAGCGAGCCGTCGCGCAGCTTCACGTTCAATCAGCGCTTTCAGCGCCTCTCGAAGGAGAGCGGATTTTTCGTGCACATTGGTCAATTGCTCAGCCCTGGCGAGCAATTCGTCGTCGAGAGCCACTGTCGTGCGCATGTGATTTTTCTCCAGCGCACAAAATATAGCATCATCTGATGCCGATTTCCATGCCTGGGTTTAGCCAAAACCTGGGTTTAGCCAAAATTTGGGGGTGAGCTGCGGGGGGGCGCGCCGCGTGTGAGCGTGCGTTACCCGACTATGATGTAACCGGAGCTGACCGACCCAATGTCACCAGCACGATCTCCGGCGGGACGCCGAGGCGGAACGGCATGATGCTGCAGCCGAGGCCGCCGGAGACGATGACGTCGCAGTTGATCCGCGCATGTCCATAGGCCAGCCGATTGCCATAACGCGACGGCACTACCGGCGACCATCCGAACAACCGAATTTGGCCGCCATGGGTATGTCCCGAGAGCTGCAACGCGACCCGCGACGGCACGCGCACAGCAACGTCGGGTTCGTGCGCCAGAAGTATGACCGGCGCGTCGTCGGTCACTTTGCCAAGCGTCGCGGCGAGATCATCGACACCGACGCGCCGCACCGGCCTGAAGCGCCGCGCCGGAAGATAGGCCAGTTGATCGCCTAAACCTGCGAGCCAGAACGGCCGGCCGGACTTGGTGAGCCGAGTTGCCTCGTTTTCGTAAACGGGAACGCCGGCCGCTTCCAGTGCGCGGCGGGAAACCGTTGTCCCCTGTCCCTCCCGCTGTACCGTCTTGTCGTCCCAATAGTCGTGATTGCCGAGGATCGCATGCACCCCGAGCGGGGCTTTCAGACCCGCCAGCGCCGGCGCCCACTCCGCGGCCGCGATGCGGCGCGTAATGTGACGATGCCCGGCCACGTAGTCGCCCAGCATAACAATGACATCGGCCTTGAGCGTATTGGTGTGTTCGACGATCGCCTCGATGTGCTCAAGCGACATCCAGGGATCGCAGGCGTGAAGGTCGGCGATCACGGCGATCTTGAGCTGGAAATCGGCGGGCCATTGCGGCGGCAGGATATTGTAGCGGGCGACACGAAGCCGCCGTACGGGCTCGACGCCGAATCCATAAGCCGCGGTTGAAGCGCCGAAGGCGCCCAACCCGGCAACGAAGCGAAAGAACTGACGGCGTGAGAACATGAATGGTTATTGGTGATGCATCGCGCTGGTATTTCGGGATTGCAGCCGAATTCGGGTGGATTTGTGCAGAAAGTCAGCAGTACGCCCATCGCCGCCTTCCGCCAAACGATCCGTCAGGCGGTGCCTGCAGTTCGGCTTCGCGACGCCAGCGGCAAGACATGATCGCGCGTCAACGGCGCCAGCGGGATATCGACCGGCGCCGCCGGGTCGATCCAGACCGTTACGTCGATCTCGGCTTTCGGCACGATGTCGCCGGTCACATCGACCTCGTAGAGCGAGGCGCGCACGCCCCAGCCGGGCTCATTCGCCGAGATGGCATTGAACTCACCGAGCGGCTGGATCGAATCGCGGACCAGACGGCAACCAAGCTCCTCATCGATCTCGCGCGCGAGAGCGGCAATGTCGTCTTCTCCGGAGTCGCGTTTTCCGCCCGGCTGCATGAAGGCCGTGGTGCCGCGCTTGCGCACCAGCAACACCCGGCCCGCCTCATCGCGGATCAGGGCCGCCACGATCTCGATCGTGCCTTTCACCGTCATTCCTCCTCGGCCTGTCCGAACAATCCAAACTGCGCCGGATCGCGCGCGGGCTCGGCGAGGCCGAGATGGCGGAAGGCGTGCGAGGTCAACAGACGCCCGCGCGGGGTGCGCTGCAGATATCCGCACTGGATGAGATACGGCTCGATGATGTCCTCGATCGCATCGCGCGGCTCCGACAGCGCTGCCGCCATGGTTTCGACACCGACCGGGCCGCCGCCGTAATTCATCGCAATCGTCAAGAGATAGCGCCGATCCATCGCATCCAGGCCGGCGGCATCGACTTCCAGTGCGCTCAACGCATGATCGGCAATCGCGCGATCGATCGAGACAGCGTCGGCGGCGGACGCAAAATCCCGCACCCGCCGCAACAAGCGTCCGGCGATCCGCGGCGTGCCGCGGGCGCGGCGGGCGATCTCGTTGGCGCCGTCTTGTGTCATGCCGATCTTGAGCACGCGGGCGCCGCGGGTGACGATCTTTTCCAGTTCTTCCTCGGTGTAAAAGTTCAGCCGCACCGGAATGCCAAAACGGTCGCGCAGCGGATTGGTGAGAAGGCCCGCGCGCGTCGTGGCGCCGACCAGCGTGAACTTTGCCAGCTCGATCTTGACCGAGCGCGCCGCCGGCCCTTCGCCGATGATGAGATCGAGCTGGAAATCCTCCATTGCGGGATAGAGCACTTCTTCCACCGCCGGACTGAGGCGATGGATCTCGTCGATGAACAGGACATCGCGCTCTTCGAGATTGGTCAAGAGGGCCGCGAGATCGCCGGCCTTGGCGATCACAGGACCTGAGGTGGCGCGAAAGCCAACGCCGAGCTCGCGGGCGACGATCTGCGCCAGCGTGGTCTTGCCGAGGCCGGGGGGCCCTACGAACAGCACGTGGTCCAGCGCCTCATTACGTTTGCGCGCGGCTTCGATGAAGACCGCGAGATTGGCGCGCGCCTGCGCTTGCCCGACGAATTCGGACAAGAGCTGCGGGCGAAGCGCAGTGTCGGGCACATCATCGGTGCGGCGCTCGGGGGTGACGATGCGGGAGGGCGGGGTCATGCGGCAAGGATAGCACGAGGCTGGCAGTTCTCCCTCGCCCCGCCCTTGCGGGGAGAGGGTTGGGGTGAGGGGCTCGCGCCGCGAAGGTGGTGAATAATGTGCTCGCGGAGGGCCCCCCTCACCCGGATTGCGCTTTCGCGCAATCCGACCTCTCCCCGCAAGCGGGGCGAGGTAAGGAAGAGTGTTTCGCTGAGCGGTCGAGGATTCACTTCGCCAGTTCCTTCAGCCCTAGCCGAATAAGCTGCGCGGTCCCTGCCCCTTCGCCCGCGCTGCGCGAGGCCGACGCGATGGCGGCCGCCGCCTGCGGCGGACCGTAACCGAGATTGACCAGCGCCGAGATCGCGTCGGTGATCGGGCGCGGCGCGCGATGATCGTCGAGCACACCGGAAAGATGCACCAGCGCCGGATCGATATTGGCAAAGGCCGGTACCTTGTCCTTCAACTCGGTGACGATGCGTTCGGCGACTTTCGGACCGACGCCCGGCGTGCGCGTCACCGCCGCCTTGTCACGCAACGCGATCGCGTTCGCAAGCTCGGCCGGCGGCAAGGTGCCGAGCACGGCCAGCGCCACCTTGGCGCCGACGCCCTGTACCGTCTGTAACAGGCGAAACCACTCGCGTTCGATGTCGCTCCTGAAGCCGAACAGTTTTATCTGGTCCTCGCGCACGTAAGTCTCGATCGACAGCACCGCGGCCTCGCCGGGCGAGGGCAATGCCTGCAGCGTGCGGCCTGAGCAATGCACCTGATAGCCGACGCCGCCGACGTCGAGAATGACAAAGTCCTCGCCGTAAGAATCGATCAGGCCCTTCAGTTTGCCGATCATATCCCGACGACCTTCAGCCGCAGCGCGGTGCTCTGACGGTGATGCGCGTGGGTGATGGCGATCGCGAGCGCATCGGCGGCGTCAGGCGATTTCGGCTCGGCCTTGGGAAGCAGAATCTTCAGCATCACCGAGATCTGGTTCTTGTCGGCGTGCCCGGCGCCGACCACCGTCTTCTTCACCTGGTTGGGCGCGTATTCGCAAACCGAGATGCCGAACATCGCCGGCGCCAGCATCGCAACCCCGCGCGCCTGGCCGAGTTTCAGCGTGGCGACGCCGTCCTTGTTGACGAAGGTCTGCTCGACCGCGGCTTCCGCAGGTTTGAAGTCGCGGAACACCGCGGCGAGCCCCTCATGGATTGCGAGCAGGCGGCTCGCCAAGGGCAGGCCTTCCGGCGGTTCCACCGAGCCGCAGCCGACGAAATGAAGCCGGTTGCCATCGATCTCGATCACGCCCCAGCCGGTGCGGCGCAGGCCGGGGTCGATGCCGATGATCCGAATGGGATGGCGAATCGGTGCGGATGACATGCATTATTGATAACGCCGGAGCATCGAGAACGAAACACAAACAGGACGTCATCCCCTGCCCGTCGTCATACCCCGCGAGAGCGGGCCCAGCTCGTCATGCGCGGGCTTGACCCGCGCATCCATCCAAATGAGAAGAATCATGCCAGCGAGATGGATTGCCGGGTCAAGCCCGGCAATGACAGGCTGGTTCACCCGCCCAGCTTCGCCATCAGCGCGTCGGAAACCTCGAAATTGGCGAACACGTTCTGCACATCGTCGTGCTCGCTCAAAAGATCGATCAGCTTCAACAGCTTCTCGCCGGTCTCGTCGTCAACCGCCACCGTGTTATGCGGTTTCCAGCTCAGCGCCGCCTTGCGCGGCTCACCGAACTTCGCCTCCAGCGCTTTCGCCACTTCCCGAAAACTCTCCTGCGAGGCGTAGATTTCGTGGCCGCTCTCGCTTGAGATCACGTCGTCCGCGCCGGCCTCGATCGCCGCGTCCAGCATCGCGTCGTCGGAGGCGACGCCCTGATCAAATTCGATGATGCCGGTGCGATCGAACATGAAGGCGACCGACCCGGTTTCGCCGAGATTGCCGCCTGACTTGGTGAAATAGGAGCGGATATCGGACGCCGCGCGGTTGCGGTTGTCGGTCAACGCCTCGACGATGACCGCGACGCCGCCCGGGCCATAGCCCTCGTAACGGATCTCGTCGTAGTTCTCGCCGTCAGAACCAATGGCCTTCTTGATGGCGCGCTCGATCGAGTCCTTCGACATGTTTTCCTGGCGGGCGGAAATGATTGCGGCGCGCAGCCGCGCATTCATTGCCGGGTCGGGCTGGCCCATTTTGGCGGCGACCGTGATTTCTCGCGCCAGCTTCCCGAACAGTTTCGACTTCTGGGCGTCCTGCCGCCCCTTGCGGTGCATGATGTTCTTGAATTGGGAATGGCCAGCCATGCGGGGTCTCTTTGGAATCGTCCGGGAGCTAAGGGGTGGAAAGCGCGGCGTTATAGGCCCGACAATGACCAAAATCAAAGACTTGGCGGCCGTTTCGGCAATGAAAGCAGCGCGGCCTGCCGGATTATGAGGCAATCGTTAACCCTGACTTCACGCTCGGATGAGAGGATGCGGCCCTACTTTTCCGGCTGTCCACGAGAGATCGATGGCGTTCGGTTTGTTTCGAAAGCGGCTGCCCGAATCGGCTTCGGCTGCCATCGAGCCGGAGGCGGCCACGCCGGCTGCGCCTGGCGACGTTCCCACTGCCGCCGAGAGCGATTCGGCAAAGGAAATCCTTGAACTTCTGGAACTCGAACTGGGCGCGATGATCCGCCAGCTCGAGCGCGCGGCCAACTCGGTCGCCGGCGGCGCCGAAGCTGCCGCAGCGACCCTCTCCACCATCCGCCAACGCACCGACGCGCTGACCGGGCGAGCCAGCGCCGCCCAGGGTACCGCGACCACCTTCGCGCAGGTGGCGGAAAAATTCACCCAGTCGGCGCACGGCATCGGCACGCAAGTGCGCGACGCCGGCAAGCTTGCCGATCAGGCCAGCGCTGCCGCCCAGGAAGCCCGGAACATCGTGGACCGCCTGCGCGAATCCTCGGCCGCGATCGGCAATGTCGTCAATTTGATCGCGCAGATCGCGCGACAAACCACGCTGCTCGCGCTCAATTCCACCATCGAAGCGGCGCGGGCTGGCGAAGCCGGGCGCGGCTTCGCCGTGGTTGCGACCGAAGTGAAGGCGCTCGCGGTGCAAACCCAGAACGCCACGAAGGAGATCACCAAGAATATCCAGGCGCTGCAAAAGGACGCCGCGGGCTCGGCGGACGCGGTACATCGGATTTCGCAGGCGATCGAGGCGATCCGCCCCGTTTTCGAAAATGTCAGCGGCGCGGTGGCGGAGCAGAGCTCAACGACCGGCGAGATGTCGGAGAACGCTGCCTCCGCCTCCTGCTTCATCGTCTCGGTCGGCGACAGCGCCAGCGAAATCGACAGCGCGACCAGGGAGGCCGAGGCGCATGGCGAGAATGTCGCCAGCGCCGGCAAGGCCGTTACCACCTTCGCACAGAAATTGAAGTCGCGCTGCGCGGTGCTGTTGCGTCAGGGCGACCGCGCAGACCTCCGCAAGCGCGAACGGCTGCCGTGCAACCTGAAAATGGAGATCCAGACCGCGCGCGGTGTGATCGCGGCTCCGGTATATGAGATTTCCATGGAAGGTATCCTGATCTGCGGACCTGACGCCGAGCGACTGCCGCCGAACCAAAGCCTCAACGCCACGCTGGAGAGCGTCGGCGCATGCAGGATTCGCATCAGCGAGCATTCAAAGGCCGGCGCGCAGGCACGGTTCGAGGCGACGGATGCCGCGCTAAGCGAAAAGATCGAAGACAAGCTGTGGTCGATCCGCGAGGAGAACACCGAATTCGTCACCCGCGCCATGGAAGCCGGCCTCGCGCTGACCAGAATTTTCGAGGACGCGGTCGCGAGCGGCACGATCTCCGTCGAGGACATGTTCGACACCAATTACGTCGAGATATCAGGCACCACCCCGCTTCAGCACCGCACCAAAATTCTCGATTGGGCCGACCGCGCGCTGCCGCCGTTCCAGGAAGCCTTCCTCGCCAAGGATCCGCGCATGGTGTTCTGCGTGATGATCGACCGCAACGGCTATCTGCCGGTGCACAACAAGGTCTACTCGCATCCGCAGCGGCTCGGCGATGTTGCCTACAACACCGCCAACAGCCGCAATCGCCGCATCTTCAACGATACCGCCGGGCTCGCCGCCGGCCGAAATCTGCGCTCCTATTTGATCCAGAGTTACGCCCGCGACATGGGCAACGGCAAAACCGTGATGATGCGCGAGATCGACGTGCCGATCCGCGTCAACGGCCGGCACTGGGGCGGCTTCCGCACCGCGTACAAGCTATGAACGCAAAGCCCGCGAACCTTGAGACGGCTGCGGCCGTGCCGTCGGCGAGCGAGCGGCTGGTCGATCAACTCGCCAATAAAATCGGCGGCCTCGGGGTCGAGCTCGCCGACTTGGCCGGCAATGTGCAGGAAGTAGCCAACCGCGTTTCCACCCAATCGGAGCGGTTCGGACATCTGCAAAAGACCGCCGAGACGATGGTCTCCGCCAACCACGATATCGCCAACGCCTCGCAGGCGGTGCAGACGGCGACCACCGCCGCCGTCGGCGAAATCACCCAATCGCGCGCCGCGGTCGACACCGCGGTCAAGCATATCGCCGAACTGATCGAAGCGGTCGGCCGTATCGAAACGAGACTCGGCGCAGTCGGCAGCGCGCTGGCGCAGGTTGCCAAGGTGTCCGGATCGATCGAGGCGATCGCCAAGCAGACCAATTTGCTCGCACTGAATGCGACCATCGAAGCGGCGCGAGCCGGCGCCGCGGGCAGGGGCTTTGCCGTCGTCGCCAGCGAGGTGAAGAATCTTGCGGAAGCGACCCGGCAAGCAACCCACCAGATCGGCGAGACCGTCCGCGATCTTGACGGCCAGGTCGGCAGCCTGATCGGCGAGAGCAGCGACGCCTCGCTGCGCGCCAAGAGTGCCGGCGAAGGCGCCGAGCAGATTCAAGGCATTATCGTCCGCGTGCAGAAAGGCTTCACCTCGGTCGGCCAGGAGATCGACGGCGTGGCCAAGGCGGCCACTTCCAATCTCGCCCATTGCGACATGGTGATCGACGAGCTCGGCCATCTCGCCAAGGGCGTCGATCTGTCGTCGAGCGACCTGAAGAACGCCGACGAGAGGGTAGCGAAACTGCTCGACGTCTCCGAGGCGCTGATCGCGCTGATCGCCGACAGCGGGGTGGCGACATCCGACGCGCCGCTGATCCGCACCGTCATCGACACCGCGAAGCGGATTTCGGATGCGTTCGAAGCGGCCATCGCGCGCGGCGAGATCAGCGTCGATCAGTTGATGGACGAGAACTACCGCGAAATTCCAGGCACCAACCCCAAGCAGTACCTCACCAACTATGTCGAGTTCACCGATCGCATCCTGCCGCCGATCCAGGATCCGATCCAGAAATCCGATCCGCGCACCGTGTTTTGTGTCGCCTGGGCCAAGGGCGGCTATTTGCCGACCCACAATCCGAACTATCGCCTGCCGCAGGGAACCGATCCGGTCTGGAACAACGCCAACTGCCGCAACCGGCGGCTGTTCAACGATCGGGCAGTGAAGAAGGTGGCGGCGAACACAAAACCGTTCCTGCTGCAGACCTACCGGCGCGACATGGGCGGCGGCAATTTCGTGCTGATGAAGGACCTCTCCTCGCCGATCTGTATTCGCGGCCGGCACTGGGGCGCGTTCCGCATGGGCTTTCGGCAGTCCTGAGCAGGCGATCCGCCAAAATCACAACAATATTGGCGCCGATCATCCCTCCAGCCCGGCATGATTGCCCGGCCGTCTGGCCGGGTAGCGCATGCGAGGGTTGACTGAAATGTCGTTGCTTGACTTGGATGACAGGCATCATATCGGCTAGCCGAGGAAGACGCCCTCATTCAGCACGATTGCGTGAGAGCAGTCGTCACCTTCGGCGGCCGCGTGGTTCAGCGTTGCGACAAATCTCCTCGCTCCCTAACTGATCCCGCGCGATAAAATTTCTTGACGTCGCCAACGTGTCCGCTGCCCGCGGCCGTTGAATTGGAGGCTCATATGTCAACCACGCTGACAATTAACGGCGAACCAAAATCCTTTGATGCTCCTCCCGACATGCCGCTGCTCTGGGTGCTGCGCGATATCCTTGGGCTGACCGGAACGAAATTCGGCTGCGGCATCGCGCAATGCGGCGCCTGTACCGTCCACATCGACGGCAAACCGGTGCGTTCCTGTGTGCTCCCGGTCAGCGCGGTGCGCGATCGCGCGGTGACAACGATCGAAGGCGTCGGCAGCTCACCCGCCGGCGCGAAGGTGCAAAAGGCCTGGCTCGATCTCGAAGTGATCCAGTGTGGCTATTGCCAGTCGGGCCAGATCATGTCGGCGGCGGCGCTGCTTGCGGCCACACCTAACCCAGACGATTCCGACATCGATGCCGCGATGGCGGGAAATATCTGCCGCTGCGGCACCTATGTGCGAATTCGCGCGGCCATCAAGCAGGCCGCCTCCGGACGCCAGTCGTAGGAGTGCGCCATGATCATCACTGAAAAGATGTCAACCACGGTTTCGCGCCGCACGCTGTTGACAGGTGGATTGGCGAGCGGCTTCCTGCTCGCATTCCATCTTCCCGTTCGCGCGGTCAACGAACCGGTGCAGCCGCCCGACGTGACCGACGGTAAGTTTGCGCCCAACGCCTTCATCCGCATCGATGAGACCGGGCGCACCACGCTCGTCATGCCGCAGGTCGAGATGGGACAAGGCGTTTACACCTCGATTGCCATGATTTTGGCGGAAGAACTCGACGCCGACCTGGCGCAGGTTACGCTCGAGCATGCGCCGCCCAACGACAAGCTCTACGGCAATCCGGTGTTCGGCCTCCAGGTCACCGGCAATTCCAACTCGATCCGGGCGTTCTGGAAGCCGCTGCGCAGCGCCGGCGCCAATGCCCGCGCCATGCTGGTGCAGGCGGCCGCGCAAGAGTGGCAGGTCGAGCCGGCAAGCTGCACGACGTCGAAAGGCGAAGTGACGCACACCGCAAGCGGACGGAAACTCTCCTATGGCGCGCTGGCGGTTGCCGCGGTTGGCCAGACGCCGCCAAAGGACGTCGCGCTCAAGGAGGTCAAAGACTTCGTATACATCGGCCAGCCGCTGAAGCGGCTCGACACCCCCGACAAGGTCAACGGCAAGGCCGTCTATGGCATCGACGCGATGCTTCCGGACATGAAATTCGCAACGGTTGCGGCTTGCCCGGTGTTCGGCGGCAAGGTTGGCAAGGTCGACGACAGCGCCGCAAAAAAGATTCCGGGCGTTAAGAAGATCGTGGTGCTGGACGACATGGTCGCCGTGGTCGGCGATCACATGTGGGCGGCCAAAAAAGGCCTCGAGGCGCTCAAGATCGACTGGAACGAAGGCCCGAACGCCAAAATCAGCTCCAAGGACATTTGGCAGCATTTGCGCGCGGCTTCCGAGAAGGACGGCGCGGTGGCGAAATCGGTCGGCGATATCGCCAAGGGGCTTGCGAGCGGCGACAAGTTCGAGGCGTCGTTCGAACTGCCGTTTCTCGCGCATGCGTCGATGGAGCCGATCAACGCCACGGTCCATTTCAAGGGCGATTCCTGCGAGATTTGGACCGGCACGCAGATCGTGAGCCGGGTGCAGTCGGAGGCGGCCAAGGCCGCAGGGCTTGCCGTCGACAAGGTGATCGTCAACAACCATCTGCTTGGCGGCGGCTTCGGCCGCAAGCTCGAGCCCGACATGGTGGTTGCCGCCGTTCGGGTGGCAAAGCAGGTCGACGGGCCGGTGAAAGTCGTATGGACCCGCGAGGAAGACATCCAGCACGATGTCTATCGCCCGGTCTATCGCGACACCATTGCGGCGACCTTGTCCGACGGCAAGATCGTGGGCTGGAAATACAAGGTCGCGGGCTCGGCGATCCTGGCGCGCTGGCTGCCGCCGGCGTTCCAGAAAGGCATCGACATCGACGCCGTCGATGCGGCCATCGACATGCCCTACGATATTCCGAACTTCCATGTCGAATATGTGCAGGCCGAACCACCCGCGGTGCCGACCGGCTTTTGGCGCGGCGTCGGCCCCAACAACAACGTGTTTGCGGTCGAATGTGCGATGGACGAGCTGGCACGCAAGGCCGGCAAGGATCCGCTCGAATTCCGCCGCTCGATGCTCGGCAGCAAGCCGCGCTTTCTGGCGGTGCTCAATATGGCAGCGGAGAAAGCCGGCTGGGGCGAGAAGCTGCCGACCCGCGTCGGGCGCGGCGTGTGCCTGCAGCCGTCTTTCGCGAGCTTCATCGCCACGATCGTGGAAGCCGAGGTCGATGAGCAGGGCGAGGTGCATCTGCGCCGCGTGACATCGGTGGTCGATACCGGGATTGCCGTCAATCCCGACACGGTCATGGCGCAACTCGAAGGCGGCTTGATTTTCGGCCTGACCGCCGCGCTCTACGGCGAGATCACCATCGACAAGGGTCGCGTCCAGCAATCCAACTTCCATGACTACCGGATGCTGCGCATCGATCAGACCCCGAAGATCGAGGTCCATGTCGTCAAAAGCGGCGAGCCGCCCGGCGGCATCGGCGAGACCGGCGTCAACGCCGGACCGCCGGCGCTGCGTAACGCCATCTATGCGGCGACCGGCGTCGCCTTGCGGCGGCTGCCGATCGATCGCGCCCTGATCGCGGGGAAGAAAGCATGAGTGCGGCAGTGCGTATCCTGCTCAGTGTTGTCGCAATCGTGGTGATCGCGGTGGTTGCGGGCCTCTGGGTCATCCGCGGCCCCGGCCCGCTTGGCTTTGCCGACGGCCCCAAGGTAGCGCTGGCGGATTATAAAGCCGCCGATCCCACCGGCGTTCCCACTTCGCTCGCCAAGGCGAGCCTCGTCGAGCGCGGCGAATATCTGGCGAAGGCGGCCGATTGCATGGTCTGCCACACCTCGGCCGGCGGCAAGGAATACGCGGGCGGCCTTGCGATCAGGCTGCCGTTCGGCACGCTTTATACGACCAACATCACGCCGGACAAGGAGACCGGGATCGGCAATTACAGCGATCAGGATTTCCTCAACGCGGTTCACCGCGGCATCCGCCGCGACGGCGCCCGGCTTTATCCGGCGATGCCGTATACATCCTATACCTACATCAGCGATGCCGACGCGCTGGCGATCAAGGCCTATCTGTTCAGCCTGGCGCCGGTGCGCGCTGAAGCTCCCGCGAACACGCTTGGTTTCCCGTTCAACCAGCGCTGGGGCATGATCTTCTGGTCGGCGCTGTTCAATCCGGACACGCGGTTTACGCCGGATACGTCGAAGAGCCCGGAATGGAACCGCGGCGCTTATCTCTCAGAAGCGCTCGCCCATTGCGGCGAATGCCATACGCCGCGAAATTTTGCGTTTGCGCTCAACAATCGCCAGAAATTCGCAGGCGCGGTGACGGCCGGCTGGCGTGCCTTCAACATCACGAGCGACAAGGCGACCGGCCTCGGCGCCTGGCGTGATGAGGACCTGATCGCGTATCTCTCGACCGGGCATGCGGCCGGCCACGGCACCGCGTCAGGCCCGATGGGCGAAGCAGTCGACCAGAGTTTTGGCCAGCTGGCGCCGGAAGATATCCGCGCCATGGTGGCTTATCTGCGCAGCGTGCCGCCTGTCGCTTCGACCGACCTGCCGGCGACGCCGGCGCCGCCGGCATCTCCCTCGCACAAGGACGGAGGCTCCGCGGATGCGCGCGGAAAAATGGTGTTCGAAGGCGCCTGCGTCAGTTGCCACGGCTGGACCGGCGAGAGCGCGGTCTCGCCGACGGCGACGCTGACCGGCGCCTGGGCCGTGAACGATCCTGCCGCGACCAATGTGGCGCAGATCGTGATTTCCGGCACCAGGCGCAGCACGCCGGAGGGCGCCATTTCGATGCCCGCCTTCGGCAACGCCTATTCCGACGACGAGATCGCGGCGGTCGCCAATTACGTCACGGCGCGGTTCGGCGCCAAGGGATCGAAGCTCTCAGCGCAGGACATCGCGGAATTGCGCAAGCAGACATCGCAGTAACCGTCAGGCGGCCCAATCAGCAATCAGCCATACTGGCTGGTCCGGCAAGCCTGTGTTACCAAGAGCAAAGCCTATTCTGGTCGCGCAACTCCAAGCGGACGGGCCGCCGACGCGGCCTGAGCATTCCATGAAATACCTGTTCGAATCCGGCAAGCTGCTACTGCTCGACCTGGCGTCGACATTCTTTTTCCTTGTCGTTTATCTCGCGACAAAGAACGTCCCCCTTGCGGTCGTCCTCGGCATGGCGCTGGGTGTCATCCAGATCGGCTGGCAGTTGGCACGCAGGAAGCCGATCGACACCATGCAGTGGATGAGCCTTTTCTTGGTGTTGGGCGCGGGCGCCGCCACGCTGATCACCGACGACCCGCGCTTCGTGATGCTCAAACCGACCGTGATCTACACCGTCGTCGGCATCGTGATGCTGAAGCCCGGATGGATGAACCGCTATTTGCCGGCCGTCGCCATCGAAGTCGTGCCGGACATCGCCTTCATCTTCGGCTTCATCTGGGCCGGCCTGATGTTCTTTTCCGCAAGCTTGAACCTGATCGTGGCCCTCAACTTCAGCGTGGTCACCTGGGCGGCGTTCATGTCGATCTACGGCATTCTCAGCAAGGTCGCCCTGTTCCTGATCGGGTTCGTCACCATGCGCACGATCGGCATGCGCCGCCGCGCCAAGATGATCGTGGCGACCCAAGGCTGACCCGCCTCTTTCGCATAGATTTTCCGATTCACGTTTCAAACAGCCACGACAATTTCGGACCGCATGGCCTCATGGTTCGAGACGCGCGGCGTTGCCGCGCTCCTCACCATGAGGGACTGGCAGCTCCTCATCCTGAGGAGCGCGCTATTGCGCGCGTCTCGAAGGATGCGGCCACCGCACTCGATCGATAATTCTCTCAAACACACGTCCGCCATCTCGCGGCGCGGATCGCGCCCGGGTTATGCAAGAACGTTGTCCCTCTGATAACCAAGAACGTTGTCCCTCTGATAACAGAGGGCGCAGGGAAAGCCGGATGCCCAATGCACCCGCAGCCTCGCGTGCAAAGTAAAAAAGCACACGAGCGTAGTCACTACAGGTACACCGAACTGGTCCGGCCTTCCCTGCGCAATGGTTTACGGCTTATACGTGCTCCCCGGTGACCGGGCTCTTTTGCCACCGTCGCCTCGCGGAATGACTCCCGCGAGACTTGACTCAGCGTCGGGGCGTCGGGACCACACGATTTCGCCGTCCGCTTTAGCGCGCTTCGTGTGCGCACGCTGCCGCGTCCACCGCATCCCGTCCTGCGTTGATGACGTTGCGCAACGCCCCTCTGTGGGACAGGACGTCCGAAGCAGTGCATCTGATTTGCCCGACGACACAAGCGCGAGAGCCTGCGACAAAGTAACACGACGGGCAATTTTCGCATGACGGCTATGTGCAAATTGCCCGTCGTGCAAAATCCGGGGAGTGGGCGAGCCAAGAAATTACGAACGATCTGGGTGCATGTGGTTGGGGAAGTTGGGATATAGGGTATCGCGTAAATTCGCCTGTTGGCGCTTTTCCCGAAACGCTTTGCAAATCAAAATTCCCAGCGCCAGCAAGTATTCTGATGCAGCTTTCAGTGCGTTTTTGAATCGATTTGATCCAAGTCCTGACGACGGCTTGCGCCGACGTTCCGCTCACGTCCATCACGGTTGAACCAGGTGAGGGTAAGCAAAGGAATTTATTTGCCTGCTTGTGACGAGCAGGCCGGACCAGGTCCATCCCGTCAAGGCTCACGCGATGCGCGCCCGGCTCCGCCGGCGTGCGACCTTGACCGGCTGTCGCCGGCCCCGCAGGGGCGAAGGCGTAGTCCGCCAAGTCGGTGGCTCCAATGGCGGATTACGTTGACGCTCATCCGCCCTACGGGCTCTGTCTCGTCAAGCAGGGCCTTGCGCTTCACGGCCTTGCGCAGGGTCTCATCGATCCGCGACTGCCAGCCAGCCCCCGTCGATTTGAAATGTTCGATCACCTCCGGGCTGAGGCGCAGCGACACCAGCTTTTTTGTCGGGGACTTGTTCGGGCCTCGTCCCTTTCGAAGCGAGGCGGCAAGATCAGGAAAGGCTTCCGCGAACGGTCTGGCGCGGGCGAAATCCGACTTCGTCAGTTCCGGATTATCGCTGACATCGCGCAGATCCTTTTTGCTGTAGCCACGGACCTTCTTAGCGTTCGGCATGGAGCTTCCTTTCGTTCCGGCTCGCGGGCCGCATGCCCGGGCCCCTACCCCAGCCAAAAACCCGGCAGCGCCGGCTCGAGCCGGCCGCCGATCCGCACCGGCGCGATTTTAAGCGCGAGCCCGGTCGCATCGTCGGTCTCGACCGCGACCCCGCTCAGCGTCGCGGTGCCCAGCGCCGCCTCGAATCGCCCGGAGGGAATGCCGGTCACAAAACGGCGCATCGGCTCCTCCTTTTGCATGCCGATGATCGAATCGTAATCGCCGGTCATGCCGGCATCGGTCATGTAGGCGGTGCCGCCGGGGAGAATCTGGTGATCGGCGGTCGGCACATGGGTGTGGGTGCCGACGACGAGAGAGGCGCGGCCGTCGCAAAAAAATCCGATGCCTTGCTTTTCGCTCGACGCCTCGCAATGGAAGTCGACCACGATGGCATCGGCCGCGGCCTGAAGCGGGCAGGCTTCAAGCTCGCGGTTGATGACGGCAAAGGGATCGTCGAACGGCGTCATGAAGACGCGGCCGATGGCGTTGATGACCAGCGCGCGCTTGCCGTTCCTGGCCTCGATCAGCGCCGCGCCGCGGCCGGGCGTCCCCAGCGGAAAATTCGCCGGCCGTACCAGTTTTGGCGCGCGCTCGATGAACACCAGCGCCTCGCGCTGATCCCAGGCGTGATTGCCGAGCGTGATGGCGTCGGCGCCGGCGTCGAGCAGTTCCTGATAGATCGCTTCCGTGATGCCGAAACCGCCGGCCGAATTCTCGCCATTGACGACGACGAGATCGAGCCGGAAGTCGCGGATCATGCCGGGCAGATGTTCGGCGACGGCGGTGCGCCCTGCCCTGCCGACAACGTCGCCCACGAAAAGAATGCGCAAGTTCAGCTCCGGAAATCGAACACTTTGGTTTCCGTTAGCACATAATCAAGCCGCTCGTCGTGGGACAACGCCGGCACCGCCTCGATTTCCTGTGCGGCAAAGGCAAGGCCGATGGAAGTGACGGCTTTCACCTTGCGCAGATGCGCCAGCGTAAAATCGTAATGTCCGGCGCCGTAGCCGATGCGGTGCCCCTGACAGTCGAACGCCGCCAGCGGAACCAGCATGATGTCGGGAACGATTTCGGTGGCGGCAGGCGACGGCTCGAGGATGCCGAGCGGCCCCATCAAGAGCCGGTCGTCGGGCGACCAGGCGCGAAACGCCAGCGACTTGCCGCGCGCCATCACCGCCGGCAGCGCGAGCCTTGCACCCTTCGCGGCGAGCTTGCGCAACAAGGGCGTCGGATCGATCTCGCTCTTGATCGGCATGTAACCGGACACGATGGTGCCGCGCGCTATGCTGATCGGCAGCCCGCGCGCGGCGATTTTTCGCGCGGCACTGGCGCGCTGCTCCTCGTCGAGCGCATCGCGCATCGCAAGCGCTGCGGCGCGAAGGTTGGCTTTGGACGCGGTTATGCTGTTGTTGGACATGCAGCGCTGTTCGCTGTCACCACATATGATGCCGTCATCACCCGCGAATGCGGGTGATCCAGTATTCCGGAGACGCGCGTGAACTCATTGGAAGGCCGCGGCGTACTGGATACCCCGCTTTCGCGGGGTATGACAGCGGTACCCGTTGAACCGCCGCAACCGGACGCAAAACGGAAAACAAAAAATAAAAGTGCGAAGCCGCAGATGCCGTTGAAGCACTCGATCCCGGAGTTCCCTACGAAAGTAGGTGGGCACCATATGCCCGGATCCACGGACCCGGCCAGGGACAGTTCCCTAAAGGATCGATAAGGCC
>Ga0210399_10001415_pt1 | contig 18723 bp, 20 predicted proteins | sample IncBWC14MmetaG_FD_150865 | JGI IMG/M metagenome (GOLD analysis project Ga0210399, IMG submission 150865) | Forest soil microbial communities from Barre Woods Harvard Forest LTER site, Petersham, Massachusetts, United States - Inc-BW-C-14-M | ecosystem: Environmental > Terrestrial > Soil >...
CCAGCTGGACGAACGCGTCCTCGATCGTCGCCTTGGTCCGGGCGACGCGCCGCTGCACGCGCGAGCCTGGTCGTGAGGGTGGCATCGGTGTCTCCCTGCGCCGGGAAGTTAGGGGCTTCGTGGGTCCAGTAAATCTCGTGGGGTTCACAGTGCTCGACACATCGGCCGCACATGTCCGGTCCGGCTACATTCAGACAGGTTGACAAGTATCAGACGCTCTGTATGGTTTCCTCCAAGCCTAGGAGGGAGGAGCGGCACGATGAAACGACGGCCCAGAGCCAGCCCCGTCATCAAGATCGCCACCCCCGCCTGCGACGCCCAGCCGAATGAGCGATGTGCCAGCGACCGGTACCCCTCCGGCCGTCTGAGGACGTTCGCCAGCAAGTTCCACCCCGAGCGGGCCGCCGCAGCTGCGAGCGCCCGGTGACCGCCGAACCCGCCCGTGTGATCAGCGTCACGAATCCCTGGGCGTGGCGTATCGTCACCGGGCTCCAGCTCGTCGTGGAACGAACCTGGAAACCCTCCTGGCGCGGGGTGCTGTGGATCCACACCAGTAAGGACAGCGACTTGTCCGCACCCGCCGAGCTGTGGCCGCCCGGAGGGCAGCTGGTCAACTCCGCGATCATCGGCCACGTCACCCTCGCCGACGTCGAGGGGCATCCCGGCGCATGGCGATGGGTACTGACCGATCCGCACCAGCTGGCCGAGCCGGTGACCAGGGTGCACGGCCATCCCGGCCTGTGGCTCATCGACTTGCCGCCAAGGCTTTCTACCGGCAGGAACGCCCCCAGGCTGACCTGGCAGTCCCGTCCCATAGCTGGGCCGGACCTATTGGCATGTGTCCATGCTTGCTGGCTATTTGCCCTGATCGGGATCGATATGGCGGCCACCTGTACTCAGGGGAAGCAGTATGCGACGTCACCGTTATCGAATTGTCGTGTCTGGCAGGCTGGGTAAGACCACCCGCGAAGTATTCGAAGACCTCTGCCTCGAATTCGACGGCGTGAATACAGGGCTGACTGGCGAGCTAGACCAAGCGGCCCTGTATGGCGTGCTGAACCGCATCCCGGAGTTTGGCCTTGAGCTACTGGCATTGAGCCGCCTGGATGATTAACCCGCTCGGCGACGTCCTCGCCGACTCCGGCTACGTCCACCGCGACGCCGATGCCTGGGCGCTGCCGCTGCGCGCCGCTGTTGCGCTGGCAGACACAAGGTCACCCCCTGGGGGTGATGCCGGGAAACTCATCGTGCGGGACGCTGCCAGTGAGCGGGCGCCCCAGGGTGGGAGGCAAGATGGCACGATCAGGGCAAGGTGACGGGGACCCACCGCAGGCCATCGCCGCGAGGGGCAGCAGCAGCCCGGCGCCGCGGCCGGGGGCCTCGGGTCTTGACACCAAGATGACATGGGGGCTGATCGGGCTGGGGCTGGTGGGTCATATGCTGCGCAGCCCCCGCTTCTATGAGACGGTGGCCGTGACCGCGATCGCGGTAGGGGCGCTGCGGCAGATCGGCCAGCAGAACGAGGCCAGCATGACGGCCTGGCTGGCGGCCTGGAACAAGCGGCAGATGCAGCGCCTGGAGAACCAGGCTCAGCGCCAGGCCCGCACAGTTAAGGGCTCCGCGCAGATGGCACGGTCGGGGCCGCCCAGGGGCTTGGCCGGATCAGGTCACGAGACCTGACGATCAGGAGCCTTGCGGCGGTCAGGGGCCAGCGAGGCATTCACTGTCGGCGCGCTCATGGTCAGCTGGGCGGTTACCAGGTGAAAGGAGGCGGCGATGCTCAAGTTGTTGTACAAGCCGGTGGCTATCGTGGCCGGTATCGTTGGCGGCTTGCTCAGCGGGCTGATCTTCAAATGGGTCTGGAAGATCGTCGGCCGGGGATCTGACGCGCCTGCGCCGATGGATTCGGAGCGCGGCTGGGGGGAGATCCTGCTGGCCGCAGGTCTGCATGGCGCGATATACGCGCTGGTAAAAACAGCTGTCGACCGCGGAGCCGCCGAGTGGACGCGCAAGAAAACAGGAATCTGGCCAACCGGTACACTCCAGCAACCTGACAAGTCGCCTGACCACAGCCAAGCTAAAGCCGCCGTCCATGCGGCCAGGTGACCGCGCCGCGCCGGAGCTGGTTATCTACAGCGCGGCCATTGGCGGCCGCTGATAGATGACCGGCTTCATGACCACCGGGTCCGGAGTGACAGCGGAAGCAGCAATGCCCCCCGCCAGACGACTCCGGTTGGCAGCCTTCCCATTCGCCGTGCAACGGGACGCTGAGATCGGTGCGCTTCGCCAGTTCCCTCAAGAACTTCTGGATCTCGCCGTAGATCTTGCGATCCTGAGACTTAATGCATGCGTGCTAGCTGTACAGATGGCACGGGTCATCGCACTGATGGCGCTCGCCGCGCTGGAATTATCCGAAGCGCCGTTCCACGAACCGTTCCACGCTCATGGCCCTCACTGGGTAATCCTGCTACTGTGCGTAACGTCGGTGACGGTGCACGGTCATCGTCGGCCAGCTCGACCAGGCCGCCCTGCACGGCATGCTCGAGCTGATCAGGTCACTCGGCCTTGACCTCCTAGAGGCTCGCCGGATCGGTGTCTCACCGCCGATGGATGATCCCGGCGCGACGGATCGCGGCCAGCATCGTGCAATCTCGCCGGATCCCGAAAAGGAGACCCCGTGACCAGCCACACCTACAAGATCAGTGTCCTCGGCTCGCTCGGTCCGGCGACGCGTGAAGCGTTTGCCGACATGGTAGTGGAGACTGAACCGACCATCACGGTCTTGTCCGGTCCCCTCGACCAGCACGGCCTGCACAACGTGCTGGATCGAGTGCGGGCGCTGGGCTTGGAACTCATCGAGGTCAAGCAGGCAACTCCGGATTGACGGCGTCACTTCCCGTCGTCGGCCAGGCGGCTGGACAGCCGGCTAGCCAGCGGGATCATGCGGGAGTGTCGCGCGAAGGGCTGATTCCGGCACCGCTCTGGCGTGGTCCTGTCTGGCCGTCGGCGGCCTGGCCGTCGGCGGTCCATTCGGCGCCGGTCTGGAGGCGGAAGGCGGCGACGGCGGATTCTATAGTGGGGAAGAAGTGGCGCGGGTCGATGGTGCGGGTGAGTCCGTAGCGTTCGATCTTGCGTCGTACCGGGTCCTTGAGCTCGGCGAATACCAGGCTGATGCCATCGGCGTTCAGCGCTTCGTCGAGTTCTTCCAGCACGTCGGATGCGGTGGTATCCACGTCGGTCACGGGCTCAGCCGCGATCACGATCCACGTGGGCTTCGGCTCAGACTTGGCCAGCCGGCTGACCTCGTCGCGGAACGTCTTGGCGTTGGCGAAGAACAGAGGGGCATCGAACCGGTAGATCACCAGGCCGGGCAGGTGCCGGGCATCGGGATAGGAGTGGATGTCGTGGTAGCCCTCCAATCCTTCGGCGCGCCCGAGCACGGTGTCGTAGGGCCACCAGGCCCGCCGGAAGACGTTGAGGATCGACAGGCCGACGGCGATCGCGATCCCGGGCAGCACCCCGAGGAGGGCGACCCCCAAGAAGGCCGTGATCGACAGGCCGAACTCCGCCTTGCGCTGCCGCCACAGCCGAACCGTGCCCGGGATGTCGGCCAGGGACAGTGATGCGGTTATTACCACGGCGGCCAGTGCGGGCTGGGGCAGGTTCTTGAACAGGCCGGGGATCAGTACAATCATCAGGACGATCAGAACAGCTCCCGTGACTCCGGTGAGCTGGGTCTTGGCGCCGGATCGTTCGGCTACCGCCGTCCGCGACCCGCTGGTGCTGACCGGGAACCCCTGGAACAAGCCGGCGGCCAGGTTCGCCGCGCCGATCCCGATCATCTCACCGTTCCCGCGGACCTCCTGCCCGGTGCGGGCCGCGAACGCCGACGCGGTGGAGATCGTATCGGCCAGGGACACCACGGCGATCCCCAGGGCCCCGGCGAACAGAGGCCCGAGATCGGACAACCGCACGGCGGGGATCGTCAGCGGCGGGAATCCCTTGGGGAGCACCCCGACCAGGTCGACGCCATGCTCGCCCAGGCTGAAGACCGTCGTCGAGGCGATCGCGGCCACCACCATGATCAGCACCGCCGGGACCTTCGGCAGCCACCGCTGCAATACCAGGATCAGCACGATCCCGGCGATCCCGACCACGGCCGCGGCGGCCACCGCCTCGCCGTGCACCAGGCCCTTGACAAAGCCGGCCGCCTCTCCGATCAGGCCGTCGGCCTCGATCTTGAACCCGAACAGCTTCGGCAGCTGGCCGATCAGGATGGTCAGTGCCAGGCCGTTCATGTAGCCGATCATCGTCGGCTTGGAGATCAGGTCGGCGATAAACCCGAGCTTCGCCACCGCCGCCACGATCATGATCGCTGCCACCATGATCGCGAGCAGCGACGCCAGCGCGACTGCGCGCTTGGCGTCGCCGTCGGCGGCCATCAGCGGCAGGATCGTCGCGGCGATCATCGGCCCCAGCGAGGAATCCGGGCCCAGCACCAGGATCCGCGACGGGCCGAACACGGCATAGCCGGCCAGGCACAAGATAGAGGTGTACAGGCCGGTGATCGGCGGCAGGCCTGCCAGCTCGGCATAGGCCATACCCTGCGGGACCAGCAGCGTGGTGAGCACGATCCCCGCGACGACGTCCTTGGCCAGCCACTTGCGCTGGTAGGACCTGATCGCCTGCAGGCCGGGTATCCAGCTAAGCACAGACATCACCCCCGGCCTTGATCGGTCATTGCAGCGCGAGCCGGCTGGACTGCCACGGCCCCAGGCGTCTGCGCCGTCCCGGGGGGCTGCGCCGCGGAGTGTGATGCAAGACGTGAGCCCGGCTGGCGACCAGGTTACGCGACGGGCTGGGAGCGGTGCGCCTGGTGGACCGCGCCGATGCGGACGGGATTAGCACTAGGACGGGTCTGGCCGGGCAGCAGCAGCTTCGTTCGCCAAGACGAGGCGGCCCGAACCAGTCAACCTGGCCGTCAGCTGCCTTCCCGGCAGCCGTAGCCCTACGCCACGGGAACCTCATCGTTACTCACTGCCCTTGCGCCAGGAAGCCAGGCTCATGGTCGACGCGCCCACTAGGCCCGCGGCGAGCGTCGTGGGTTCTTCTGCCTGGTAAAACCGCCAGAGTCACGATCACCAGTCCGCCCAGCACGAACCAGGCGCGTGGCCGACGCCCGGCACGCATGTCCTGGCCTTCAGCTCGATCATCAGATGGCGGCGGCCCCGGCACCTCACCCGGCTCGGGTGAGCTTCCCGTGCTCAGGACCGGCGCCGGGTCAGCCCTGGGGCTCGTACGGGCTACTGCGCAGCTGTCCCACTGCCGTGCAGGGCGTCCTGGAGTTCCTTTTCGTCGTCTTTGGACAGCGAGGTCTTCAGGACCGTGCCGCCGTACTTGCTCATCGCCTCGACGGCCTTATCGGGGGTCACCTTCTCCACCATCAGGAACAGCGCCGACGTACCGGGCTTGAGCATGCCGCGGACCTGGTCCTGGAACTGCTTGTCGATGCTGGTCTTGGCGAACTTGCCCATCAGCGCGCCCATCCCGGCGCCCAGGGCCATCCCGAAGACCGGGATGAAGAACAGCAGGCCGAACAGGAATCCCCAGAACATGCCCCAGGTCGCTCCGGCGCCGACCGCGTGGTGAGTGGTGTGGACGTGGTAGCTGCCGTCCGTGTCCCGCACGATCACCGCGATCGCGTCCGGCTGGATAATCAGGTCCTCGGCCAGGCGACGTGCCTCGTCAGCGGCGGCCTCCGCAGTCGCTTCATCTGGATAGCCGATGGCGATCAGATCAGCCATGGTATTTCCCTTCCTTGTGGTGTCCGTTCACCCGCCCACTGCCATTGATCAGGTGACGGACTTTGATCCTGCCTTCGGCGTGTCGGAGATTCCTCACCCTTGTACGGGTGAATTGCGCGGTTCTGTCGAGGCTGGGAACTCGGCAAGTACGTGGCGCGACGCCGGGTGATTCCCAGCGACGGCCAGGCTCAGAGCAAGCGCAGGTCGACGGCGCGCTCGAGGGCCCCCGAGCGTGACGCCACCCCGAGTTTCTGGTAAATCGACCGAAGGTGGGTCTTCACCGTGTTACGTGAGATGAAGAGCGTGCCCGCAATTTGCGGGTAGGTGCTCGTCGGCAGGAGCGTGAGGATGCGCTGCTCAGCAGCGGTCAGAGGATCGGCGAGCGCGCGGCCGGACCGGGCGGAACCAGGCTGGGCGGCGCGCACCTCGAGCGCCGCGGCCACCAGCTGCGCGGTGAACGGGTCTGACCGCAGCTGGGCTGCGTGCTCCACCATGTAGCTGGTCACCTGCGGTGCGCTGGTGATGACGGTGTTGAAAAAGCCCTGGCTGCGGGCTGTGCGCAGAGCCCGTCCGAGCATACCTGCGGCTGCCGGATCGCCGCGCTCTATAGCGGCGGCGGCAAGCAGCACTTCGCGCACCAGCACGTGACGTGGGGCCAGGTCACCGAGTCCAGCTGCTCGCAGGTGTTCCTGCACGCCATGGTGATCACCGGCCGCCAGTGCGATTTTGGCCAGCAGCAAGCTGCGGTGAACGGCGGGCAGATGACTGGCCAGTTCGGCGGGGGAACGCAGGTCGCCGAGTGACAGACGCAGCAGCGCCTCCTGCTCATCGGCCCGGGCCAGCAGGGCCAAGCTGGCCCCCGTCACGACCTGGCGTGCCGCTTCGACGGTCGTCAGCGCGTCGCGGACCTGTCCGCGGGCCGCCCAGATCTGCGCCCGGTCCAGCAGCGCCAGGAATTCGAAGAGCGGCCGGCGCTGCTCGGTTATTGAGAGTACTCGTTCGGTGAGATGTTCCGCGGTGTCCAGGTCGCGGCGTTCCAGCGCGAGGCCGGACAGCACGCGCAGATAGTCGACGGCGAAGAAATGCTGGCTGAATCCCAGCCGCCGCGCATCGGCATCAGCGGCCCGGGCAGCGTGGCCGGCCTCGGCCAGGCGGCCGGCCTTAAACCAGGCCAGCGCCCGCGAACCCGGCACTACCAAGAGCCTGACCGGCTCGGGCACTGTAGATGCCGCTAGAGCTGTGGCTGCCTCGCGTTCGGCGGCCGGGAAGTCGTCCAGGCAGGTATACACGCGGATGAGGATCAGCGGGACGACGGCGTTCCAGTCGCCGGGGAGCTGTGTCCGGTCCTGGATGGCCCGGGCGGCCAGGGCCTTCTGCACGGCTGTTTCCAGCTGCCCGGCCAGCCCGTAGCGGAACGCCTGGAACGCCGCGAACCGGGCGGCCAGCTCCGAACCGGCCGGGATCTTCCCGGTCTGCTCGAGCACGTCAAGGTACTCACCGCCGCGAGCCGTATCACCGGACAACAGCAGGTGGGTGGCCAGGCCCAGCAGGCGTTCGGGGGTCTCTGCCAGCATCGACGGGTCGGCCATGCTCAGCACCAGCGGCTCGGGCACCGCCGGGACGCGCAGGAAGTCAGGCACGACCCGGTCCTGCAGGAGGGCCAGCGCCCGGTCAGCCTGCTGCGCGGCCAGGAAATGGTGGGCCGCACGCCGGGCGTCCCCGGCGGCCTCGAACCATTCGGCCGCCCGCACCTGAAGCTCCTGCTCGCGGACGCGGTCCCGGTCGCGCAACTCGGCGCGCAGCACCTGGCGCACCAGACGGTGATACCGGAAGCTGGTCCGGTCGTCATCGAGGGCCACCAGGAACAGGTGAGCGGCATCGATGCCGCGCAGCAGCGCCGCCGCGTCCTGCCGCCCGGTGACCGCCGCGCACGCATCCGCGGTCAGCACCCCCGCCAAGATGGAGGTGTCGAGCATGAACTGGGCCAGCTCAGGCGGCTGCTGCTCGAGAACCTCGGAGATGAAGTAATCGGCGGTGTCCTGGCTGCGGACCTCCAGCACCCGTGCCAGCCGCGCCGGATCCGTGGTCCCGCGCAGGGACAGCGCCGCCATCTGCAGGACCGCGGGCCACCCCTCGCTTCGCTGATGGAGCAGCGCCAGGTCGGCATCGGATATCTGGACGCCGAAGTTCGCCAGCAGGTCACGGCTCTCGGTGAGGGAAAAGTACAGGTCGCGGTCCCGGATCTCGTTTAGCTGGCCCGACATCCGCAGCCGGTGCTGCCGCAGCGGAGGGTCAAAACGTCCGGCCAGCACCAGCTGGACGGTCTCGGCCGGCCAGCGCTCGACCAGATCGGTCATGTCCGGAGCCGCCGCGGCCGCCGCGAAATGGAAATCATCCACGATGACCGCCGAGCCCGCAGGCAGCTTCGCGGCATCGTTGGCCAACGACGCGGTGACATCAGCCGACATCCGCCTGTCCATCGCCAGCAGGTCGGCCGCATCCGCGCCAAACCCCGGCCCGACAGCCCGCGCCGCCTCGATGAACCCGGCCCAGAACCGGACCGGGTCAGCGTCGGCCCGGTCACACGACAACCAGCCCGTCATGCCCGGCGGCCGCGCCCCGGCCCAATCCGCCAGCAACACGCTCTTACCCGCCCCGGCCGACCCCACCACCACCGTCAGCCGCTGACCAGATCCCGCCGCCAGCCGCCCATGCAGCACCGACCTCGTGACCAGCGTGGCAGGCAACGCCGACGGCCGGAACTTCCCCAGCGCAAACCGCGTGCCCCGCAAGGAGCCCCGTCCGGTCATCGCGCCATCAACCATAAGCTCGCGGTTCCTGGTTCCTGGTTCCTGGTTCCTGGGCCCGGGCCATGCCCATAAATCCGTTCTGTACCCGCGCGGCCGTTATGGCCGCCCGCGCGGAAATTCATTAGAACACGGCGCCGCGTCGAGCACATCACCCCCGCCACGAGGAAATCTGGGCTGTGTTTCTGCTGCACCGTGAGGGGCTGATGGTTCGAGTAGTGAAAAATTTGCCTCCCGGGGCACGGGCCGCTGTCGCCGAGTCTGTAGTCACCCCAGAAGGGCGATCACAGGAGGCCGGCTACGCGGCATGCTAGAAACCCGCATGAACAACAGCTAGGAGGCCCGGGAGGCGTAAACCCGGTGCAAGCACAGACATATGAGATCACTTTCCTGGGGCGAGCGAGTAGCACGCTGCGCGCGGAGTTCGACGACTGCGAGGTCACCATCGGCCCCGGGACCACCACCCTCCGGACCGAGCTGCCCGATCGGGGAGCTCTGTCCGGGCTAATGGAGCGAATCAACGGCTTGGGACTCGACGTCATCGACGTGAGCCTGGTGGCGCCACCGCCCGGGCGATGACCGGCCCGGGTCACCCATTGAGGGGTAATGAAGCGGGCCCGATTGGCGGGCGCGCTCCTGTCTGCCGACGATAGCCACGGGCTGCCCACGACGTTAAATGCGAGCGGGAGCCCGACGGAATCACCCTCGCACGGGTGACGACATTCCTTGACGGCCCACCAGGCTGGAGTCACAAATTCTCTTATGGGTGACGACACCCTCAGGCTGCTTGAGCAGTATCCAGAAACATCTCGAACGAGGCCGACGAGGCTGAGGGTGCGGATGGTGATCACACCGGGCGGCAATGCGATGACGTGGTCGTTCGTCAGGATATAACCGTGCGATCGGATGATCTCGCCCCAACCGGTGCCGCCTCCGCCTTGCCGCGCGGAGATCGCTGTACCGATACAGGGCTGGCCGCACAGTCACCCTGGCTAGGGTGATGGGCCAGGACTATCGGCGCGCCACGATGGCGACATGGACAAATCGCTGATCTTTGACCGCCTGCGCCACCCCAGTTGCATGCCCCGACTGGATGGCAGCGTTATTTGACGATGCCAGCCATGACGCCGGGGCCGGTTCCCCAAGGCACGCGCTCGCAACGCTGGCTGGCGCGCCTCAGCTTCGCGCTCGCAGGCCTGGCGATCGTGAGCCTGGTGGTCGTGGCCGGGCTGAAGAGCCTGGCCATGCTCGCCGTTGGCCTGGCCGCCGCGGTCGTGAGCCTGGCTTCCGCCTACGTCTTCCTTTCCCGGCGGGGTCTATGGCGCTGGCTGTCGCTTGCGGTCTTCATCGTGGTGCCGATCGCCGTGATCCTCGTTTACGCGTTCCGCGATCTGCTGTGGATCGCGGTCGTGTCGGCCGCGGTCTGGCTGCTGGGGAGCATGACCGCGCGGCTGGCGCTGGCCGGGAATCAGGCGGACTGGCGCATGCCCGAACGCCCGGCACAGCCACCTGCCCGACACCCGTACCTGATCATGAACCCCAAGTCTGGCGGCGGGAAGGTCGAGAAGTTCGACCTGAAGCGCAAGGCCGAAGAGCTCGGCGCCGAGGTGTTCCTCATCGGCGGCCCCGAGCCTGTCGACGTCGCCGAGGTGGCCCGCCGGGCCGTCGACAGACGCGCCGATCTGCTCGGCGTCGCCGGAGGCGACGGAACGCAGGCCCTGGTGGCCGGCATCGCCGCTGAACACGGCATCCCCTTCGTAGTGATCAGCGCCGGCACGCGCAATCATTTCGCCCTCGACCTGGGTCTGGACCGCGAGGACCCGTCCGCCTGCCTGAACGCTCTGTCCGACGGCGTCGAGTTGCAGGTCGACCTCGGGGTGATCAACGGCCAGACGTTCGTCAACAACGCGTCCTTCGGCGCCTACGCGGAGGTCGTCGAAACCCCGGCCTACCGCGGCGACAAGCTGAACACGACGTTGAACACGCTCCCCGACCTGCTACAAGGCCACCGCGGAGCACGCCTGCACGCACGGGCGGACGGCACGGAAATCGAGGCACCGCAGGCACTGCTGGTGTCCAACAATCCGTACGGAACCGGGGACATCGCCGGCCTGGGCCGTCGCGCGAGGCTGGATCGCAGCGTCCTGGGGGTCGTCGGCGTCACGGTGGCGAACGCCCGGCAGGCCGCCGGCCTGCTCCGCGGAGGGCATGCCACCGGGCTGAGCATCTTGACGACAAAGCAGATCGAGATCACCGCTGATGCCCCGCAGATCCCGGTCGGCGTCGACGGCGAGTCGATACTGATGTCGACGCCGGTTAGATGCGTGGTCTCACCCCGTGCGCTCCGCGTCTGGGTGCCTCGCGACCGTCCGGGCGTCCCCGCGCCGAAACCGCCCAAGGACTGGGCCAGGCTGCGGTACCTCGCGGGCATCTCGAAAACAGCTCCGGCTACGCCCGATGACGGGGATGGGCGCCATACCGGGACCGCCCTGCCTGGACTCGGGGACACCACGCCCAGGTCACCGCATTGATCGGAGATAGCGACATGGCGAAGAAGGACGAGCGTGACCGTCACGACGCGGAGGCCCGGGCGTCGTCGTCTGCCGCCGGGGCGGAGGCCGAAGCGGGGCCGGCCCCGAAGATGAAGCGCAAGCAATACGAACGCCAGATGAGAGTCCTGCACGGTGAGCTGGTCGCCATGCAGGAGTGGGTGAAGGACTCGGGAGCGAAGGTCTGCGTCGTGTTTGAGGGCCGGGACACCGCCGGGAAGGGAGGCACGATCAAACGGATCACCGAACGGGTCAGCCCGCGCGTATTCCGGGTCGTAGCCCTGCCCACCCCCACCGAACGCGAAAAGTCGCAGATGTACATCCAGCGGTACCTCCCGCACTTCCCGGCCGCCGGCGAGGTCGTGATCTTCGACCGCAGCTGGTACAACCGCGCGGGCGTCGAGCCGGTGATGGGCTTTTGCACACCGGAAGAGACCAAGCGGTTCCTCGAGCTGACGCCGGCGGTCGAGAAGGCCATGGCCGAGGACGGGATCCTGCTGCTGAAGTACTGGCTCGAGGTCAGCCCCGGCGAGCAGACCCGCCGGCTGGAGAGCCGGATCGACGACCCGCGGAAGATCTGGAAGCTGTCGCCCATGGACCTGAAGTCCTACAGCCGCTGGTACGACTACTCCAGAGCCAGGGACGCGATGTTCGCCGCCACCGATACCGCGTGGGCGCCCTGGTACATCGCGGACGCCGACGACAAGAAGCGCGCCCGGCTCAACATCATCAGCCACCTGCTCAGCCAGGTCCCGTACAAGCCGCTTCCCCACCGGGACATCAAGCTGCCCAAACGCCAGCCGCGCGGCGGCTACCGGCAGCCAGACCTTCCTTGGCGGCGCATCCCGGAACCGTTCTGACCGGGCCGGAAATGACGCTGACCGCAGACGGGGTGTGGGCCGAAGATGTGCTGCGGGCTTACGGCACCAGCCTCTATCCGGCGGCACTCCGGATGACCCATAATGCTCAGGATGCCGAGGACCTCGTGCAGGAGACGTTCGTGAAGGCGCTCGCGGCCTCGGAGCGGTTCCAGCCGGGCACGAACCTGAACGCATGGCTACGCCGCATAATGATCAACACGTTCATCAGCGGCTACCGGAAGAGCCGGGGCGAGCCGCAGTTCGTCAGCGGAGACGCCCTAGGCTCGGGACTGCTCTGGTTCCAGTCCATTTGCTCGGCCGAAGACCAGGTGGTAGGGCGCCTGCTGGATCCCGGCGTGATCGCGGCACTGCGGGAATTGCCGGACAAGCACAGGATCGTCGTCTATCTCGCCGACCTTGAAGGGCTCGGCTACCGGCAGATTTCCGCCCTTACCGGCATCCCGCTCGGCAGCGTGAAGTCACGCCTGCACCGGGCCCGCTACAGGCTCCGCGCCGAACTCGGCGCCTATGCATCTCGTGACTAGGCCGGCGTGCCGTGGCCATGGCGCTTGCCGACGTCGCGCGCTGGCTCACGCCTTAGCCTGCAGGTGAAACGGAAGCCGTTGACAGCGAAGAGAGGAGGGGTGACCCGTGGCCTTCGGGTGGATGAGCATGGGATCGCCTAGCAGGCTTCGGTCCTTCGATCCGCTCCGCATCGCCGACCTGGAGCACCGGATGTGGGTGGCCTACTACCTGCGCCGCTGGACCCATCTGCTGGCGGCTTCGGTCAGGCTGCTCTGGCTAGGCTTCGGCACGGACCTGGCGCGGATCTTGCCAGGCGCCTGGCTGATGCTGCGGGCCGTCAAGTTGTGGGCGCCGTTTCCCGACAACGACCCCGACGGCGCCCAGGTCCGCATGCGCGAGCTTTACGAGCTGGTCAGGCTCCGTTTCGGCGTGCCTGCGGACCCGGCGCGAGCGGCCAGCCTGGAGATCGACTGGTGGCGGGCGCACCGGCAGCGTCAGTATGCGCCCGAACCCGCGGAAACGGGCGACGAACTGGCCGAATCGGTGACCCGCCTGTACTGCTACCTCTTCGGCGAGACTGAGGCGGTGATCAGGCCAGCCGCTGTGCACCGAGTGCGGGCGATGGATCTGTCCGATCAGTGGGTCCGAGAGGGGTGCCGACCCGACAGCCCGCTGCTCCCGCTGGAGCGCGCCGCGCTGGTCCGCGCTTACGCCACGCTGCTCGCCGCCATCCACCACGAGGAACGCTGATTCGCATCCACCTCGGCACCTTCACCCCAGACGGACACTGACCTGCAGAAACGGAACCCCGGGCGGCTACTTTAGCAACTGCCGCGCCATGACCATGCGCTGGATCTGGTTGGTGCCCTCGTAGATCTGGGTGATCGTGGACCAGCGGGCAGTTTCCGCAGGTAGATGCCCATGTTCGGTAGCCTGTAGTCAGCACCGAATCAGCACCGAAATCCGGATGGCTGGCCGCGGTCGTCCTGGTAGACGTCATCCAACAACCGGGGGCATGTTCGAGCAGCACATTTATGGGGATCAAGCGCCGCTGTGAATATACGCCGCCCACGCTGATGGCCGAGCGGGGTTTAGTTGGCGGGCACGGCGGGTTGCCTCATGCAAGGATTCGGCAGCCGCGTCAGCGATCCCAGCAGTGTTGAGCAGTGAGTAGAAGTCACTGGCGACCCGGGCGGCTAGCCGGTCGTCGATCGGCCATAGGGTGGCGATCACATGCCGGTAGCCGGCCAGCTGGAATCCTGATGCCAGGTGAACTGCTTCATCTGCCAGTCGGAGGCTAGTGCGAACGGTCGTGCAACCCGACAGAAACGCCAGCTCAGCGTCGTCCAGCCGGAGCCGGGCCACGTCTACCACGGTTAGCGGCCGGTACTGGTGATCAAACAGCAACAAGCGGCTGGCAGACGGGTTGGCCACTTCGCTGGCGGCATGGCAGGCAAAGTGCGCCCACCTGGAACGTGGCAGCACCGCCAGCACCCTGGCGCGGGCGGCCTCCGGCCCGGTCAGGATCGTTGTTCGTCGCGGATACAGGTCACGTAGCGCGATAGCTTCGACCTCCGCCCCCGGCAGAGCAGGTGTGCCAGGAGTGTCCGGCATGGCCACCACCATCATGCCACCGTCCCCGATACGCCCACTGTCTTCAATGCCATCGGCTGAGCGATACCGACGGGCATAGATCAATGCCCGCACCGTCGGGGTATAGGACGATACCACCCAGTCCAGTACGGTCTCTGGCACGCTGTCGACGCTGGTGGCGTGGTGGCCGGCGGCGTGGATCGGCAAGAATGACAGCAGCCCGGACAGGCACCACCATATCCGCGGCCCCCGCCGATTGTTAGCGTCGACACCGACTGGCATGATCGTGGACTGGACGGCAGTTTCCGCAGGTAGATGGCGTTTTGGTTGGTGGGGTGTCAGCACGGGTTCAGCGCTGGGTTCCGGCTGGCTGCGACCGCTGGCTGTCCTGGTGGGCGTTGTCTAGGGCTGTGCGGGCGCGGTCCCAGGAGCTGGGCACGAGGTGGCCGTAGATCTGGTGCGTGACTTCGATGCTCCTGTGGCCGAGCCAGCGGGAGACCTGGGTGATCGGTATGCCCTGGGCTAGGGCAGTGGAGGCGTAGTAGTGGCGGAGCGAGTGCGGGATGAACTCCGGTGGTAGGCCGGCTTTCTCAGCGGCCCGTTGAAAGGCTTCCTGATAGCTGCGGCGGATGACCAGCTTGTACCTCCGTCCCTGGAATAGGTACCCGTCGCTGGTCGTGCCGTGCTCGGCGACGTGCTTGTCGATGGCCTCGCTGACATATACCGGTAGGGGGATGTCGCGGAACTCGCCGGGCCTGCGGAACTTCAGCGGCTTCAGCTGGGCGCCCGGGTCGGCCTGCTCTTTCACCCGCAGAGTCTGGTCTTTGTTGATGCGGCAGCGGAGGTTGACAGCGAGTGCCTCGCCGACACGCAGCCCGCAGCCGTGCATGAGCCACACGGTGGCGGCCCAGTCGGCGGACAGCCCGGCGGCCAGCGCCTGGATCTGCGCGTGGGCGGGCATGATCAGGTCCTTCTGGGTGACCACGGCGGGCAGGGCGATGCCGGTGCAGGGTGATTCGGCGAGCTTCTTGTCCCGAACCGCCTCGCCGAGCACGGCGTTGATGACCAGGTAGGCGCAGCCGATCCGGCTGGCGCTGAGGTTCTTCCTGCGCATGGCGGCGATCAGGGCCTTGATGTCCTCGCGGCGGATCGAACCAATGGGCTTGCCGCCGATCGCGGGGCAGATGTGGGCGCGTAGCACCGACCGGTAGGTCGCGATGCTGCTGTCCGCGCCGAGGTGCCGGTCCAGCCAGGTCTCCGCCTCGGTCTTGAACAGGGCGTGCCCGGCCTTGGGGTCGACAAAGACGTGTGCCCGCTTGTCGTGCTCGACCTTGAGCGCGAAGTTCTCAGCTTCGCGCAGGTTCCCGCCGAAGGACTGCTCGCGTTGCCGGCTGGACCGGCCGCCTGTGGTGCGGTAGCGGACCACCCAGGGGTGCGGGCATGCTTTCCACTGGGTGTCGCCGCAGTCGCAGCGCTTGAAGATTGCGGCCACGGTGGCTATTCCTCCCGGGACGAGAGCCATTCCTCCACGTGCCGCTCGCGGAACCTCAGGGAGCGCCCGACCCGGTAGCTCCTCAGCCCCCACTGCCGCCAGCGGTCGTAGACGGTCTTCTTCGGCACGCCCAGGTAGGCAGCCAGCTCCTCCACCGACAGCAGCCGGTTCGAGCCGCCCATGGGAGCCGCCGGCCGGGCAGCCCGGTGCCGGGTAGATCGACGCTCGACTCCGCCGCCCTGGTCAAGGCTGGGTTCGGGCCGCGAGCCGCTCATACGAAGCTCCAGCGGGTGTGCGCGGGCGCCGATGGCATCCCTGGGGTGAGCGGCAGAGAAACAGCCTTGGTGCCTAGCGCGCGCACGTGAGGTGCCGCTGCCCAGCCGAAGGCGGGTGGCGAGTGAGCTGGCGGGAGCGGCAGGGCATCACCGCGTCCAGCTCCGGCGTGGAACTCCCGCGGCGATCAAGGCGCCAGCATCACCGACGCGATGGCATGCTAGGCCCGCATGGGCTGGCGGGTGTTCATCTCAACCTCCTCACCTTCTTCCCGACCGATGTGCTAGCGGCGGTCTTCGGCGGCGAGCCCGTGCCCGAAGGGCTCGTCAAGCGGGTTGCGGTAGCCGTCCTCGCTGCCCACGCCGAGAAGAAGCAACCTGCTGCACTCGATGCGGTCGCCGCGGTCTTCAAGAGAGGCTGCTTCGTCGAGATGCCCGAGCACCCGCAGACGATCGGCTACGCCTTGACCAATGCCCCGCCGGGCTGGCGGCCTGGATGCTCGACCACAACGCCGACAGCTACCCAAGATCTCCCGCGCCTTTCTCGACGGGAAACCCCTGGCGGCCTCACCCGTGGTCACATCCTCGACAACATCACCCTTTACTGGCTGACGCCGTATGCGGGAAGATCGCACGTACGGATTGAAAGGGGGATGGGAACGTGCCGCTCGCGGCACCGCGCCCTGACTACCAATGAGCGAATCCGGAGCTGGCCAGACCGAGCAACAGCGGTCGACTGAGCCAGACCGATCGACTGAGCGGCAGCGATCGCAGGCCGCGGATTCGATCAATAGTCAGGGCAAGGTCCCGCTCAGGCTTCGGATCGGTATTACAGGTCATCGCAACATAGCTCGTGACCACCCTGGCCTTGCCTCAGAAATTGCCAAGGCGGCCGAGTACATCACGCAGGTACTAGCGGCCGATTCGGAACGGCTGAGTTCAACAGACCTCGGACACGGGAAGCGGGGAGATGTCGTCGTTACCGTTGTCTCGTCACTGGCAGAAGGCGCCGATCGCGTAGTAGCTGGCGAGCTCCTCAAGCGCAAGGGCACACAGCTTGAAGTGGTACTGCCCTTGCCGCAAAGCGACTACGTGCATGACTTCGGCTCACTGGAATCAGTCGAGCAGTTCAACAGTCTGATTTCGAGGGCCGTCGACACGGACGTCTTGCGGACGGCCACGTCCCGCGAACAAGCGTACGAGCAAGCAGGGCGCGCGGTAGTGGACCGCAGCGACGCCATGATCGTGGTCTGGGACGGCCAGCCCGCTCGCGGCCGCGGCGGCACGGCCGAGATCTACACTTACGCTCAGCGCTGGCAGAAGCCAACCTTGCTGATCCGTGTCGATGATCATTCGGCCAGGTTGGACGCGGATCAGCTGCCGCAGGCGGCCAAGGACACGATCCCTTTGCCTACGGGCAGCATAAAGCGCCTCGACCAGTACAATCATGAGCGCCTGAAGGATGGCGTCTTTGACAAGGCGCCGCCGCTGCTGGCCCAGATCGAATCCAGGCCATGGCTCGAGTCGGCCGGCCCGCAGATCGGGCACTTCTCGCGCTACTTCACCCGCGCCGATCAGCTGGCGGGACGATTCCAGAGCCGGTATCTCTGGGCGATACGCTCGCTCTACATCCTGGCCCCACTCGCGGTACTCGTGGCCGCGTTGCAAGTGGTTTTCTGGCCCGACCACGAGCATTACGCCTGGTTCGAGTTCGCGATCCTGATTCTCATCACCCTGCTGTTCGCCGCGACGCGTGGCCTGCGCTGGCACGAACGATGGATATCTGCCCGGTACCTGGCCGAACAGATCCGCTCCTTGGTGTTCCTCGGGCTTATCGGAATGATCACGCCGGAGAAGTCGGTCTTGCCGGGCTCTCGCGAGACCGTCGGTGACTCGGGCTGGACCGAGCGCGCTGCCAATGAGATCTGGTTCGCCCGACCCAGATACGTGCCGCCAGCAGACATCAGCCTCCTCATCGAGGTGCTATGTGAGGAGTGGATAAAGAAGCAGCAGGAGTACCACATCAAAGTCGACCGCTCCTTTCGCAGGCAAAGGGACCTAATTCAAGCCGCCGCGATTGGCCTGTTCGGCCTCAGCGCTCTCTTCGCGTTGCTCCACAGTCTGACCGTGGGATCGACCAAGTCCCAGCCGTTCAAGTGGTGGGACTTGCTGGCTATCGCCATTCCCGCTATAGCCGCCGGGCTGGGCGCCTATGGCGCACAGCGCGACTACCTGCGCCATGCCGAACGGTCGAAACTTTTTGCTTCCGTCCTGGACGACGGAATCACCCAGTTGATGGCTGCCCAGGACCTGAGCGGCATCCAGCAGACCGCCGTGAGCGTGAGCCGGTCGATGCGCAGCGAGGCTACCGACTGGTATTCAGTCGTGCGCGTTCAGGACGCTGAACTGCCCTCATAGAGGTTCCGCGAACGTTATCCGACGGAGTCCTGATATTCCTTTTGTTCCAGTGCGGTTAGCGGTTGCGCTGCTCGCTGCTCCGCGATCCCCGTGATCTGTGCCATCCCTCCGGCCAGCTCAGTGGAGAAGATCCTGATTTGCCCGTCGCCGCCCGCCGTGACGACCTCTCTGCCGTCCGGGCTGAACTCGCAATCTGAGAGTGTGTTTCCGTACTGGAACTCTGTGAGCTGCTGGCCAGTCTTCTGCTGGCCAGTCTTCGCGCTCCATATAACAGCGGCGGAGCCAGAGCACGTGACGATCAGACCGTCATTCCTGCTAAAGGCGGCGTTAAAGACCGGGTCCCGGCCTGGTACGCCGAGGGTGTGCAGCAGGATCCCGGTCGCGGCAGTCCAAATGCGAGCCG
>Ga0210399_10001417_pt1 | contig 18702 bp, 15 predicted proteins | sample IncBWC14MmetaG_FD_150865 | JGI IMG/M metagenome (GOLD analysis project Ga0210399, IMG submission 150865) | Forest soil microbial communities from Barre Woods Harvard Forest LTER site, Petersham, Massachusetts, United States - Inc-BW-C-14-M | ecosystem: Environmental > Terrestrial > Soil >...
CTGGAGCCGAGGGCGAGAGTTGAACTCGCGACCTGCCGATTACGAAATGAGCAGTTTTGCTGTATGTTGTTGGTTCTTCGTATCCGATCTTCTCCCCCTTTCGCCGCCTTTCGCCCCCATGCTCCGACCTAACTTGCAACGCAATTTGCAACGCAATTTGCCAACCGTGCGCGTAACTTCCCAACTGTGGCTAACCAGGTAGTAGGGCCAAACCGTGATAGATTTCTAGCGAAATAGTCAGTCTGGATGAATTGGGGACAGGTTGAACCTACGTCAGGGGACACTGTCCATGCCGAAATGTTGTGCTGTAATGGGCGAACGTGGACATTACGCCTGCAAATCTTGCCGAAACTAAGGCGCAGACAGGTGCTGGGGCTGAGGATTGCACAGCATCTCTCGGAGTGGGATTTATATCGGTAAGAAGGGTTTTGCCCGAAGCCCTCGCCAGCGAGCTCTGGCGGAACGCTGGTGCAAAACAGGCGGCGTTGACCCAAGCAGAGTTCGCCGAAGCCCTTGAGGTGATCGGCGCGACGAACAACTTTGGTCTCGATCCGGAAACGCAGGCGAGTGGGAAGGAACGCGAAGCATTTTGGCGGAATCTGCATCTCGAGGAGCTTGCGATGGCGCGCGGCTGTGCGCTCGGACGCGAGGAGGCATGGCAACGTTTTCTTGCGCAGTACCGTGAACAGCTGACCAGAATCGCGGTGGACATGACCGGGGCTGTTTCGTCGGGCGAGGAGCTGGCGAACTCGCTTTACTCCGAGCTATTCGGGTTAACGGAGCGTGAAGGTAAGCGTTGGTCGCCGCTCTTTCGGTACTCGGGGCGCGGATCGCTGATGGGGTGGTTGCGGGCAGTTCTGGCGCAGCGTCGAGTGAACCTGTACCGCAAAACCAGGCGCGAAACTGCGTTGGATGAAATTGAGCCAGCCGCGCCAGCACCCGAACCGGTCGAGTTGGAGCGATTAGACCACCTGCGGCCGGCGCTTGTGAGCGCGATCGCGACGCTCACCGCGGAAGAGCGCTTCCTACTGTCGGCCTACTACCTGGACACGCATACGCTACATGCGGTGAGCCGTGTCCTGCGAGTCCACGAGGCGACAGTCAGCCGCAAACTGAAGCGTGCGACCGAGCACGTCCGCAAACAGCTGCTGAAGGCGCTGGTGGCGCGGGGCCTCAGTCGACGCGCGGCCGGAGAGACGTTGGGGACCGATCCCAGGGACGTGGAGATCAATCTGCGAAAGTTGCTGCAAAATCCCGACGACCGCGCGATCTCCAATAAGGAAGGGCAAAGGTGAATCAGAATCTCCAATCCGGCATGCATCCAGACGCTGATCAGCTCAGCATCTTTATGGAGGGAGCGGCTACCGGAAGGGAGCGCGAGCGGATGCTGGCACATCTCGCCGAATGCGCAGAGTGCCGCGATGCCGTGTTCCTGATGCAGCGCCCTGCAGAGACTCCTGCTCCTGCGAGGGAGGCGTCCAAGGAATGGGTATGGCAGAGACTGTTCCTACCGGTTGGACTCGCCGGAGCGGTGCTAGCGTGCGGGCTAGCGGCTGTGCTCGTCTACGTTCGGCCACGGACCAGAATTCCTGAGAGTGTCCGGCAGAGCGCTGAGGGACGGGAGCCCGAGATCGGAGCAAATGGAAAGACATCCGTAACCAGTACCAATGCTGGGCCGACAAGGCAACCCGAGAAGGCCAAGAGCAGCTCAGGACTTGGCACGGCGTCAACGGACGCCGCCCGGCAGGAGGCCAAAGGCGTGGCCGGCTCAAAGGCACCAAACGTAGAAGGCCATCCGGCAGCCGCAGGTACCGCAACTCGAGGCACGAAGACTGGTGTCGTTTCCAGTTCCGTCGAGACGACGGCTGAAGCAGTCTCAAAACTCAAGGTGCAGTCCGCCATGAATTCCGCGCCGCTACAAGAAATACCGCTGAATGGCCGAAATGTCACGAGTTTGCAGTCGCTCGCGGCACCTCCAGGCACGCAGACAGCAGCACCGCGAGATAGCTCCGAAGCGCAGCGGAGCCTGCCGGCGTTACGGGTTGAGCGTCCAGTCGGGCAGGATGACGCGCTGTCAGGAGTTTCCGGGCACGTCACGGATGCATCCGGAGCGGTAATTCCTGAGGCGACGGTAGCTCTGCATGATGCTTCCGGAAGTACGCGGCAAACAGCAACGGGCGCGGATGGGAGCTTTTGGCTGACGGGCGTCCCGGCTGGACGTTATGACTTGACGGTCACCGCTCCCGGGTTCAGCAAAAACGAGCAGTCGATAGACCTGAAGCCGAGCGAATTAGCCATGCTGCAGCCTGTGCTCAATGTGGGAGCAGTCGCGCAAACCGTGGAGGTCACGTCGAGCGCGGCATCGCTCGAGACTGAATCGGCCAGCGTTGGCCCGATCGTTGCGGAATTGCCTAGCCGCTTGCCGGTCGCGGCCTCTGTGTCGCGCGGCAAGCGAATCCTCTCGCTGGATGCGTCAGGCAGCCTCTTCCTGAGCCGCAACGCGGGCAAGAACTGGAAGAAGATCAATCCGCAATGGACTGGCAAGGCAGTTCGCATCGACCTCACCGCGGACGCAGGAGAGGCAAAGGGCGAAGGCAAAGGCAAAGCATCTGGCGCGGAGAGCGCGAAGAGCCTGTTCCAGCTAACCACCGACGCAGGCGCCGAGTGGACAAGCAAAGACGGGACGCGCTGGCGTCCACAGTGATTTTTTCATACCCCCCAAAAAAAGCCTGCAAGATTCCCATCGACGCGCGAACTCCGATTGAATGGGCAAGCGCAGAGCATCCATCCGCCGCTGGGCCCAAAGGAGCACGCCCATGCCTCGCCCCTATTTGCTTCTTGGATTCTCAACACTTCTCTTTGTGGCAACCGTCAGCGGTGCCGACCTCAAGACGGTCTCTGCCGTCTATGCGCACAATAGGCTCTCGTTTTCCATACCCTATGAAGCCGCGCATAGCGGCGAGGCGGAACTCAGTCTTGAAGTGTTGAGCCCCGAGGATCACGTCCTTGGCCGGGCCGATCACAAAGCCCACTTGGCTGAAGGAACCGGGGTTTGGAATGCCGAGATCATACTCGGCGAGCCGATGACCTTGGATGAACTGATCTGGCAGCGCGTGCGCTTTACGCTCCGCTACGAAGACCAGACCGCGCCCGATGTTGAGGACATTAGGTCTCTGTCCGAGATTCTTGTGCGGCCCGTGCTGCACATTCTCGCGCAGCGGTCCTATATCGCCGGAGCGCAGGCCGCGATGCGAGTGATCGTGGAAAGCGCAAACCACGATGGAGCACAGGCTACGGTGAGCCAGGGGACGGTGCGGATCGAACTGATCGATCCCAATCATGGACCCGATCACGCCCCCATGTTGCTCTTTGCGGGACCTCTCGATCGGCGAGGCTCTGTTCAGGCACAGTTCCGTTTTCCCGCAGGATTAACCGGCAGCTTCCCCGTACGCTTTACCGCCGAAACTCCTTTGGGCCAGGTTGACACCACAGAGACGGCGCAACTCGAAGATCAGATTTCTGTGCTACTTACGAGCGAAAAGCCTATCTATCAGCCCTCGCAGGCCATCCATCTGCGCGTGCTGGCTTTGAGCCGCGCCGATCATCATGCCGTGGCTGAACGCGCGCTGACGTTCGAGATAGAAGACCCGCGCGGCAATAAGGTATTCCGCAAATCCGCGGCGACGGACAGTTTTGGCGTGGCGTCGGCGGAATTTACGCTGGCCGACGAAGTGAATCTGGGTGCCTACCACGTCCGCGTCAAGATGGGCGACGCAAATGGCAGCGGCAGCGCCGCCGACCTTACGGTCAACGTGGGGCGGTACGTATTGCCGAAATTCCGGGTGATGATCGATTTTGACTCCAAAGACGGAAAACAAAAGCGTGATTACAGGCCGGGCGATCATGTAACTGGCGCCGTGCAAGCGAACTACTTCTTCGGCAAAGCGCTGGCCAACGCCACGGTCATGATCAAGGCGTCGGCAATGGATGCTGAAGTTTTCGAGGTCGGAACGGCGGAGGGCCGCACGAGCGGAGACGGTGTCTACCACTTCGATCTCGTATTGCCACGATTCTTTGCTGGCGATGGAATTCGCCGTGGGAGTGCGCCAGTCGTGGTGGAAGCCACGGTAAGAGACGCGGCCGAGCACGCGGAGACCCGCGGTGAGCCGATCACTGTGAGCGCGACTCCGCTGCTGATAACGGCTATTCCCGAAGGTGGCAAGCTCGCGCATGGCTTGGAAAACGAGGTCTACGTTCTCGCATCGTATCCAGACGGAACGCCGGCAAAGGCGGACCTCGAAGTGCGCATTGACGGCGAGCGGCAATCCACAAAGACAGACGAAGCGGGAATCGCAACGATTCGAGTTGTAGGGAATAACGCGAGCATCATCTTACAGATCGACGCCGATGACCGGAAGGGGAATCGCACCTCACAGTCGCTGACCGTGGAGACGCGTGCTGGAGAAGATCAAGTGCTGGTGCGCACTGCGCATGCGGTAGTCAAGCCCGGCGACCGCATGGAAGTCTCGGTGTTTTCGACACGGCAAAGCGGGGCGGCATATATCGATCTGGTGCGCGAAGGACAGACAATCCTCACTCGCGATGTGGAGCTCGAGGGCGGGAAAGCGGAGCTGAATCTGATTGCCACACCCGCGATGAGCGGGACGCTGACGGTCACTGCCTATCTGATCGGTCGGAGTGGCCGGGAGGTTGCGGATCAAAGGTTGGTCTTCGTGCAGCCTGCGGAGGAGTTGCACATCGATGTTGCAGCAGACGCATCAAGTTACCTGCCGGGCAGCGAGGCGCGAGTGCATTTTCATGTGACCAATCAGAAGGGCGAGAGTCTCAGTGCCGCCCTGGGGCTGGAAATAGTCGATCAGGCTGTGTTTGCGCTTGCCGAGAAGCAGCCGGGGTTCGCCAAAGTCTTCTTCTACCTGGAACAGGAATTGATGAAGTCGCATTATGAGATTCATTCGCTGTCGTCGACGCAAATAGTCGAACCGCCGGAAGTCGGAACTGCCGAGTCGCACGACCGCGCTGCACGGGTGCTCTTTGCGGCCTCAGAGATGGTCTCGCCGCACACGCTGGAGAGCGAGGCCGGACGTGCGCTTCCGGAAACGCAGATGGCCGACTACCGGGCGCGATATCTGGATGCCCTTGTGGAATATGTCAGAGGGCTTGTCGCGACGATGAGGGATCTGCGTCCTGAGCAGGATATTCTCTCGGCGTTCAGTGCGCTGAGAGACGCAAGTGGCCGCTCTCCGCGCGACGCGTGGGGCACGGACCTGCGTATTGAATCAGCGGGATCGTTTGGCCAAAACAAGCATTGGTACGTGGTACGCAGCGCTGGACCCGATCGCGATTTCAACACGGCCGACGATCTTACTGTGTGGCTGGAGCCACAAACCGCGTTTGCGTCCACCGGGCGAGGATGGGGGTATTCGAAGCAGCGGGAGGAGACAATCACGCTGCGAATGGAGCACGATCGTGGCCCCGACAACGGCCTCGCTGAGATCACCGGCACGGTGACGGATATGTCGGGAGCCGTAATTCCCACGGCGCGTATTCAAATAGTGCGCATCGAGGACGGAAGCAGCCGAGAAAGCATAGCCGACGCGACGGGCCAGTTTTCCTTCGCTGCATTGCCTCCCGGACGGTATAGGGTGCGGGTCGAGTCCCAAGGGTTCAAAACAAGCGTTCGGACGATTCCTCTCGCGGCCCGTGATTACGGAGTTCTTTCTGTCGTGCTTGACATTGGGGCTGTAACGCAGACAGTCGAGGTTTCTAGCCAGGCGCCAGTTTTGCAAACAGAGACGGCGGCAATCAGCGGGCTTCGAGTGATGCAAATGCCTTTGAATGGACGGTCGGTAACGGAAATGAGCGCCCTGGCAGGAAAGGCCGTGAAGTCAAAAGTCGCCAGGGACACCGCGGACGAAGGCGCGCTGGGCGGACACATTCGCAGCTATTTCCCTGAGGCTCTCTACATCAATCCCGAAATAATCACGGACGGGAATGGCAAAGCAAGCATTGAGATCCCGCTGGCCGACTCGATAACAACGTGGCGCATGGCGATGTTTGCCTCAACACGGTTCGGCGCACTTGGAACCGGGACCTCCGAACTCAGGGTATTTCAGGATTTCTTTGTGGATTTGGATCTGCCCGTGGCGCTCACTCAGGGCGATAGGGTGTCGATCCCCGTGGCTCTATATAACTATGCAAACCACGGTGGAGACGTGGACTTGAAGCTGAAGCCGGAAGATTGGTTCTCGCTGGATAGCCCGGAGAAGCAGACTGTTTCCGTCGCCGCTGGGCAAATAGGTGCGGCACAGTTCACCATCGAAGCAAAGAAGATCGGAAAGTTCAAGCTTACGCTGACCGGCCGCATGCGCAGCGGTTCGGAGCGAGAAGACACTCTTGTGCGCGAGATTGAAGTATTGCCAAATGGAGAAGCCAAAGAGATCGTATTCAACGGCCGGCTGGAGCAAGAGGTGCGGCAGACGATGCGCTTTCCCGAGGCCGCCATTCCAGATGCGAGCAAGATTTTTGTCCGGCTCTATCCCGGGCCATTAAGCCAGGTCATCGAAGGGATGGATAGCATTTTGCGCATGCCCTTCGGATGCTTTGAACAGACCTCGTCAAGCACTTATCCCAATGTGCTTGCCCTGGACTATATGAAACGCACGAAGAAGCTCACGCCGGAAATCCACGCGAAAGCGGAGGGCTTCATCACCACCGGTTACCAACGGCTGCTCACGTTCGAGGTTCCGGGAGGCGGTTTCTCGTGGTTCGGAAACGCGCCAGCCAACAAGATTCTCACCGCTTATGGACTGATGGAGTTTCATGACATGGCGAGAGTCTCTGATGTGGACCCGGAGGTGATCGCGCGCACCCGAGACTGGCTCATTTGGCAGCAGCAGCCGGATGGAAGTTGGAAGCCCGACACACAATTCATCAACGAAGGTGCCACGAACCGCTTCAATACGGGTGCACTGCGGATTACTGCCTACTTGGCATGGGCGCTGGAGTCGACAGAATACAAGGGAACCGTAATCGAGAAGGCCAGGCAGTTCATCGCGCAGCATCTCGACAGCAAGACAGATGCGTACACCTTGGCTGTCGTCGCGAACTTCTCCGTAGAGAACTCCAAGGACTCGGACCTGACGCACCGCGCCCTGGAGATGCTTCGCGCCGCAGCGGCTGAGAAGGACGATTTCGCATGGTGGACGGCGGAGGAGACCGGCGTTTATGCGACCGGGGACAGCGCCGCCGTCGAGACCACGGGTCTCGCTGTGCAGGCGTTTTTGCAGGCTGGCGGGTACTCTAATGTTGTGCGCAAGGCGCTCGCGTGGATTTCCTCGAAGAAGAACGGAGATGGTAATTGGGCATCGACGCAGGCAACGATCATGGCGCTGCGTGCGCTCCTTACCGCATCGGAACAGAGTGGTAGCAATGCGCACGGAACGGTGGAAGTCTTGCTCAATGGGACAAAGGTCGCGAGTCTTGAAGTCAGCAAGGACAACAATGACCTTTTGCACCAGTTCATCCTGGCGCCTGCCAGCGCGGCCGGCGACAACGAGGTCGAAGTGCGCTTTTCGGGCGAAGGAGGGATGGCCTACCAGATCGCCGGGCAATACTTTGTTTCCTGGAAGCACGCCGGAACTCCTGAGCCACTCGCAATCGCGGTGAAATACGATCGCACGCGGCTGGCCCAAGACCAGCTAGTAACGAGCACCGCGACGATCCGCAACAACATGGGGAAGACCGCAAACATGGTGATGGTGGACCTGGGGATTCCGCCGGGGTTCGAGTTGCTGAGTGAAGACTTGCAGAGCATGGTGGAAAGAACCGCCAACGCGAAGAGCGGCCGGCTCGAAAAGTTCAATTTGACGGCAACGCAGGCGATTCTTTACTTCGACTCCATCGCGCCGCACGATTCCTTCGAAGTACGGCTCCGTCTGCGGGCAAAGTATCCTATCCGTGCGCAGGGGTTCGTGTCGCGGGTATACGAATACTACGATCCGAACGTGAGTGCGACAGCAAAGCCCGAGCAGTTTGATGTGAGCAAACGTTGACAATGGCGTGATCGCGAATAGTGTGGTGCCGGAACACTTCCTCCCCTGAGAGCAGGAACCTTCCTAAGAGCCGTAGCTAGTGGACCGCGAAAAGTCCATTTTGCCAGCGCACTTTCACATGCCTGGTTAAGGCTGCCTTTATAGGGTACGCAGGAACTCCATCAGAGAGGGTTGATCTCGCCATTGTGCTAATGAAAATTCTGTGCGCCTGCTCCAGATGCCATTCCCCGAGGCGAACCGCAAAGTCCAAGCAGTTTGCGGCCCAGCTTGAGTCTGGGCCAACACCAGAAACACGTAAAGGACCTGGAAGCGGATAGTTGGCACCGTGAAGAAGTCTATGGAGACCAGTTGCTGGGCATGATTCTCTAAAAATGTCCGCCAAGTTTGAGACGGCGGTTTGCGGCTGCGCACCATGTATTTGCTGACGCTGCTCTCACCGATGTCGATGCCGAGCTTGAGCAGCTCACCGTGGATCCGTGGTGCTCCCCAAGCAGAATTCTCTCGACACATCTTGCGGATTAGATCTCGGACCTTATGGGAAATGATAGGTCGTCCCGGTTGGCCGTGCCGCACCTTCCAGGTCCAGAAAAGACGAAAGCCCTTGCGATGCCAGGCCACGACCGTTTCGGGCTTGACGATGGCCAGCGCCGAGCGCCAGTCGCTCCAGATGCGGGAGAGCCAGACCCACAATAGGCGGTCCACTGGAGTCAATTTCGGGCGATTTCTCGCAGATCGCTGAAGCACACCAATTTGGTGGCGCAGAGCCAGGTTCTCCAACTGGAGGGCAGCACGCGAATGGAAGATCGAAGACAGATTTGCGAAAAGTGTCGTGAGAGAAATAGGCATCGGCGAGAACTAGGAAAGGAGTATAAGCTCCATCAGTTCAGATGTTTCGAGGTTTTCGAGTGGGACAGTAGGCGCCCATCATCGCGGATCTGATTCCATACATCCCAAAAATAAAATTCGATGCTCCCTAGGTGATCCGAAGGCGCAACGATTTGGCGAACTACAGGGATAACAAACGTGGAACTGTGCTTTCAAAAGAGCGCCGAGGAACTACCTGTCTTGCGCCGGGTGCCAGATATGCAGGATTTCAACGGCGTCGTGTTTCATGCGGTAGGCGATGATGTGTGGCAACCGCCGGTGCAACAGTTCGCGGGTGCCTTCCTCACGTCCCTTGCGTCCACGCTGGGGAAACTTTTTAAGCGAGCGGACGGATTTACGGATTTCGATGACGCTGGGCCCCGCTAAATGAGGCTCGTGTTCTCTCAGGTAATCGTAGATGTTTTGCAAGTCGGCTGCAGGCGGTTGGCGTCCAGCGGATACGCATCAAGAGTTAAGCATCCGCTCGATACGCGCGTCCATCTCTTCCTCTTCGATAAATTCCCCCCGGTCGGCTTGCGCGATGCCTTCCCGTACGGCGGCGCGAAAACGAGCATCCTGTTCAAGCAGGCGCAAGACTGCATCCTTTACTAGCCGCTCGGTATCCGTACCGGCATGGCTGGCGATTTGGGATAGCTGCGCTTCCTGCTCGGGGGTGAAATGGACTTCCATGTCTGCCAGTGTAGGGACGCGAGTCTATGCTGTCAACGGGCGTTGCCTCGCGCAGCCTCGCCAGGGTTTCGGGGGATTACAACGGGTTTTCAGTAAAGCGCTTTGAAACCTTCTTGTCAGGGGGGCAGCGGGGAGACAGCAGCACCTCCCCTAAAAATTCGGATGATCTAAATCCAGCCGATGTTGCAACGCGTACAACTACGATGCTGTAGGTAACCTGCTTTCGATCACTCGGGCAACGGTGCCCGCGAATAATGGCTTGGCCATCCTGAGCTTCGCTCCCCAGACAGGATTTGTTGGGGCTTCGGATCACTCGTTGCAACTTCGGTCCAACTCAACAGCGAGATAAATGGCGCGTTCCCCTGTAAGCGACACCAGCAGCAGCACTTAGAGTTTGGTACTATCTTGCAATCAGAAGGAAAAGCAGTGCTGCGCGTGAGGACGTGCGCTAAAATCACGCGAAAATGGCCGCGCGCATGATGGTGATGGGCTTGATTGTGAGGAAGAACGATACCCGTGAGGCGAGCCGTATGGTAGGTTAGGTTCCGTGCAAAAAGTTGGCGATGGCCCGAAGCGCTTCCCGGACAAGCTAGCGTGGTGGCTGCTGTTTTTACTCTTCCCGCTTCCGTTCAGCCCTTGGTGGCTTGGGCTCATCTTCTTCGCAATGTTTTGTTTTCTTGTCTGGGGATTTACTCTCAGCGACCGCATGCAGGGCTGATATTTTGTCCGTGTAATTGTCCGTGAACGGTGTACAACGCCATCCGAAACCAGCCTAAAATTTTTCGTCTTTCGCGTTGATTTCATTGGCTCTTATTGTACTGTGTGTGTTGGCGTGTATCCCGAAATCCCCCTACGAACCAAAAGGTCGGGAGTTCGAGTCCCCCCGGGCGCGCCATATTTTTCACTTACATCCACCTCATAATCTTCCAATTGGCAGAATGTCCGTGAAATGTCCGCGTTCGTGCTGCCCGTCCCAAATCACTGTCCCACCGGTTCTGTGCTTGGGTGGGACAGAGGCAGACTTTCCGCCTACCCCCACCTAATTCTCGCGTTCCCATGCGGTCTCGTGGATCGTAAGTGGAAACCAGCGGCAAAGAATTCCGTGAGAGCACGGAAAGCACGGACGAGGCTTCTGGCTGGCTAACGCCTTCGCCAGTGTTCGAGCTGGATAACATTTTCGGTATGGACAGTTGTACTCCGGGCAGCAATTGAAAACGCGCAAGTCATTGATTCAAAACTATATCAGAAACGCCAAAACTATATACTCGGTTGCGCGGAACTGGTGGGGGGACGTACTGCAAGCGCAAGTCAGCACTATGGGCGTTAGAAGTCCTCGATGCGCGCTCTCAATCGCTTCCCGAGCGGTGCGTTGACAGAAGATAGCCATGAAAGGTGACCTCGAATTCTGTCTTGGTTCTTCCGGAATCGCTTAGGAGTCGAAGCGAAGCGAATGACATTTTGGCGAATTTTGTCCCTCTGTTCGCGTGACAGGTTCAGCTTGCGATTTACGATTACTCCGGCGACCACTTGGCGCATGCCTGAGTGCATCGTTCGAATCTTGTGCGGGTTTACTCGAAAGCCCTCGGTCTCGACGATTCTGATAATCAACCGACGAAAATCAAGGAGACGACGTGAGCCGGACAACGCCAGGTCGTCAATATACCTCGTATAGTCGAATCCTCGTTGACGCGCAAGCGAACGCAGTCTGATATCGACCCTCGTCATCGCAAGGTTCGCGATGCCTGTGCAGGTCGGAACGCCCTGTGGTAAGTGCGATTCCCACACGACAAGTCGAGTTAATACAGTGGCTGCCTCTTCGCCAAAGCCGAGGACTCGAAATATGGCTCGAACGCTCGATGAGCTTACACTTGGAAAGAAATCCTTAATGTCCAACGTAAAGACTACTTCTTTTCGGACGTGTGGGATGGTATTGGTAATCTGCGAACGACCCCTAACGCCGCCGTGGATGCAGTCGAGCAAGCCAACAGCATCCAAAATGTGGTTCTTGACCTTTTGCTGAAGAAGCATCAGTGGCCCAGTTGGTTCGTGCAGCGTACGTATCGTGCCGTCTGCCTTGGTTCGTTGCCTCGGCATATAGAACCGGCGCTGCTGATCCAAAACTTGGTCTATCTCTCCCGGCGAGACGCACAGAAATTTCGCTACATCTGCCTTACTGCCCACCGACAAGCCGTGCGGCTTCTGTTCGGCCGCTCGTCCAAAATAACTGTTTCCAGTCCTAATTTTTCTAGGAACCTCGCGACACTCTGTTTAACCGCGTCGTCATGCCCATGAACTAGAAACACTTTGCGCGAGTTCGCAGAGATCATTTTGGGGACCATCTCGTCAGACTCCTCTGGACCACCTTGAAGTGGATCGAATGAAAGGTTCGCCTTGCCTTTTCGGGTAATGGCCAACATATCTGATTCTGGCGGCTGTTTGCGAATGAGACCCTCTCTCAGCAATTCGTGGACAATGCGGTTCCGTTCATTCACTGTGATACCCAGTTTTTCGGATAGCTCAGACCACTTCATTGGCGGTACAGCAGAATTTTCGGAACGATTGCCCAAATCAGACAACCCTTGGAGGAATTTCCGCGCGTTGTTTTGCCGATATTGAGTTTCAATCCGGTCTGCGTGCTTTCCAATGTACTCTTCCCAGTGACTCGCGATGTCAACGCCCATGATGCCATCATTAATATGGAATTGTTGGATTTCAGTCGGCCCCTTGTTCCACATCCAGATTCCGATCAAACCCATTTCAAAATATTGGTACAACCCAAGCCACATCAGGATGGGATTTGCATGTGCCTCCGGCCAATCTCGTTCCAAGTCATGTAGCAAAACCTCGGTAGTCGATTGCGCTGGCGGGTTTTCATATATGCGTTGAAGAATGGGCGCAAGTTTTTCAAACGTCCTTTTTGCTTCGTCTCTCGCGTTTGGCATTCCGCATAAATGGAAGGCAACAGGCCGTGGAATCAGTTCTCTCGACTGAAGTTCGTTTAGCACGTTAAGCGAAGTCAACCGTTGAATAGCATCTGGCCCATACGGCTTAAATCTACTCAATATTTCCTTCCGCTCCGTGGGCATCCTCGCTTCCGCGAATCGACGGACAACTAGGGTGATAATTTGGCGCTCAGTGTCGGGCAGTGGTGACATCGCTCAACATTGTAGCGCGTTACTGGCACTGCTATGCTTCGACGATGAGCACCGAAAAACCAGGAATCTGGTGGACCTACGATCACGCCCCGACCAGATGGGCAATCGTCGGTTCGTTTGCGGTTGTTTGGTTTCTCGCCATCGTATTTCTGTTTTCAGATATCGTGAAAGTGCTGGCCTTGCGCCCGTGGTGGCAAGACTTCATAGTTGCGCTGGCGACTGTCGCCGTGCCGATTCTCGCGTTGCTTGAACTGAGCCATTCTGCTGAGGCGAACGCCGCAGGGCGAACGATCTCCGCGAAGAGAACGTCCGTCTTACCGCCGAACTTGATGACGAGCGCAACAAACACCTTGAGCAGATTGCGGCGAACACGAGACGCCCACTCACTCCAGCAGAACGAAACGCGGAGACAACGCCGTCACCTCGGAGCCTGCGTCTCCGTTACAGAAGGTAATAGAGGCTGGCCCAGCACGCCGCTGACTGTGGAAGTTAGCGACGCCAACATCGTGACGTTGTTCACGCCCCGCGCTGGGTCAAATCCCCAAGCCTCGTGAGGTCGATTGCGGTGAACTGGATATCGTCGAAATTCCACACGGGTCTTGTCCGTTGCGGCTGCACGTGCGAAGGAGACACGGCCAAAGCGTCCCGCTGGGAGAAATAATCAGATGGGAAGATCGCAACCTTCCACCCGCCGCGCCGAGGTTTAACAAGGGCGGTAACGTCTATCACGCCACATTTTCCAAACAGGGTTCTGCCAAAACTAGAAGGCTCCACGTCTACGCATCCGCTGACGGCACAAATTCATTCCTGTTGGAAACGTCGGTAGGTGAGAAGCTCGTGGCAGACAATGTCGAAATTTCGCGGCGATTTATGCTGTACGAAATTGGTTATCGGGCGGCATGCTTCAACCGGAGCGGGTCAGGGACGGGCGGCGGTCCGCTCGGAGCTCCGAATCTCGCCACTCCTCCGAGCCGCTACTGTCCCTCCACCGTATCAATTCGCCAGGGACAGGATTATTGGTAGTGACACCATGCCGATAAGTGTTACGGGACACTCCGATCACCGGTTCCGGGGTGATCGCGATGAGTTGGTCATCCCAAGCGATTTGGTCCTCCAGACGCCCGACAGTCGGCTCATCCTTAGTTATCGATCCCCTGTAGGAGCATTATCTTTTTCTGTTCCTGTTGAGGAATTTATAATTTTGGCTAATTCGCTGACCGAATAATCTATATGAATGTTTCTGCGATCGAGTAGGTAGACGCCTTCGTAACTCATCAGCGCTGCAACGTGCGGCTGAATACCCGCGGTCTCACTCGGCGGTGCGAAACTCTCCTGAAACACCGGAACCATGGGTTTATTATTTTGCCAGGCTAGCCGGATCTCTTCCTGTACCCAGTTCGACCGAAGCGTGCTCTTGCCAAGGAGGCACACGAATATGTCGCAATCCTGAATTGCGTTGAGAATCTTTACAGGAAGCCGGACGGCAGTGTCAATTCTTTGTGTGTCAACGAACACGGATATTTTGTGTTTCTCGCTCAGCTCCCTAGCGAAAAGCACGGCCCATCCGGCGCTCAAATTACGCCTGTAACTAATGAAGGCACGAGGCGTGCCAGCTCGACGCGACACAGGATTTGACATAGATTTCCGAAATGCCAAGAAAAAGTCCCACACGGATGAGTACCGGTCTTCCGGTTTAACGGAGAGAGCACGTTTGAGTACATCCGAAACCGCTCGCGGGAGCTCACCAGCGCCACTCCGTGAGGCTTGTTCGTGGGCAGGGACGTGACCTCGCGCGAAATTTTTTCGTCGATTGTCAGGATCATGTTGGGCCTCATAGGGCCGAGTGCCGGTCAGCATGAGGTATGTAAGCACCCCTAACGCATATTGATCGCTTGCTCGTGTGGACGCCAGCCCATCCCATTGTTCAGGAGACAGAAAATCGGGGGCGCCTAGTAGAGCTGGCCGCCCGCCCTCTCGAAGAGTGTTCGCTATGGCAAAGTCGGTGAGATAAGGGGAACCATTTTTATCAAAGACGATAGAAGTCGGTTTAAGGCCACTGTGAATCACTCCTTGCAGGTGCATATAATTTAGAGCATCGCACAGAGGATTCAGCCACAGATTGACTCGTTCAAAATCGATGTGGCCTTCTGCTGCCAGCTTGTCAGATAAACTGCCTCCGTCCAGCATTTCCATACAGATGTAGTTAACTTGGCAGATCTTGCCCCTCCCCAAGTCAAGCGGGGTCTGGCCATGATCGACGATCTTGCAGATGTGCGGATGATGAAGTGTGGCAGCGGTTTGGGCTTCACGATTAAACTGCTCCAAATAGCCCGGATACGACACAAGGCTCGGGGAGAGTAGTTTTACCGCCGCTGGCTGGGGCAGCCTATTGTCGCTTGCTTCGTACACAGCGGCCTTCACGCTAGCACGTATCAATTTTGTGAGTCGGAATCGTTTGTCGATGACCTGGCCCGTAAAATCAGGTAATTCTGATACGTCGTCGGATGAAAAAGTCAAAACCGTCGACCTACTGAGGCGGATTGTTGCTCCAAAGAACAGTGATTCCTTCCGGTCTGCCAACACACGTCTTCCGTCCAGGTAGGTGCCGTTCGTACTCTCCAGATCAGAGAGTGTGAACGAGCTTCCGTCCCAGTCAATAACCGCATGTTCTCTAGACAACGCGGCATCAGAAGCAATGGCCAAGTGAGGTGCAGCACGCCCAATGAGAAAGGGAATTTCTTTGATTGTCACAGTTCGACCCACCAGAAAATTATCGGCGCTAGAGGTAAAGACCAAGTGGACTCTCGGGAAAAGTGGATCTGGGCCGCTTATAATTATGGTTCTATCGGGAGGTTCGGTTTGGAAGCTCGGAGGCGAAGGCTTAAAGCCTGAGCTCTGACTTTCTGATCCGAGCGAGTCTGGCGTGGAAATCAGCGTTGGCGGGGGTTCGATCCTAGTGGCGCCAGCAAGTGTGGGCCAAACGGTTGAATCCAGGATTCTCGATTCGAGCACGTCAGCTGACGGAATCCCCGCAGGCGGGAGAAGACCTGCATCGCGCGCGAGCGCAGTGGACAGCTCCTTCCGCCTTTCCCGGCGCACTTGCTCTTCTTCGATCTGCTTCTTTAATTCGTGCGCCTGCAAGTTGGCATCGTCGAGTTCCAGGGCCTGCCCCAAAGCGGCCGCCGCCTCTGTAAGCGCCCCTTCGGCCAGCCGCTGTTTGGTCAATTTCAGTTTCTGCTCCAACTCCTGCGCTTTCGCTACGGCAATTTCCACTTCCGCAAGCAGCTTGTGCGCAGGCTCATGTTTCGAATCAAGCATCAGCGCCGCCTGCGCTTCCGCCTTGGCTTCGCGCAAATGCCCGGCCGTCAAAAATCCCTGGGCCCGGCTCACGAGCTCTTCCAGCCTCGGCAGAATCTCCGTCCTGCTGAGCTCCACCGAGACATTTTCCAACATACTCTTTGCCTGGGTGTTCCCTACATCTATGTGCAAGGCCTTGCGGAGCAGCGCCTGCGCGCGCTGCAGGTCTTTCGCCACCAACAACTGCTGGCAGTCGGCCAGCAATCCCGACACGGTAGCCTGCTGTGCGGCTTTCCAGATTGGCTCGATCGCGTGGAGCAAGTCCCCCATCGACTGGTATCGATCCTCGCTTTTCTTCTCCAGCATTTTGTTGACGATCGGCACCAGCTCTTCGGTGCACTCTGGCGACAGCCCCAAAAGCTCCTCGGGCTTCTCATGAGTGATGTGGAACATCAGCTCGGCTACGCTATCGCCCGTAAACGGCCGTTTGTACGCCAGCAGTTCATAAAGCGACACGCCCAGAGCCCAAATATCGGATCGCGCATCCGCCCGCTCGCCTTTGTACAACTGCGGAGACATATACGCGAATGTACCAATCATCATATTCGGCTGCGTCATGGACATATCCGTGAGCCGCGCGATGCCGAAGTCCACCACCTTCACTACACCTTCCTTGGTGACCATGATGTTGGCCGGCTTCACGTCGCGATGAACCACGTTGTGCTGATGCGCATAGGCCAGCGCATCGCACACGCGCACGATGTATCCAAGCTTGACGGACAAAGGAAGCACCTGGTGCTGTTCGATAATCCGGTCGAGGGTCTCCCCTTCCAGATACTCCATGGCGATAAACGCAGTATTTTTTTCGTGACCAAGTTCGTAAATCGTGACGATGTTGGGATGCTGCAGAGCTCCGGCCGCACGCGCTTCCTGATAAAAACGGTCGAGTAAATTCGACTGGGCGCTAGGACCGCCGGTGATCGTCTTTAGGGCCACTAAACGATCAATCAGCGGGTCTCGGGCTTTGTAGACAGCGCCCATGGCTCCGCGCCCGATCTCGGCGATGATCTCGTATTTGCCGAGCTTAGTCATTGCCGCAGCCAGTCGTCGCGTAGTTCGACAGCAATCCGTACCGAGAAGGCTCGCATCCGCAGCACTCGCCCAGGATGCCCAAAAAGAACGACCGACAGGGCTCGATCTCATCCAGGCAGACATCCAGTGCCTTAGCTTGCTCACCTTCTACTTCGGTTACGCCCCACGGAAGATCGACATCAGGTAAACAGAGACGGCGTTTGGCGCATGGTTCACGCTCGGGATACAGAAGATGCACCAGGAATTGAAGCTTCGCGTACATAGCTGCACCCAACCTTGCACCCAAAATCGCTTTTTTTTGAACTTGCCCGAGCCGATCAGAGTCGCCGCTCCTTGAACGCGTCTCCCCTTGGACAGACGAAACCAGCGCACGAGCTGCCCGCAGTCGCTCCGAAACGATGTGGCACAACAAGGCTGTCGCTGGGCTGGGAACGTTGTCCTTGCGCCAAAACTTCACCATGGCTGATTGTCATCAATGTAACATATTACGCGACCTACTCGAATGTCGTTCATTCCAAATGCGCCCTTAATCTTGGCGGTCGACTCCAATGCGTGGATACGTTGCCTCTTCAATGTTGACACAATTATTTAATATATTCCTTAGTATAAAGCTGATAAATAACAATTATAATAACGGCCGGGCTCACTGGACTGTGCAAGGCTGAGCTGCGCGGGGCTCGCTGGGAAAATTTCGACGGCAAAGAACTGAGCGTTAAGCAGTCTGTTTGGAATAGCGTGGTCAATGAACCAAAGACCAAGCGCAGAAAGGCCGCGATCCCAATTGTGAAGCAATTGGCAGACGCACTCGGAGCTCACCGGCAACGCATGGGGCAACTCGCAGTCGGCCCGATCTTTCAAGGTGGAACTGGAAAGCCCCTGAACCTCGATAACCTCGTGAAGCGCGCCATTGCGCCGGCGCTTTCGCGCTGCACCGTTTGCAAGAAGCAGGAGGATGAGCACAAACCCGAAGGCCACGCCTATCAACGTGACAATTCCCTTCCCCACTGGCACGGCTGGCACGCATTTCGCCGGGGTGTCGCGACAAACCTTCACGACCTCGGCGTGGACGACAAAACCATCCAGGCGATTCTTCGCCACAGCAACATCGGGATAACTCAAAACATTTACATCAAAGAGCGTGAATAAATCGCAGGTGAGCGCGATGGATACGCTGAGCGAAAACCTCGGAATTTCCAACGACCTTGCAACGAATGGGACAGAGACAATTCAGTGAGTCCGCTAAGTCTTTGTCTTCTAAGGGGATATTGGAGCCGAGGGCGAGAGTTGAACTCGCGACCTGCCGATTACGAAACGGCGCCCTGACTCTCTAAACAAACGACTTAGCAATCTTTTCAACGACTTAACTGCCCGTCATTGCCCGTCGTTGCCCGTCATTCCCCATCGGTTAGCGCAAGTTTAGCGCAACGGTTTTTTTGCGGTTTTGCTTATGTTTCTTGCCGATTTTTGGATGCTGGTTCGTCTGAGTCTCGCTGAACTCCGATGGACATCAACCTTGCGTCCTCTCCTCGCGG
>Ga0210399_10001419_pt1 | contig 18700 bp, 19 predicted proteins | sample IncBWC14MmetaG_FD_150865 | JGI IMG/M metagenome (GOLD analysis project Ga0210399, IMG submission 150865) | Forest soil microbial communities from Barre Woods Harvard Forest LTER site, Petersham, Massachusetts, United States - Inc-BW-C-14-M | ecosystem: Environmental > Terrestrial > Soil >...
CTCTTGCACGTTGACATTCGACCACAAGGCGGCGCGGCTACGCGGCTTCGAACTCCCTTGACTTGTCTTTATGCGTGTGCTCCAGAGGGCCGTAAGATGTTGCTTTGGGCGCACGTTCATTCACTCGCTCGCGCGTTCCAAAAACGCTCGGAACGTGTGAGCTGCTGGAAGTGACCCACTGACTTGTGTGCACGCCAGCATACGATATCTGTATGCATGGCGAACAAAAAGCAATTCCTGGTGCCGGGGGCCAGACTTGTACATAGCAGTCCCCGGACGCGATTCCAGATCGAGGTCGCGGCATGAGCCAAACAAGTTCCTGGAGTAGCTCTGGGTAACCGGCGTTGCGTTCACTCCCCACCGCGCTACCAAACGCGCTAACCCCCGCCTACTGATAGACAATAACCCCAAGCTGGCAATGCGGCGACATCAGGGCGATCCGCTTCTCCTGCTCCGCAACGTATTCCTTCAATTGCTCCGCTTCCGGCTTGCCCATTTGCGACCGTTGCATGCTCCGTAAGCTTTGCACCGCGCCCCGCAGAGGCATTTCTTGGTTGGCTTCCGGGTCTTCAAGAGAGTGGTTCTTCATCTTCACGTCCAAGGAGTCCGCAAGCTGCGTCAATTCCGTGAAGGCCGCAGAGACCGGGCTGCTGACCGTCGGGTCCGCCAGGGCTCGCTTAGTGATCTCGTTGACCTTTTCCATCGCCAGCAATTGCCCTTTTCTTACCGCCAACAGTTGTCGGAACGCCTGCTCGTTCTGCACGTTCAGTGTGCGGTCGGCGTAGACCACCAGATTTACGATGGTCTCGACATCGGAGATGTCTTTGGTTTCGAGAATAACCTGGTCTCGCGTTGTGCCTGCAGCGAACGTGCCGTTGCCGTATTCCCGCCGCATGCGTTCTTCATCTGGTGTGTCCCTCGATAGCTGGACGGTTATCATCAGGCCCAGAAAGTCCTCCATTCGCTGGGCATCCCGAATGTTGTGCGGTATGCCTTCTGCGTAACTTGGATTTGTGCTGCCATCCGTATACTTCTCCGCCATTGAAATGTTGTAGGCGGTGATGTCTTTTCCAGAGTTGTTGGCCAGATGCAGCGTGAGCCTTTTCTGCTGGGCGTCGTAATTCCAGGTAAGTACCAGTGGCGATTTCTTTACTTCCTGCGCATTGGAAGCCCCAGACGCTCCAAACATCCAAACCGCAAACAGCAACATTGGGACGTTGTTCATTTTGCGCTCCCTTTGCCGCCTCTCACACCATCTCCACCGCGCTGCCAATCCAGTAGCAAGCCATCTCGCGGCCAAGTCCATACTCCCGCATGAGCGTTGTAACGGTTCCTTTCACCAAAGCCTTCGCACGCAAGTCGTATCTTCCTTAACCAGAGTACGGGCATGATGGAGCCACCGTAACCTCTGATGAAGAGAATAAAAGTGGTTACCCATTTTGATGCTGCCAAGACTATTTATACCGCAACATGCCCAGAGTGTCTGTGCGCATCGCCCAGTATTCGGCAGGAACTTCCGACTAGGAATCCCACGCGTACTCTTTGACCACACTTCTCGCGTCCTTGTCCTCGCGGAGCCTAACCGGACGGAAGAGCTTTGGTCGAAGAAAAAACAAAACTGGTGCCGGGGGCCCGGTTCGCACCGTTCAGCGCCATGAAATTCTCACTACCAATTGCGGCATGATATGCGTTTTGGCGCAATGCGCGAGCTCTCATCCGCAGCCAATAGGCACGGCTGCAAAACGTGCCTTTTTTGACAATCGGTATTGAATCTCGGCCTCGCCCTGACGCTCCTGGCTGTTAGCCGCAAAGGCGCTCTGCGCCTATCCACAGCTGGGCCAAATCTCTGAGGTTGTCTTTGTATGTGCGGGTTACCAAGTATTCTTTCCCACCTTTTACGCGCAGCCTGTACTCTCCCGTCGGTAAGGGTTGGATCTCCTCCACGGCCGAAATATTCACGACGACCGAGCGGTGGATGCGAATAAAACCGTAGGGCTTGAGTTTCTCTGCCATGGACGAGAGGGACTCGTGAAGCAAATAGGGATTGGGTCGGTGTCGCAACGAAACGTAATTACCTTCGGCTTGCACTGCCACGATCTCGGCTAAATGCAAGAATAGGATTCTACCCTTTGCCTTGAACGCGATTCGTGGCGCCTGTCGTCTTGCTATAACCTCCAACTGCCGCAAGACGCGGATGAGGTTTGCAGCATCAACGCGGGTTACCGGAAGCAACGATGTATCTTTAGGTTCGTAGAACCCGTCTTCTACCTTCGATTCAAGAGTGTAATCGCGTCTGCTCTTGATGGAGCAAATCGTATCCGGCAGTGGGCTAGCCGAAACGTCCCCATTTGCGTAATTGGCGTGAGGAGTTTGTTGAACAAACATCTCACGTGCAATGGCCCTCTGGTCCTGAATCTTGCGGGCGCTCATGATGGAACGTTTTCCCCTGAGTCAGAATCGCTGCCGTTACCTGACAACATGCTCCTTTGACACCCGTCGTCCGCCTCTCCGAGATCGACGTGGCGCCCGAAGAGACCTCAGCCACCCCACGATATTTCCGATTCCCACTTCCCACACCTTCGCATCTTGAGCATTTTTTGCTAAAGAGACGTAGCCCTCAACCATCGCGACCAGAAAGCTGGCAGCCTCGTCTGGATTCAGGTCGCGGCGAACGGTTCCTTGGGACTGCCCTTTCCGCAAAAGCGCAGCAACTCCTTGCTGCCAGGCAAGGAAGAGACTCTCCAGTCGTTTGCGGAACTGCTCGTCCAGCGGAGACATCTCCTGTGCCAAATTTAGCAGCGGACAACCGACGCGAACTTCTTCCGGCCGAACCGGTGTCCGCCGGACAATGCCAATCAAAACGTCGATGGGTTGCCCCTTGCCGAGCATAGGACGCAACCACCGGTCGCTGACAAGTTTTGCGATGATCTCGTCGACGATGGCATATCCCAGAGCTTCTTTGCTTTTGAAGTGATGATACAGCGCTCCCTTGGTGACGTTGGTCGCGCCAAGAATTGTATCGATGCCAGCACTCTGGAAGCCCGATCTATGGACTTCTCGAAACGCCGCTTGCAGCAAGCGCCCCCGTGTGCGTTCTGGATCGCGGAGCCTTCGCTTCCTTTCGTGATCACCTACCATACCGACAAGTATGTATGTCCACCATCGAAAGTCAAACAAAATTATCTACCTGATTCTTAGCTGCTCCGTGTTCTCGAATTTCGTATGAAAAATTGGAGGAACAGGCGATCCGAGTCGTCTTGGGCTCATCCCAGAAGACTGTTAATCCGCCACTGGTCCTCAAATTCTGGAATGTTGGGCCTGTTGTGTCACGTAATCGTCGTGAACGTGGAACACCACGTGCTTTCCCCTCAGTTGTCATTCAGCAGGAATTTTGTGGAGTCGTGTGCCAACTCTGCTCTGAACTGCTGGAGCGCCGGGTGACACGTGATGTAAATCGGCGAGTCATCTCGCCACGGCGACTTTCATCGGAGGAAAAAAAGGATATGCCTACGCTAAGACAGTTGTGGAAGTTCTGGATACCGTGGTTTGCGACGATTGTTCTGGGTTGCTTCAGCGATGCGGTCGCTCAAACAAGCTATAAGGTTACGGATTTGGGCATTGTGAAGAACGGTTGGAATCTGAGTTGTGCCATGGACCTGAATAGTCAAGGCTGGACGATAACCATGAATGGGCTCATGGACCCTGTCAGCAATTTTAGCGGAGCGGTCCCTGTAATCGCCCACGCGTCGATAAACATCGGCGAACTCAACATCGATCTCGGCACGCTTGGAGGACCGAACAGTTGGATGAACTGGGGAGGAATCAACGATCGCGGGGAAGCGGTTGGTATGGCCGAAACCTCTGTTCCAGATCCGGACGGTGAAGACGTTTGCGGCTTCGGCACACATCTGACGTGTAGTGCGTTTCTTTGGCGAAACGGCCACATGAGCGCTCTCCCGACGCTGGGCGGAAATAACGGGAACGCCAGCGATATCAATAACCGCGGACAAATCGTAGGGTTTGCGGAAACGCCTGTCCCTGACTCCGGATGCTCAGCATCCCAGCCCCACCATATTTCACCGCCGGTACTATGGGAAGAAGGCAAAGCCCAGGCTCTGCCTACGATCGGTGGCGATCCAGACGGGATCGCATTCGCGATCAACGATCGAGGACAAGTCGTAGGCGACACGGGAAACTGCGCCGGAGCGATTCACGCCGTATTGTGGGAAAACAATATGGCCTCCCCGCTTCCTGACCTCGGAAGTTGGGCTGTCGCCTCAGGCCTTAACGACCACGACCAAATTGTGGGGTACGTCGGCAGCGGCTCGACCTTCTTTGCCGCTCTTTGGCAGAACGGCGCACTCACAAACCTGAAGACTGTACCGGGAGATTTTGCCGCCATAGCCACCGGCATCAACAACCGGGGCCAAGTGGTAGGAAGCACCATGGACTCCACCTTCAGCTGGTCGCATGCCTTCATCTGGCAGGACGGCGTGATGACCGACCTTAACAAGCTATTTCCTGAAGAGTCCAACCTCTTTGCAACCATGGCTGACAAGATTAATGAGCGCGGACAAATCGCGGGCATGGGAACGGTGGTCAGCGGGCCACATAAGGGCGAGATCCACGCCTTTCTGGCAACCCCCGTAGACGCAAGAATAGACAAGTCGATTGCGGATATCGCACCCACACACCCGAAATTTAATTTGCCCGCAAATGTTAGCAAGCAGCTTTTGCAGAGATCCAGACTCGGCCGATTCGAGCAATAAAGACATCGTTCCCCTGGGTATGTGCCTGATCTCTGCTGCGGTTTCATTCCCAGACGCGATGGCACGCACGATTAGGAACACGAACCCGTGAGGCGTGTTAAACGGCACGCCACACGGGTTCTTTCATCATGTGCGTTGCGCCGCACATCGCATTGCTTACGATTCCGATCAATGTTTTCTGCTCACCGCTCGCTTACGCAAGAATCGCCACTGGTGCGAGCACTACCGTAACCAACATAGGAATTACTCTTACTGAGAACATAAGCAGCTGCAAAACTTTTAGCCTCCCGCATGCGATTCTTTTGGCTGTAGAGTCCCGCGACGCAGTGTGCGCTCCTTCACCAATGCGAAGAACACTGGCACGAGAATCAGCACGTGAATCGTGGAGGTGATCCTGCCGCCGACGATAGGAGCGGCAGTTTATGTGAATCGATGAGCACACCTTCATCCGCAGAAGCGTCAGAATAGGCGTGGCGAAGAAAAAGCAAGCTCTGGTGCCGGGGGCCCGGTTTGCACCACGCGTGCCACAGATTTTAGCTTCTCGCTAGCCGCATGACTATATGACACACAGTTGCGGGGGCGATAGGCATGGTGAAATAAAACAAAAATGGTGCAAGGGAAGGGAAGTGGACCGAAGGTCTACCAATCCATTTTGGATGGTTGGCTGCCGCGTGACTGCCTAGTCGGAGGAGCGAGGAGGGTTCGTCTGCGGCCTTAGCTACTGTCTTCGAATGAAGACATCAGCAGGAAGTTTGAATCGTGAACTTAATTTGCGAACCTGCTCGAGCGTGAGCTTCCGTTGTCCGGCGAGAAACATGGAAACGGCACTTTCCGATCCGAATTCCGGCGTTAAATCACGTTGCGTAAGGCCTTGCTGTTCGATGAGAAACCGCACGACGGATACTGCATCCGCGTCGGGAATTGCGTAGTGCGCTTGCTCGTAGCGTTCCACGAGTAGGGTCAGAAGTTCGATTGCTTCCACTTCCGCGGAAGAGGGGTCCTCCAGAGCTGTCAATTGGAAGAGGGCGTTTGTATACACTTCCAGTTCCTTGTCATTGTGTATGACGCGGGGAGCACCCTTCGCAATCATTTTCGCCGGGTCTGCGAGAACTGTATTCATTTTGCACCAAATCTGCGATCCCATTTTCGGGGATCGTTGTACTCTTTGTGTGTCAGGAAAGACCGAATGTAGATGTGTCCTTCGGTCCGTTTCTCATCTGTTGTTTTTGCATAATGAATGACAGTGATGAGCCTGTAGCGGTTTCGTCGGATGTTAAACAGCACGTATCCGTTGATGTAGTCGGCATCCCGAAACATGAGCCGAACTTCCGCAAAATTGTGCCATCGGACGCCTTCGACTATAGCGACCCATACCTTGATCTCATTCGCAGCATCTGGATACTCGTGCATGGCCTCGCTCAGATGCTTACGCGTCACAAGGTGCACGGGCCAATGCTACTTCACAATATGTGAAGTAGTCAAGCACGATCGCGGGCCACAAATTGAAGCTGCTCGGGAAAGCGATAGTCGTAACGAAAAGAAAAAGCAAATCTGGTGCCGGGGGCTGGAACACTGCGTAGCTTCAGGCACCTGGAATTTTGTGGGGCGTGGCAGTATCGATGGTGCCGGGGGACCGGCTCGCACATTGTAGCCACGGCTCGATCACTCCGCAGATCGCGTTCCGCATCGAGGTGGCGGCGTAAAAATTAGTTGCCCAGATTCGCGGTCGGCACAAGTGCCGGTTGGTTGCGTGGGGGCCTCAATGCACCGAACCCGCCAGTTTAATCCTGCCTTTTCGCTTTCGGGCTTAACTGCCATGATCATTCTGGTAGAATCGCCCACCAGAGAAGGAACCATGAACAACCGGCACCACGAGTCGTTCTGCCGTTCCACAAGGTGGGCTACGCCCTCTGGAAGGGGCTCGCGGACAAGGCAGACGAGAAGGCTATCTATGAGCTCAATGATGGAGGAGTAGCTGCGGCACTCACCGTTGAACACTTCAGTATGTCAGCTCAATGTTTATGCGCAGGTTTTGCGCGCCGCCACTCGAGATAGCAGGTGGCGCCAGAACCTGCACGAACGTCGTCGATAAGGAGTAGTGCCGGTGCCATGTCAAAGCTGATTTTATTGCTTACTCTTAGCCTGTCGGTCGCCGCACATGCTCGCGCAGGCGTCAAAGTGGAAAAGATTGAATATAAAGGGTGGCGTAATTGCTACCAAGTAAGCAACGGTGAAGTGGCACTCGTTGTGACCAGCGACGTTGGTCCGAGAGTTATTAGTTTTGGGTTCGTTGGCGGCCAGAATCTCTTCAAAGAATTTTCTGACCAACTCGGAGGAACCAGAGAAGAAAAGTTCCAGCTTCGTGGTGGAGATCGTGTTTGGAAAGCTCCCGAGGACCCGGTCGCGACTTGGGCACCCGACAATGTGCCGGTCGAAATAACGACTACCCCAAATGGACTGATTGCCAAGGCTCCTGTCGAGCCACTCACAAGCCTCCAGAAAGAGATTGAGGTGCGCATGGCGGCTTCGGGAACGGGGGTGATCGTCCTTCATCGCATTACTAACCGTTCGCTCTTCCCACTCGAATACTCCGTATGGGCGCTGACGATGATGGCGCCCGGCGGGATTGCCATCACGGGTTTTCCGCCGCGCGGTAAGCATCCTGAGAACTTGGAGGCCACCAATCCTCTGGTGATGTGGGCGTACACCAACCTGTCAGACAAACGCTGGGTCTTCACGAAAAAATACATGGCCTTGCGCCAGGATGCGACTAACTCCGAAGCGCAAAAGTTGGGGATGTTTAACACCAACACTTGGGGTGCTTACGTCTTAAATGGCGAAGCATTCATCAAACGCGCTCATGCAAATTCTGGGGAGACGTATCCGGATTTCGGGTGTTCGTTCGAGACGTTTACCAACAACGAGTTCTTGGAGCTAGAGACACTCGGACCGTTGATCAAGCTGCCACCTGGAAAAACCGCCGAGCAGGTCGAGCATTGGAGTCTGCACCGCAACGTGAACCTAACGGCTCCCACGGATGATGCGATTGACGCGGCCATTCTGCCTTTGTTGCGCGCTGGTGCCGGGGTAAATTGACGTGCTTTATCTTGAAGTACCACTGTGAGACGAATCCATGTGGCACTTCCGCAAATATGACAACTTCATAATAGCAAGCCGCCGATTCCGCAGCGGCTTTAAGCAGTTTCCACGCTGACCCTCATTCCCAAGAGGAGGCTCGATGTCGCCTTTGGACAAACCCACTCGCAGAGAGTTCTTAGTCACTACTTCTTCCGCCGCTCTTGGCGCGGCAGTCCCTTTGGCCGGCAACCGGCCAGATTCCCCAGCCGCACAGGCTCCCAGCGACCCGACCCCGATTTCCGAAGCGCTTCCTTATTCCTCGGACGAACTTTTCGCAAGTCGGCCGCAACGAACTTTCACAGGCGACCTGGCCGTCCAAATTGCTATGCCATTGGGAGGAATCGGAGCCGGTTGCATTTGTCTGAACGGCTACGGCGGCCTGCAGGATTTTTCTATCGGAAATCATCCCTCAACGACCGCGTTGCCTGAGGGCTTCGCTCCCTCCAGAGCCGCTTTCGCGATTCTCCATATCAAAGGGGCTTCTCCTGTCACCAAACTTGTCGAAGGACCGTTCCCCGTTCTGAAAATTTATGACCAGGGACTTCAGGGAGAGGGATACCGTCGCGGCGGGTTCGAAGGCTTCCCGCGTTTTGGAAAGTGCGTTTTCAAGGGAGAATACCCTTTCGGAGAAGCCACGCTCAGCGACATATCAGTCCCGTTGCAAGTCACGCTGACCGCTTGGAATCCTTTCATCCCGCTCGATGACAAGAACTCCGGCATACCCTGCGCAATCCTCGAATACGCGCTTCACAATCGTTCACCGCATCCTGTCGAGTACGAATTCTCCTACCATCTTTCCCATTTGGCTCCCGGATGCAGCAGAGAAGAATCGGCCAGCCGCAATACCGTCGTCCCTAACCGCGGTGTGTTTCTGGATAACTCAGAGAAGCCCAATTCCGAAGGCTTCGGCAGCGCCGCACTGATCGCCATCGGCAATGAGCCGCGCATCAAGGGCATGTGGCTGCGCAGCCCTGGTTGGGAATTCGACTCGCTCTCAGCACTGTGGCGCGAAGTATCCACCGGGAATTTCACCGCTAATGAGGGATCGAACGCAACTGATACCAGTGGCCGGAATGGCTGCTCGATTTTGCTTGAAGGCGCCCTAGCCCCCGGCGAATCGAAAACCCATCCCCTGGTCATCACATGGCATTTCCCCAATTGCTACCAACAAGTTGGAGGTCTTCCGCTTCCTGAAGCTCAAGGCTCTCCAGGCTGCCGTTCTTTTCCGGAAGAGAAGTCTCCGCCCTGGCGCCCCTTCTATGCCTCGATTTGGAAAGATGCCCGCGAAACGGCCTTTTATGTCGAAAAACATTACGCCTTTTTGCGAGCACGCACTGTCGCATTTAAGGAAGCCCTGTTTTCCTCCACTTTGCCACCGTACGTGCTGGATGCCATCTCCGCCAATTTGGCCATCCTCAAGTCTCCCACCGTGCTGCGTCTGGAAAATGGCGATCTTTGGGGTTGGGAAGGGTGTTTCCCCGACGCCGGCTGCTGCCACGGTTCCTGCACGCACGTGTGGAATTATGCCCAGGCCTTTCCTCACCTTTACCCGAAGCTCGAATCCACTCTCCGCGAATTGGAGTTGGGCCGCTCCATGGACGAAAACGGCCACGTCGCATTTCGCTCCGCGCTCCCTGGAGGCCCGGCCAAGCACGACTTTCACGCTGCCTCCGACGGCCAGTTGGGCGGAATCATGAAAGTCTTTCGCGACTGGCAGATTTCCGGCGACCTCGACTGGCTCAAGAAAATGTATCCCCTGGCGAAGCGCAGCCTGGACTACTGCATTCGCACTTGGGATCCCGATCATCGTGGAGGCCTGTTCGAGCCTCATCACAATACCTACGATATTGAATTTTGGGGACCGGACGGCATGTGCACCAGTATTTATCTTGGCGCCCTGTCGGCACTGGCAAAGATGGCTGGAGCTCTCGACCAGGACGAAGAAGCCGCGTTTTACGATGGTCTGGCCCATCGTTGTGCGCGCTTCATGGAAGAACAACTCTTTAATGGAGAGTATTTCCAGCAGAAGGTGCAATACCTGGAGTTGCGCAACACTTCCTTCGCCACCATGGTCGCTCAGGTCGATGAAGGCAGCAGTGAGATGCGGAAACTTCTGAAACGAGAAGGCCCGAAATATCAGTATGGAAACGGATGCCTCTCTGACGGAGTCATTGGCACGTGGATGGCGCGCATCTACGGTATCGATACTCCTCTTGCTCAGGAAAAAGTTCGCCAGACACTGCAAGCCATCTTCAAGCACAATTTCAAGGCCGACCTCAGCCAGCATGCCAACGCACAACGTCCTGGCTACGCCATGGGGCACGAACCCGGTCTGCTGTTGTGCACTTGGCCCCGCGGCGGAAAGCCCACCCTACCTTTCGTCTACTCCGATGAAGTCTGGACTGGCATCGAATACCAGGTGGCCTCACATCTCATCGTGGAAGGTTTCGTCAAAGAAGGATTGACCATCGTTAAGGCCCTGCGCAGTCGCTATGACGGCCGCATACGCAACCCTTGGAATGAGTATGAGTGCGGTAACTATTATGCTCGTGCGATGGCTAGTTATGCCTTGCTCGGCGCGCTGACCGGTTTCCGTTACTCCGCCGCCTTGCGTGTGCTCTGGTTTGGTCCCCAGTTGAGCACTCGCCCATTCAAGACTTTTTTCTGCACCGCTTCCGGCTTCGGCACGATTATTCTGGATGCCAAGACTCTCTGCATTCAAATGCTTGAAGGAGAGCTGTTGCTAGAAAAGTTGGCATTGGCCGACGGGACGCAGACCAGGAACTTCGAGTGGAAAACTACGGTCCGGCCCGATGCGCCTGCCATCAAAACCCTATGACCCAAGCGGAAACGCGCCCATTTTGCGAAGACGGGTCACAGGAACATCTCCTGTGACCCTCATTTACATCAAGCCATCGAGCAAACCAACGCTCCCCAGCTCACGCGAAGCGTCCGCCGCACGGGCGGCTACGTCCTAACGCCGTATCGTACATATGGATAGAGAGCAAGTGGGCCACGAGGCGCTCGGAAGCCTCGATAGCGGCAACGATTCAAGCCGCGGCGTCGCTTTGCCCCGGGCCAAAGCTGAACTCTCGAAGCACTGCACGTCGATAACGCTCACGCCGGAAGGATCGACGTTCCGAATTGCCGAGGATTGGAACCTGCTGGGCAGACGTTCAGATGGTGCCGGGGGCCAGAATCGAACTGGCTACGCCCGCCTTTTCAGGGCGGCGCTCTACCAATGAGCTACCCCGGCACAGTGAAGCTTTTCAATTTTAGAGACGATAGCCCGCGCTGTCAATTCGCCGCGCAACTGAGCAGCGAGCCTGTTTTTTTTCAATTCATGCGTCAATTAAGTGACCACTCGCACTCTTTTGCGTTGGATACATCGCTACCGGTTTGAGCATGGCCCTCAATTGTCTACAGCGCTGGGGCCTGGCCGGCTTCGGCCTGTTGTTCGCCATTTGGGTCTTCACACTTTATCTAGCCAAAGTTCTCGGGCACTACGCCATTCCGGGGACGCCGCACAATCCCAACGAGTGGTCCAGTATGTTCATCGCTTTCGCTCTCCGGGGAGGTTCCTGGACGCTGATCGGCCGCGAGGCAGGTTAAGTGTTAATCCTTGATTATCCGTCTCTAGTTACTCCTAATTCGCTGTGGAATCGATGCTTAGTGTCATCGACCTCGAGGCGATTCTTCAGGGCCAGTTTTGCTTCCTCGGCGGCAGCGCGCAATTCCGGATGCCTACCAACGTCGCTTGAAGCCAAGACGGCACTAGCCAAGCGCTGCAGGCAGTTCTCCAGGTCGGTGATCCGCTTCACGACCTCGGGCGCGGACGTTTGCGCCTTGACGTAAGTATCGAGTGCGACTTCGCCTTCAATTTTCTCGACGTATTGAGAGATGGTGCTTTCAGCGTCGTTTACTGGATGGACGACTTGTGGAACGACGGCTGCCAGTGGATTGGGATTCGGCACGAAACAGATTATAAATCGGAAATGGGCAAAGAGGAAAGTCTAGGGGAGAGCGTGGCGAAGCGAGCGCTTCCGCTCATCTGGAATATAATGTTGCCATGCAGCATAGCAAGCTCGTTGTCGTCCAGTCGTACGGTAGCCGCGCTGAGGCAGACTTGGCCAAGGGCGTGCTCGAAGCTTCTGGCATTCAAGCAATGATCCAGGCTGACACCGCGGGAGGAATGCGCGAACACCTTGCTTGGTCTGGCGCTGGGTTTCAAATTCTAGTGCGCGAGGAAGAGGCAACCGGGGCGCGCGACATGCTCGCTCCGCCATCTGAGGGCGGCGAAAACCTCTGACGCAGGCTTCCAATCTGATCGCGCCCCCCGGCCCCCAGGGTAGTGCCGCGAGATTCGCATGCTCCCAGAAGAAATCATCCGTGATGTGGCACCAGCTGCACCGTCACCCACGAGCGCAAAGATGTAGCGGTATGAATTCTTCGCTTCCGCACCGGCCGCAGCCAAATCCTTCTCCGGGTCGTGTGCGGGATCACCATTATGAGGTGACGCGTAAGTAGTGGTTGAACCAGTTCCGGTTTGTTGCGGGGTGACATCCATCGCCGCCCACGAGCGAGGATGGCCGGTCAGCGGGGCCACGAGCCAGAGAATGCGCAAGTCTTCCTCCCTAGCTGGCCTACTGCGACGACTCGTCGAACTCCTTCATCCAGCTTCGATTCTTGAGGACTTCGCGTGGCTTAGTGCCGTCGGGCGGCCCGACAATGCCGTCCTTTTCCATCAAGTCGATCAGCCGCGCAGCGCGGCCGTAGCCGATGCGCAAGCGTCGTTGCAAGGTGGAAGTGGAAGCGCGCCCGGCGTCGCAAACCACGCGAATCGCATCCTGGTAAAGATCGTCGTCCACGCCCTCGCCGCCATCGGCATCGCCATCGGCCGCGCCTTCGGTCTTGCCGTTTTCATCCTTCGGTGCCGCAAGCAATTCTTCCTGATACTTCGCTTGTGCCTGATCGCGCCAGAAATCGCATACCGACGTGATCTCATCTTCGCTGACCAACGGTCCATGAATACGGTGCAGCCGCGCTGAACCCGCCGGCAGATACAACATGTCGCCTCTGCCGAGCAACGATTCCGACCCATTCGAATCGAGAATGGTACGGGAGTCCACCTTGCTGGCCACCCGGAACGAAATCCGGGCGGGGAAGTTCGCTTTGATCAGTCCGGTAATCACGTCCACGGAAGGCCTTTGCGTCGCCAGGATCAAGTGGATGCCCACTGCGCGTGCCATCTGCGCCAGCCGCGTAATGGACTCTTCCACATTGTTCGTGTCCACCATCATCAGGTCGGCCAACTCGTCGATCACGATGATCAGGTAGGGCAGCGGCTTGTGCTCCGTCTCTTCCAGATTGTCGAACAGCGAAAGCGATTGCTCCTTTTTGAACGTGCGGTTGTACTGGTCGATGTTTCGAACGCCGCGCTGCGCCAGCAGCTTCAACCGGTTCTCCATCTCCCGCGTCGCATTCCGCAACACGTTCGAGGCGATCTTCGGATCTGTTACCACCGGCGCGATCAAGTGGGGAATGTTCTCGTAAAGATTGAGTTCCAAGCGCTTCGGGTCCACCAGCACCATCTTCACTTCTTCCGGGCTGGCTTTAAAGAGAATGGACATCATCAGCGAGTTGATGAACACGCTCTTTCCGGTACCCGTGGAGCCAGCGATCAGCAAATGTGGCATCGCCGCCAAGTCGGTGATGCGAATGCGACCATGCAAATCGCGTCCCATTGCCAGCGTCAGCTTGCTCGGTGAATTGATGAACTCCGGCGCCTCGATGATGTCCCGCAGCGCGATGGTCTGCCGCCTGTCGTTCGGAACCTCGATGCCAATCGTTGACTTGCCCGGGATGCGCTCGATCAGGATGGATTCCGCCTGCAGCGCCAGACAGAGATCCTCGGTCAGCGCGGTAATCCGGTTGTACTTGATGCCCGCTTCCGGCTTGAATTCAAACGTTGTAACTACCGGACCGGGATTGATTTGTGTCACGTGCCCTTGCACATCAAATTCAAGGAATTTCGCTTCAATGGCTCGCGCCCGAAGTTTCAACTCATCTTCATCGAGCTTTTGGCCGCGCTCACCCTCGCGCAGCAGGGATGAGGACGGAAGTTTGTAATTCGGGCTGCCCTTCGCAATTTTTGGCTCCGGCGCCTTTTTGGTGGCTTTCTCCGTGTCACGATTGAAAACGAAGAGCGGCGCCTTGCGTAACGCGTCCTTTTTTTCTTTCTCGTCCTCATCTTCCTCAACTTCCGTTGTGCCCTTGAAAATATCGCTCTCGTCGGCGAGGCGAATCGTCTTGGGAGGCTCATTCAGGATTTCAGCTTTCCCAACCGATTGCGGCGGAACGGGTTTTCTTCCAGACACCCGCGATTCTTCCACGCGGCGGCGCATCCGCCGCTGCTCGCGTTCCTCGCGCCAGGCGTGCCAGCGCGCCTGGGCCTTCTGCAAGATGCCCAGCTTCTCCACCACCCCAATCGGGCCATGCGGGCTGTTCGCCCAGGCATGCGCCCCGGAAAAAGAAAAACGCGTGGTCATGAACAACGCGGTTACCAGCAGCGCTACCGCCACAAGATTCGCGCCCCACAGGTTGAACCCGGTGCGCAACCCGCTCGAAATTTGTGCGCCAACAAATCCGCCCGGCGGGATGGCCCCACGCACATCCCAGACATGCCACAACGCGAGCAGCGTAGGCAAGGAAAGCAGCAACAACCCAAATCCGGCAAGCGTCGCGATCTGCGAACTAATCGCTCGGCTGCGGAACCACCGCCATCCCAGCACCAGGATCGCCGCCGGCAGCAGAAATGCCGCAAATCCGAAAATCTGGAAGAGGAAGTCCGCCCCATACGCGCCAGCCGGTCCAATCCAGTTGCGCGCCGGACTACCGTCGGGCGCCGGAGCGCTCACGTTAAGCGAAGCGTCTTTCGGAGAATACGACAGCAGCGCCAGCGCGATTAGCACCGCCAGGGTCATGCACAAAAATCCAATTAGCTCATTGAACCGCTTATTTCCAGTTGGAGTCAGAATGCGCACAAGATCTCCTCAGCTTTTTGGGGAAGGCTGAGTGTCGCGGCGGGGCGCTGGCGCTGTGGCACTCCGCTTAGAGGAACTCCCGAACACACTGAATATAGCAAACTACCGCTCGCCAACGCCAAACACTTTAAACATTCGCGTTCCATAAGCTCAGTGCAGCATCCCAGAAGCCCACGCCAATACCACCGCCCCCACAATGATCCGGTAAACCGCGAACGGCGCGAATCCGTGCTTCCTCACCCACGCCAGAAACCATGCCACCGCTCCGTAAGCCACGAGGAACGACACCACAAATCCGATGGCCAACACCACCCATCCGTGGGGATCGATGTGTGTTACTCCAATCGCATTCTCGCCCTTGCCGCGCAAGGATTTCAGCAGATCGTAACAAGTAGCCACCACCATAGTGGGGATCGATAGGAAAAACGAAAACTCCAGTGCTGACGCCCGCGACATCCCCGCGATTTGCCCCGCCGCGATGGTTGACATGGACCGCGACGTCCCAGGAAACAGCGCCGACAAAATCTGGCACGCGCCAATCCAAATCGCCTGCCCAAGTCTCATGTTCTCCATCTCCCAGGTATGAATCCGGCTGCCGATCGCCGCAGGTCCCGCTTGCTCCCACTTCGCGTTCATCGCGTCCACAATCCACATCACAATCCCGCCGATCAGCAGCGAACCTCCCATGATGTACAGGCTCTCGAGATGTTTCCCGATCACCTTCGTTAGCAAAAACGCCGGCAGCGCGGTCACCACGAAAGCGACGCTCACCAGCCCCAGCGGGTGGGTCAAAATTGTTCGGTCGCCGCGCTCGCCCTTCGGAAATGTAGAGAGCAATTTAGCGATGCGCTCGCGAAAGTATACCGGCAAGCAAAGAATCGCTCCCAGTTGAATCACGATCGTGTACATCTTCCAATAGCCATTCGCCAGGTCGATATGAAACAGCGCTTCGCTGATGCGCAAATGCGCCGTCGAACTCACCGGCAAGAATTCCGTCAATCCTTCTACGATCCCCAGCAACACCGACAGCAAATAGTCGCTCAATCGGATTCTCCAGGATGCTTTGCCGTTTTCCCCGCGCCCGGCAGGATTTTCCGCATTTCGTACGCGTCGATTTTCCGCAAATAATACCGCTTCAGTGTCGCTTCGATACGATAGCCATGCCGCTGCCAGAAGGCAACCGCCGCTTCATTCTCGGTTGCTGTTTCCAGCAAAATTGTTCGCACCCCCCGCAGCGCCAAGTTCCTCTCGCTCTCCGCCAACAGCGCCGACCCCACTCGCTGCCGCCGGTGCGATTCCGCCACGTCCAGCGTAATCACGTGCGCCAGCGGCGGATTTTCCTCCGTCAAAATAAACCCCACAATCTTCCCGCCATCTTCCGCCACCGTCCCGTCCGCGGACGGCAGCTTCAGAAAATAACGCAGCATGGTTTTTGAATATGCGATCCCCGGAGGAAAGCACCCCTGATCGAGCCTCAGTAGGGCAGTAAAGTCCCCCGGTTCATGGGCGCGCAGCGTGACCGGCATGCCGGATTGTAGGCTGATTTATCTCCGCTAAACAACGCCGCCGCGTCATTGCGGCAGGGCAGGCATCTTCCGCCCCAGCGCCTTCACCGTGACCGAGTCAGGCACGGCCGCATGGCCCTCTTGCTTTGTCACAACTCCGAACCCGCCGCTGTAATCCCACATCGTCCACCCGATTCCATATTTCTCCAGGGTTGTTCGAACGTCAGAAATCCACGCCGCGCGGTCCGCCGGATTCGCCGCGTTGCGATACACACCAAACTCATTGCAAGTCACGGGCACGTTCCATCGTTTCGCCCACGCCGCCACCTGCCCAATCTCTCCGTCGACCCGCGCCGCGTTCCAGCGGTCCAATCCATAGTGAATCGCCTGCAATCGGTTCACCGCGTCTGGAATCAGCGCCGCCGCCGCTAGCACATTTTCCGGCGTCGAGGGATACGGCAGCTCCTTCAAATAATGTACGTAGTTCGTGCTCCAAGTCGCCCCTTGATGGGTAAAAATGTGCGGTTCGTAAAAATGAAAGTTGTAGATGACGTTAGAATCCCGCAGCGGATCGAAGAACAGCAACTCACTCTCCGACGACCAGTACGCCCCCGCCACAATAATCGTATGCTGCGGTGCCCCCTCGCGAATCGCCACCGCCAGTTTTGCCTGTACCCCCTGCCACCGAAAGCGATCGTGAAATTCCGGCTCGTTCAAAATCTCGAAGGAAAGCAGTTCCGGATCCTTCGTCGAGTAATGCCGCGCCAGCGCGCGCCAATAGTCTGCAAACTGCTCCACAAAACTATCATCCGTAGCGAGTTTCTGCTTGAAATCGCTCTCCGGGTGAATGTCAATGATCACCGCCAAGCCCTGGTCGAGGATCATCGGCACGGCACGATCGAGGTATCCCAGGTATTCCCCCGGAATCCGGTCCGCCTGCCCCCGCCGCCACATCGGCTGCGGGTTCACGCTCAGCCGTACGTGGTCAAATCCCATCGCCTTGATTAACGCAATGTCCTGCGCCGTAGTCCAAGCCTCCAAATGCTCCTTGGTATATCCCTTCGGGTCATAAACCTGTGCAAACCACTCGCTCAAATTAATCCCATAGCGCAAATGCTGAGCACGCCGTTCGGCCATACCTGCGTCTGAATTGGTTTGCGCGCAATCTGCTGGGGCCAACAAAAGAAACGCTGCCAGCAAAAAAAGTAGGGGCACGATAAATCGTGCCCCCCTTCGTCTCTCGATTCGAATTGCCTCGTTCATAGTTTGACGGTCACGGTCTTTACTTCCGTATAGTTTGCCAATCCGTATTCGCCGAGTTCGCGCCCGATTCCCGACTGCTTGAACCCGCCGAACGGTGCCCCCGCGTCGAACACGTCGTAGCAATTTACCCACACCGTGCCCGCCCGCACGCCATCCGCAATCGCGTGCGCCTTGCTGATGTCTTTGGTCCATACCGCCGCCGCGAGCCCGTACATGCTCTTGTTGGCGCGTTCCACCACCTCGCTCATTTCCTTGAACTTCAGGATGGTCATCACCGGCCCGAAGATCTCTTCCTTTGCGATCTTCATGTCGTCCTGCACGTCGGCGAACACCGTGGGCTCGATGAAGTAGCCCTTGTCTCCCACGCGCCCGCCGCCCGTCAACATTTTGGCTTTTTCCTTTTTGCCCGCGTCGATGTAACTCATTACCTTGTTGAACTGGTCTTGGTCCACCTGCGGCCCCTGCTCTGTCTTGGCATCAAACGGGTTACCGACCGTGCGCTTTTTCGCCCGCGCCACGCTCTTCTCCACGAATTCGTCGTAGCACTTCTCTTCGACGAACAACCGCGAACCTGCGCAGCAGCACTGCCCTTGGTTGAAGAACAGCGCGAAGTGCGCGCCTTCAATCGCCTCATCCATGTCCGCGTCCGCAAACACGATGTTCGGGCTCTTGCCGCCGAGTTCCAGCGTCACGCGCTTCAAGTTTGTGTCCGCCGCCGCCCGCATAATCAAGTGACCCACTTCCGTCGACCCGGTGAACGCTACTTTATCCACGTCCATGTGCCGCGCGATCGCCGCCCCCGCGGTGGGCCCGTATCACGGAAGCAAGTTCACCACGCCCTCGGGGAACCCTGCTCCGAGCATCAATTCGCCCACGCGCAAGGCCGTCAACGGCGTCTGTTCCGCCGGCTTCATCACCACGGTGCAACCTGTCGCCAGCGCCGGCCCCAGTTTCCACGCCTGCATCAGCAGCGGAAAATTCC
>Ga0210399_10001420_pt1 | contig 18688 bp, 18 predicted proteins | sample IncBWC14MmetaG_FD_150865 | JGI IMG/M metagenome (GOLD analysis project Ga0210399, IMG submission 150865) | Forest soil microbial communities from Barre Woods Harvard Forest LTER site, Petersham, Massachusetts, United States - Inc-BW-C-14-M | ecosystem: Environmental > Terrestrial > Soil >...
GCTCCGCGGATTTTGTCCTCGGAACATCAATGCCGGTTCCCATGCTTAATCCGCGGGTAGGTCGGTGTCGAGAAGTTTCTCGAAAGACTGGGAGCGCCTTGAGCGCCGGTGGGCGGAGCGAGTGGCGTCTTTCGGCCCGTTCAACCGAACCGTCCACTAACAGCGGAGTGTCTCAATCCGGCGCCATGGGGCAGGCGATTCACGGTGGCGGACCATCCGGTTTCCCTCCGGCAATAGCGGATGGTGCTGTGCTGAACGGCCGGGCAATATTTCTCCGTGAAAGGTAAGGCGCTCCAGGACCAGATGCGGGACAACTACTGCTGGGGATGTGGAGCGGATAACCCAGCAGGCCTCCAGCTCAAGAGCTACTGGGACGGCGAGCTTGCCGTCGCCCAATGGACTCCGAGCGACGAGTTCGCGGCTGGACCTCGGCATTTCCTGAACGGCGGGATCATCGCCACGTTGCTGGACTGTCATGGCGTCTGCACGGCGGTCGCCGATGCCTACCAGCGGGAACAGCGAGAGATCGGAACCGACCCCGAAATCTGGCATGCGACCGTTTCACTGACTATCGATTATCTGCGTCCGACCCCTATCAACGAAGCGGTTCAACTGAGCGCCCGGGTCGCTATCTGTGAGAACAGCGGGACTTCGGTTGAGTGCGTGCTCGGGGCTGGTGGGAAGGACCGAGCCCGAGCGACCGTTCGTACCACCCGCGTCCCGGAAGCATGGCGTCACGGGCCGAAGGGTTAGGAAAGCGGTAAGGGCCGGAACCGAGAAATCCGAGGGTGTACCCATAGCCGGGACTAAGACGTGTCCGACTCTCGCTACATTGAGGTCTTTACGACGAGAGGATCCCGATGTCGTCAATCTCAGGGCCCGAGCATCTCAGCGGACATCATCGAGACACCTTGTTAGCGATCTTTCAGCAAAGGACGAACCACAACGTCGAATGGCACGATGTCGTCTCATTGCTCGGGGCAATCGGATCCATCGAACAAGAGCACGACGACATGTTTCTGTTCCGAATTGGCCAAGAGACCCAGGTTCTCAGGCGTCCGAGTGACAAGGACATCGACGGACAGCAGCTGGTCGACTTGCGCCGATTATTGGCGAGGGCCGGCTATGACACCATGGCCGAGGACCTCGAAGACAAGGGCAAAGAAGTCTGAGCCTGGCCTACGGGTTGGAGCAGTACTGCGGAACTCTTCTGGGCGTCCGTCGAACGCCGGACCTTGACGGCTATTTGGCCGAGCGGTCCTGGTGCTCAAAGATCACGGAGCAAACCAGGTCAGGCCGCTTTGAAATGGAGTGACTTCGGGTTTCGTGCAGCTCGGCAAGCTCGTTGCTTCCCTGGGAAGTCTGGCCGAGAGTGTTTTTGAGCCCGGCTCTCCCGGCAACGAGACAGTGACGGATTTGTAACGCCTGTGCACACACCGTGACGTCACCGTGGGGGGTTCGTCTCCGGCCGCGACCACTACCGACGCTCGGGTGCCCGGATTCAATGTGACGAGTGGAGGCGATATGTCTGGGTTCAGGCCGCCCAGATAGGTGCTCGGAGAGGCAATCGCGGTGACTGATGTCCCATTCCGAGTTGCGATCACCTTCGGGTACCCCTGGAGATAACAGGTCGCAGCGCCCATATTGCGAAACGCGATCAGCATCCCTTCGCTCCCTCCGGCGGCACTCCCTGAGGGAACGGTGACGGCCAAGTTCTTCAATGAGCAGTTGCCCGGCGGCGCGGCGCTTTCCGATGCTCTTGCCCTCGAATTGTCGGACGGCACGAGAAGCCCAGCGAAGACAAGCACTGCTCCCGCGGTCAATGCGATCAACCGTCTTCTCATTGCTCCGCTCCGATTCGCCGGGATAATCGTACGGCGGACCAGACGTGAGAGCCACGCACACACCTTCGGGTGTCCCATCGCCGCACCGAAGATGGTTAAGGCGATCCTTTTCGGTTCCCCCGTTGGAGACTGCCGATATTCCTACCTCTAGGTGACGCGCGGCAGACGGCGCTTCGCAATCAGGCCGGAATCCGGCCAGCGCACATGGTGGACCCACCGAAGGTGTTCCATGGCTCGGATGACCAGCGCGCTCGTGTCGATCTGGTAGCGCCTGACGCCGTGGCGCGCTGAGCCGGGAGCGGCGTGGTGGAAGTTGTGCCATGCCTCACCGAGCGACGGCACCGCCAACCACCAGACGTTGCCGCTCTCGTCCGATGTCTTGAAGGGGTGAGCCCCCGTGATGTGGCACACGGAGTTGATGGCGAAGGTCACGTGGTGAAGCAAGGCGACTCGGACAAGGCTCCCCCAGAAGAAGGCCCAGAACGCTGCCTGCCAGGACCATCCCCAAAGACCGCCAACCGCCGGCGGGATCAACATCGAGAGGGCCACCCAGATCGGGAACGTGCGCGAGATCCCCGAGATGACGGGGTCCTTGCAAAGGTCGGGTGCGAACTTCTGCTGAGAGGTCTGGGCCTCGAACAGCCAACCGATGTGGGAGTGCCAGAAGCCTCGAACGAGCGCTGTCAGGGTGGCCCCGTAGCGCCATGGCGAATGGGGGTCACCCGAGCGGTCGGAGAATCGGTGATGCTTCCGATGATCAGCGACCCAGCGGACGATGGGGCCCTCGATTGCCATGCTTCCGGCGATTGCCATTGTCACTTCCACCCAACGTCTCGCCCGGAAGGCCCTGTGCGTGAAGTAGCGGTGAAATCCAACCGTGATCCCATGGCCGGTTATCAGGTACATGGCAACCGCAATGACCACGTCCGGCCAACTCAGACCCCAACCCCACAGGACCGGTACAGCAACGATCAGGGCGACGAACGGAACTGCGATGAACAAAGCCAGTGCCACCTGCTGCCAAAGCGTCTTGACGTCCGACGAGTCCAAGGGGAGGGGGGCAGCTTCGAGATCAGCAGGCGGATGGATCATGGTCGCACTCATTGTGATTTTGACCTCTCCTCTTTCGACGGGTTCCATCCGAGCGGAGTCCCGATCAGTCTCCGGATGCCTGGACCGCACGAGGGTGCAGCGAGATTCGAGAGCAGACCACCTTCATTGGTTTGTCCCATTGCATAACGCTCTCGCGCGAAGAATACGGCGCCCTTGGAATCATTTGTTGAATGCACGTCGCGCCGTACGGCCTTTCGAGGCCACCCCCGAAAAACCGTCAGACGGTCGCTCGGACAGGTGCGGGGGTCGGGGTTTGTGGGCGCCCCTGCAGTGACGGCAAGGCCGCCGTCCCGGGTCTGGCGGAAAGGCGCGGCGGGCTTCCCGGAAAAGGAGCCGGAAACGCGGAGAAGTAGAGGAGAGGAGGAGCGGGGGAGCGGCGTTAGTCGCGCTCGATGAAGATGCATTCGCCGGGGCACTCCTCGGAGGCCTCGACGACCGCGTCCTCGAGGTCCTCGGGGACCCCCGCCATGCCGGCCGAGCCGCCGGGGTCGTTCTTGATGGAGTCGCCTTCCTTCACGTAGGCGAGGCCGTCGTCGAGAAGGGTGAAGACCGCGGGCGCGATCTCCTCACAGAGGCCGTCGCCCGTGCAGAGATCCTGGTCGATCCAGACCTTCATGCTCCCGATTTCTCCTTGTCGACCCTGTCGTCACCGCCCGACGGACCAGGTGGACCGTAGTGAGGCGTTCCGCGCGCCGTCCAATCCTGCTGCGCAGACCTGTCCCATGCTACCTGCCCTGCGTCGTCCTTCTGGTTCATGCTTGTCGCACTCAAGTTGCTGCCGAATGCCGGCAAAACCGCCCGAGGCGAGGGCTAGGGTTCTGACAGTGACGGCAACGCCCGACGAAGCTGCAGCCCAGCTCGAAGCGATGAAGGCCGAGCTGGCCGACGCCGAGGACGAGATCCACGCGCTCCGCCGGCGGTTGCAGGAGAGCCCGGGCCGGGTGCAGGCGCTCGAAGAGCGGCTGCTCGAGTCCAAGGGCCAGCTCGCCCAGGCGACGTCACAGAACGAGAAGCTGACCTTCACGCTCCAGCAGGCCAAGGAGCAGCTGGCCGCGCTTCGCGAAGAAGTCGAAAAACTCACACAACCGCCCGCGGCCTACGGGACCTTCTTGGGCGTGAACGAGGACGGCACCGTCGACGTCTTCTCCTCAGGGCGCAAGATGCGTGTCAGCCTGCACCCCGACATCGACCCCGGCCAGATCAAGAAGGGCAACGAGGTCGTCCTGAACGAGAGCCTCAACGTCGTGCTCGTGCGCGACGGCGAGCTCGCGGGAGAGGTGGTGACCCTCAAGGAGCAGCTCGAGGACAAGAAGCGCTGCGTCATCTACGCGCGGGCGGACGAGGAACGGGTGGCGGAGCTGTCCGAGGACATGCTCGGCGTGAAGCTCCGGGCCGGCGACTCGTTGCTCATGGACGTCCGGACGCAATTGTTGATCGAGAAGCTGCCGAAGCTCGAGAGCGAGGAACTCGTCCTCGAGGAGGTCCCCGACATCACGTATGCGGACGTGGGGGGCCTCGACACGCAGATAGAGGCGATCACCGACGCCGTCGAGCTGCCGTACATGTACCGCGAGCTCTTCGCCGATTATTCCTTGCCGGCGCCCAAGGGGATCCTCTTGTACGGCCCGCCCGGCTGCGGCAAGACGCTCATCGCGAAGGCGGTGGCCAACTCCTTGGCCAAGAAGGTGGCCGAGAAGACCGGCAACGACAACGTGCGGTCGTTCTTCTTGAACATCAAGGGACCGGAGCTGCTGAACAAGTACGTCGGCGAGACCGAGCGCCAGATCCGCCAGGTCTTCCAACGGGCGCGGGAGAAGGCGGACGAGGGCATGCCGGTCATCGTCTTCTTCGACGAGATGGAGTCGCTGTTCCGCACCCGGGGTACGGGCATTTCGTCCGATATGGAGTCGACGATCGTCCCGCAGCTCCTGGCCGAGATCGACGGCGTCGAGTCGCTACGCGACGTGATCGTCATCGGGGCGTCGAACCGGGAGGACCTCATCGACCCGGCGATCCTGCGTCCCGGGCGCCTGGACGTGAAGATCAAGATCGAGCGCCCCAACGAGGAGGCCGCCGGGCAGATCTTCACCCGCTACCTGAAGCCGGAGCTGCCGCTCGACGTCGAAGAGGTGCAGAGGTTGGGCGGCGGTGATGCCGCGAAGGCCGTGCAGTCGATGATCGAGCACACCGTGGCCGAGATGTACCGCGAGGACGATCAGAACCGCTTCCTCGAAGTGACCTACCAGAACGGCGACAAAGAGATCCTCTATTACCGCGACTTCGCTTCCGGGGCCATGATCGAGAACATCGTGCGGCGGGCCAAGAAGCTGGCGCTCAAGCGACAGATCGCGGGGGAGCCGGGAGGGATCCGCACCTCGGACATGCTGGAGTCCATCCGCCAGGAGTACAAGGAGAACGAGGACCTGCCCAACACCACCAACCCCGACGACTGGGCGCGGATCTCGGGTAAGAAGGGTGAGCGCATCGTGTATGTCCGCACCCTCCTCACCGAGGACCGTGAGGTGCACGGTGGCCGCTCGATCGAACGGGTGGGCACCGGCCAGTACCTCTAGGGGTTCGAGGCTTGTTCGAGGTTTAGGGTTAGGGTCGGGTCGTGGCCACGATCAAGGTCTGCGGCATCGAGACGGAGTACGGGATCCATTCGCCCGGCCCCGAGCAGAACCCGATTGCCGCTTCCTCTGTGCTGGTGAACGCCTACGCGGCCGACGTCGAGCACCAGATCGGGTGGGACTTCGAGGACGAGACCCCCGGCAACGACGCGCGCGGCTTTGCCCGTGAGGGTGCCATGGCGCCGATGGTCGAGACCCATCTCGCGAACACTGTGCTCACGAACGGTGCCCGTTTCTACGTGGACCATGCGCACCCGGAGTACTCGAGCCCCGAATGCCTCACGCCGCTGGAGTGCCTGCTCTACGACAAGGCGGGGGAGGAGATACTGCGCCGGGCGATGGCGGCGGCGGCGTTACGGATCCCCGACCAGCCCGCCCCCGTGGTGCACAAGAACAACTCGGACGGCAAGGGCAACTCGTACGGCTGCCACGAGAACTACATGATGGACCGGGCGGTGCCCTTCGCGAAGGTGATCGACGGCGTCGTGCCGCACTTCGTGTCGCGGACGCTGTACACGGGGTCGGGCAAGGTGGGGGTGGAGACGCCGGCCCTCGACGTGGAGACGGTCGAGTACCAGATCTCGCAGCGGGCAGAGTTCTTCGAGGAGATCGTCGGGCTCGAGACGACGCTGAAGCGCCCGATCGTCAACACGCGGGACGAGCCGCACGCCGACCCCAAGCGCTTCCGGCGCCTGCACGTGATCGTAGGGGACGCCAACCTGGCGGAGATGGCGACGTTCTTGAAGGTCGGCACGACCGCCATCGTCCTCTCGATGGTGGAGGACGACGCCGGACCGGCCCGGGACCTGTCCCTGTCGGACCCCGTGCGGGCACTGCACCAGGTGTCGGCGGACCTGACGTTGTCTCGCCCGTTGGCGCTCACGGACGGGTCGACGGCGACGGCTTTGGAGCTGCAGTGGGAGCTATTCGGCGCGGCCCGCAAGTACGCCGAGGAGTACGGGCTGACGTCGCTCGGCGACGACGGCACGGTGGGTGCGTCGGTCATGGAGCACTGGGAAGCGGTGCTCGAGGGGCTCGAGTCAGACCCGGCGAGCTTGGCCGACTGCGTGGACTGGGTGGCCAAGCGCGAGCTCCTGTTGGCCTACATGGACCGCCACTCGTGCGGCTGGAAGGACCCGCGGGTGGCCGCACTGGCATTGCAATACCACGACCTGCGGCCCGACAAGTCCGTGTTCCGGCGCCTGGACATGAGGACACTGGTGGATCCATCCGACGTGGCGACCGCGGTGTCGGAGCCGCCCTTGGGGACGCGGGCGTGGTTCCGCGGCAAGTGCCTGGCTCGCTGGCCGGACGCCGTTGTGACCGCCAACTGGGATTCTCTGGTCTTCGACATCGGCGCCGACCCGTTGCGGCGCGTCCCTATGATGGATCCTCTCAAGGGAACAGCCGAGCTGATCGGCGAGCTCCTGGCCATGAGCACAGGGCCGGCCGACTTGCTCCATAGGCTCAACTCATAGGCGAACCAGGTCGAGAAGTCGAGAAACCACGAGGTATTGGCGATGGCAGAACAGGAACAGAAGAAGAAGGGATCGGGGTCCCGGACCACCGAGACCGACACCGAGGTAGAGGAGGCCGCCCCGGCCACTTCGGAGCGGGGCGAGAAGATCAAGGCCGAGCTCGACGACCTCCTCGACGAGATCGACGAGGTGCTCGAGGACAACGCGGAAGAGTTCGTCCGTAACTACGTGCAAAAGGGCGGGCAGTAGCCCCCGGTGGCCCTGCCTCTCTTTCCCCCGGAACGTGATCCGGGTCCTGACTTCGTCGGCCTTCTGCGCCTGACGGCGGAGGGGCCCGCCACGGGTGGCGACAGCGTCGCGGGCGTGGCGCGCGAGCTGGCGTTGCAGGTCCCGCACGGCACAACCGTCGTGGCCATGCGGATCGCGGACGGCGTCATCATGGCGGGCGACCGCCGCGCCACGGCGGGCAACATCATCGCCCACCACGCCATGGAGAAGGTCTTCCCGGCGGACCGGCACTCGGCGGTGGCGATCGCAGGGTCGGCCGGCATGGCCATGGAGATGGTCCGCCTCTTCCAGGTCCAACTCGAGCACTACGAAAAGGTCGAGGGCTCGATCCTCTCGCTCGAGGGCAAGGCGAACCAGCTGGCGCAGATGGTGCGCTCGCAGCTGCCCATGGCGATGCAGGGACTCGCCGTGGTGCCGCTCTTCGCGGGCTACGACGTGGCGCGCGGTACCGGCCGCATCTTCAACTACGACGTCACAGGCGGCCGCTACGAGGACATCGACTTCCAGGCCACCGGGTCCGGCGGGCGCGACGCCCGCAACACGGTGAAGCTCGGCTGGCGCGCCGACCTTCCCCTGGAAGAGGGCCTGGAACTGGCCATCCGCGCCTTGTGGGACGCGGCGGACGAGGACTCGGCGACCGGGGGGCCCGACCCCATCCGGGGCATTTACCCGATCGTGGCCGTGGTCGACGCGCAGGGCTACCGCGAGGTGCCCGAGGCGGACGTGGCCGCGCGCTTCGGTGCGCTCGCAACCAGGCTGCAGGCGGAGCGTGCACGATGAGCATGCCGTTCTACGTGGCGCCCGAGCAGGTCATGAAGGACCGGGCGGAGTACGCCCAGAAGGGGATCGCCCGGGGACGCTCGCTGGTGGCGACGACCTACGACGTCGGCATCGCGATGGTCGCCGAGAACCCCTCGCGCTCGTTGCACAAGATCAGCGAGATCTACGACCGGATCGCGTTCGGCGGCGTCGGCAAGTACAACGAATACGACCAGCTTCGTGTGGCCGGTATCCGCCATGCGGACACCAAGGGGTATGCGTTCTCCCGGGAGGACGTCGACGCACGGTCGCTCGCCAACCTGTACGCCCAGTACCTGGGCAATGTCTTCACCCACGAGATGAAGCCGCTCGAGGTGGAGATCCTCGTCGCCGAGCTCAGCGACACGGAGAACCAGCTCTACCACATCGCCTACGAGGGCACGATCACCGATCAGGACCATTTCGCGGTGCTCGGCGGTGACGCCGAGACCATCACCGAGCGGGTGGCGGGGGCGTGGCAGGAGTCGTGGGACCTGAGCACGGCCATCAAGGCGGCGACCGCCGCGCTGGCGGGCCCCGACCGCACGCTGGACGCCGGCGACCTGGAGGTCGCCACGCTGAGCCGGGGGAACGGGCGCCGCACCTTCCGTCGCATCGACGTCGAGGAGATGGCTCGGCTGCTGGCATAGCCGGCAGTACGGTTGATCCGGTGGAACGGCGCATCTTCGGGGTCGAGAACGAATACGGGGTGACCTTCACCCTGCGCGGGCAGCGGCGCCTGAGCCCCGACGAGGTGGCCCGCTACCTGTTCCGGCGGGTCGTGTCCTGGGGCCGCTCGTCGAACGTGTTCCTGGAGAACGGGGCGCGTCTGTATTTGGACGTCGGGAGCCACCCCGAATACGCGACGCCCGAGTGCGACAAGATCAGCGACGTCGTGGTGCACGACAAGGCGGGAGAGTGGATCTTGGCGCAGCTCGTCACGGGCGCGCAGGCGCGGTTGCGCGAGGAGGGCATCCGCGGCGAGGTCTACCTCTTCAAGAACAACACGGACTCGGTGGGCAACTCGTACGGCTGCCACGAGAACTACCTGACCGAGCGCAACGACGAGTTCAACCGCTACACCGAGGTGCTCATCCCGTTCCTGGTGTCGCGGCAGATCTACGCCGGCGCCGGGAAGGTCCTGCAGACGGCCCGGGGCGCCGTGTTCTGCCTCAGCCAGCGGGCCGAGCACATCTGGGAGGGCGTGTCGTCGGCCACGACCCGGAGCAGGCCGATCATCAACACCCGCGACGAGCCGCACGCGGACGCTGAGCGCTTCCGGCGGTTGCACGTGATCGTGGGCGACTCGAACATGAGCGAATACGCCACGTTCTTGAAGATCGGCACGACGTCGATCCTCCTGGCGATGCTCGAGGACTCCTCGACCGTGCTGCGCGACCTCACGCTGGAGAACCCGATCCGCGCCATCCGCGAGATCAGCCACGACATCACCTGTCAGCGGCGGGTGCGACTGGCGAACGGGCGCGAGATGCGCGCGTTGGATATCCAGGTCGAATACCTAGAGCGCGCCTTGAAGTTCCGCGAGCGGCGCGGCCTGTCGCCCGAGGAGGACCGGGCCCTCGACATGTGGGAGCACTGCCTGAAGGGCCTCGAGGCCGACCCGACGTCGTTGTGGCGCGAGTGCGACTGGGTGTCCAAGTACCGGCTGGTCGAGCAGATGCGCCAGCGCCACGACGTCTCGCTCTCGCACCCGAAGGTGGCGATGATCGACCTGATGTACCACGACGTCGACCGCTCGCGTGGCCTGTTCTACAAGTTGCAGCAGCGCGACCAGATGGAGCGGACATGCACGGACGAGGCCATCACCGAGGCGATGACGAAGCCCCCCGATTCGACCCGGGCCCGGCTGCGGGGGGCCTTCGTCAAGCGGGCCAAGGAGAGGCGGCGGGACTTCACGGTCGACTGGGTCCACCTGAAGCTGAACGACCAGGCCCAGCGCACGGTCCTGCTGAAGGATCCGTTCAAGTCGCACGACGAGCGGGTGGAGCGGCTGATCCAGTCGCTCTGAGGTGTGATCCGGGCGGGGCGGGGGTGCCGAACACCTGGTGCCTGGCCCTTGGGGCCGCGGGAAGGCACCGTAGAGTGAGGGGACATGTTCAACCTCGACCCAGGCAAGCTGATCGTGATCGCCGTGGTCGCGATCATCCTGCTCGGGCCCGACAAGCTGCCCCAGTTCGCCCGCCAGGTCGGGGGCGCCTGGCGGACCTTCAACGACTTCCGCCGCCGCATGGAGTCGGAGGTGCGCTCGACCATGCCCGACCTTCCCCCGACCTCGGAGATCGCCCGCTTGGCCCGTTCGCCCTCGGCCTTGCTGACCCACCTGTCCAACCTTCCCTCCGAGGACGATGAGGCGCCCGACGGGTCCTTTCAGCCTCCGGCGGGCGCGGCCGCCGCGAACGGGGCGGGGGAGGGCGTCAGCGAGACCGGCGCAGGCGGGAGCGACGAGGCCGGCGGGGCCGGCGGGGCCGGCGGGGCCGGCGGGGCCGGCGGAATAGCTCCGGACGGCGGGGCCGAGACCTCTGCGGCGGCGACAAACGGCAAGCCCGCCGTCGCGCCCCAGCCGGCCGACGTCGCGGTGCCGGCTGACCCCACGCTGAACTGACGCCGCCATGGTGACGCTCCCCTTCACGGCCAAGCGCAAGAACAAGCCGTCTCCGGACAACATGACACTCGGGGAGCACCTCGGCGAGCTCCGCCGGCGCGTGATCATCTGCGTCGTCGCCTACCTCGCGGCCGCCATTGTTTGCGTATTCCTCTATGAGCCGATCCTGGACTTCCTGTTGCGGCCACTGTGCAATGTGGTGGCGACGTCGGGTCCGCACCACTCCTACATCGTGAAATCCGGCAATACGTGCAACCTCTTCGTGACATCGCCGCTCGACGGGCTGTCCCTGCGCGTGAAGATCGCGCTGTTCGGCGGACTGGTCTTGGCCTCCCCGGTGATCCTCTTCCAGCTCTGGCGCTTCGTGACGCCGGGCCTGAAGGCATCCGAGCGTCGCTACGCCATTCCGTTCGTTCTGAGCTCTTTCGCACTCTTTCTCGCCGGTGCGGCCACCGCGTACATCGTCCTGCCCCACGCTTTGGGCTGGCTGCACTCGGTCGGTGGCCCCAATCTGCAGGCGATTTACGACCCCATCCCGTACCTCGGCCTCATCCTGCTGATGATGACGATCTTCGGGTTGACCTTCGAGTTCCCGGTCGTGCTTGTCTCGCTGGAGCTGGCGCACGTCATCACACCGGCACAACTCCTCAAATGGTGGCGCTGGGCCGTCATCATCATCGTGGTCGTTGCCGCCGTGTTCACGCCCAGCTCCGACCCCTTCTCCATGTTCGCCCTCGCCATCCCCCTCGTGGCCTTCTACTTCATCTCCATCGCCATCGGGAAGCTGCTCGGGCGTTGACGGCGTTCCAATGGCCCGTCCAGGAGACGGCCGGGGCATCGGAATTCGAGGCCGGCCTGCCGTTTGCGCTCGACGAGTTCCAGCGCGAGGCGTTCGCCGCCCTCGATTCGGGACAGTCGGTGCTCGTCTCGGCACCCACGGGCTCCGGGAAGACGCTCGTGGCGGCCTACGCCGTGCACCGTGCGCTGGCCGCCCGCGGCAAGGCGTTCTACACCACGCCGCTCAAGGCCCTCTCGAATCAGAAGTACGCCGAACTGGTGGCGTCCTACGGCGAGGACCACGTGGGACTGCTCACGGGGGACACGACCGTGCAGCCACGGGCGCCGGTGGTCGTGATGACCACCGAAGTGCTGCGCAACATGCTTTTGGCGGGCTCCGACCTGCTCGAGGGACTGCATACCGTCGTCCTCGACGAGGTCCACTTCATCCAAGACCCCTACCGGGGCGGGGTGTGGGAGGAGGTTCTCGTCATGTCGCCCCCCGAGGTCCGCTTCGTATGCCTCTCGGCGACGGTCAACAACGCGGGCGAGCTGGGTGGCTGGTTGCGCTCGGTGCGGGGCGACACCGCCGTGATCGTGGAGCGGGAACGGCCGATCGTCCTGCGCCACCACTTCGCCGTTCACCGGCGTGAGGACGACGAGCACCTGATGCTCCCGTTGCTGCTCGACAACGGCCGTCCGGGCGGTGAGGGGTTGCGCATCGACCAGGCGGTGCGCCGCGCGCTGCAGGGTGGCCGCGGCACTCATTGGCAACCGCGCGGCCGCGGTCCGCGCCTGCCCTATCGTCCGCCGCACCGGACCGAGATGGTCGAGGAGCTGCGCCAGCTCGACATGCTCCCCGCCATCGTTTTCATCTTCAGCCGCGCCGCGTGCGACGATGCCGTCCGTCAGGTCATGCGCGACGGGGTTCGCCTCACCGACGCACACGAGCGCAAGGCGATCCGCGAGATCACCGAGCGCCGGGTCGAGTCGCTCGACGACGACGACCTGAGGGTCCTGGGTTACGACGAATGGCTCGAGGGGATGGAACGCGGGCTCGCCGCGCACCATGCCGGCTTGGTGCCCGTCTTCCGGGAGACGGTGGAGGAATGTTTCGAGGCAGGACTGCTGAAGGTCGTCTTCGCCACCGAGACGCTGTCGCTCGGCATCAACATGCCGGCGCGCTCGGTCGCGATCGAGCGCTTCAGCAAGTACGGGGGCGCGGGGCGGGCGACGCTCACGTCGGGGGAGTACCTGCAACTGACCGGGCGGGCGGGACGGAGAGGACTCGACGAGGAGGGCCACGCAGTGGTGTCCTGGTCGAACGAGATCACCTTCGCCGAGGTAGCCCGCGTCGCCACCGCCCCGCCGCCCGATCTGCGTTCGGCGTTCCGCCCCACCTACAACCTGGCGGTCAACCTGGTGGCACGCTTCGACCGCGAGACGGCACACGTCGTGCTCCATCGCTCGTTCGCTCAGTGGCAGGCCCGCTCGCCTGACCTGCTGACCCGCCAGTTGGACCACCGTCTCGGCGTGCTCGAGAAGATGGGCTACGTCGAAGGCTGGGCCTTGACGCCCGCGGGTCGCCAGCTGTCACGGATCTACCACGAGTGCGATCTGCTGATCGCGGAAGCGCTGCGCGAGGAGCTCCTGGTGGACGCCGAGCCCTCCGTGCTGGCCGGGGTGCTCTCCTCCGTCGTCTTCGAGCCGCGCCGGGCGCGGCGCACGCCGGGGCACCCCCACGGCCATCGCCGGGGGAAGAAGCGGGACCCGCTGCAGGACAGGCTCGGCGACAAGCGGACCGCAGACCTGAGCCGCCGGTGCGAGGCCCTCTCGGTCTTGGCCGAGCGGATCCGTGCCACCGAGGAGGCTCATGGAGTGCCGCGCACCCGCCAGCCGGCCCCCGGCCTCGCCACGGCGGTGGCGTCGTGGGCCCGCGGGGCGTCGCTGGCGGTGGCCATGGGGGTGGCAGCCCGCGACGTGGGCGAGCTCGCTCCCGGGGACTTCGTGCGCACCATGAAGTCGGTGGCGGACCTGGCCCAGCAGGTCTCCCACACGGCCGCCGATCCCGCCGTGGCGGCGGCCGCCAGGGAGGCGGTAGAGCTGCTGCTCCGCGGCGTCGTGGCGGGCGGGCTCCCAGGCGCCTAGATCGCACCGTCCGGAGCGCTCACACAGGCCCGCGCAGAGCCCGTGGGGCGTCTCTTTTGGGCGACCTCTGCGGCCCGCCGGGCCATCCGCCACCGCCGAGTCACCCTCGTTCTAGGGTTAGCCGGGCAATGTTCCCGTACTCCGAAGAGACCTTCACCGCGGACGAGGAAACGGTCCTCCGCCGGTACTTCACCAACCTCGATCTGCCGGTATTCGCCCTGGTCAACCTGCCCGAAGTGGTCAAGGGCGCCCTCTTCGCGCGTTACTCGCGGTCGCCCAAGAACCTACGCCGACTCTTCCTCGACGAGTTCGTCGGCGACCTCGACGTGTCGGGCGATGCGTCGGTCGACGCCACTGTCGGATTGGCCCGCGCGGAGCAACTCTACGAGCGCGTCTTCGTCGAGTACGGCGACGACTCGGTGGCCCAACTCGGCGGTGTCCACTTGGCGTGCGAGCAAGCGTCGAACGTGTTGTCCAAGGTGCTCGAGTGGGGCCGCCTCATGGCATACCTGGAACAGTCCACGCGCTACATCGCGTACAACCAGCGACTCGACAACGGCCAGTACCGCTATTATCGGCCCCCCGAAATTCTCGAGTCTTCGCACGGCGCGCGGTACGTGGGCGAAATGGACCGGGTCTTCGACACGTACGGCGAGATGTTGCCGGTCATGCAGGCATGGGTCGCCGACAGGTTTCCCCAGCGGGCGGGTGACAGCGACTTCGTCTACCGGCAGGCGACTCGGGCGAAGTCGCTCGACGCGCTGCGCGGCCTTCTGCCCGCGTCGTCGTTGTCGAACATCGGGATCTACGGGACGGGTCAGGCCTACGAACAATTGCTGTTGCGCATGCGGGCGCATCCACTGCCCGAGGCGCGCTCGTATGCGGACTTGATGCTGACCGAGTTGCGCAAGGTGATCCCCTCCTTCTTGCAACGTGTCGACGTCGCCGACCGCGGTGGTGAGTGGTCCGCCTACCTGGCCTCGACCCGCGAGCAGACTCGGCGGGTCGTCGCCACCTTCTGGCCCGACCTGGCCGAGACGTTCCCCGTCGGGCCTTCAGCGGCGCCGGATCCCGACGGGGACGACGAGGAAGTCGTGCTCCTCGACTTCGACCCCGACGGGGAAGAGAAAGTCCTCGTCGCAGCCTGTTTCTCCCAACTCGCCTGTTCGGAACGCGAAGCGGCCCGGCGGGTCCGCCTGCTTGGGCACGACGACCGGGTGGCGCTGCTGCGCGCGTACGTCGGTGAACGCCGGAACCGCCGCCACCGCCCGGGACGCGGCTTCGAACGGACCGACTATCGGTTCGAACTCGTCACCGACTACGGCGCATTCCGCGACCTGCAGCGCCATCGCATGTTGACCGTCGAATGGCAGCGCCTCGGCGTCTCACTCGGCTACGACATGCCGGACCTCGTCGCCGAGGCGGGGCTCGGTGAGCGCTACGACGAAACCATCTCGCGTGCCGAGGAGCTCTACTGGTCGCTGCTTCCTGCCTTTCCCGAACAGGCGTCCTACGCGGCCGCGCTTGCTCATCGCATTCGTTACATCCTGCAACTCAACGCACGCGAGGCGATGCACCTCATCGAACTCCGCTCGGGCACCCAGGGCCACCCGGCCTACCGGCGGGTGGCACAGCAGATGCACCGCGCGATCGCCGAGGTCGCGGGCCACCGCGCACTCGCCGAGGCGATGTCCTTCGTCGACCACGGGGCGACCGACCTCGAGCGCCTCGAGTCGGAGCGCCGGGCGGAACGCCGACGGTCCGAAAAATCTGCAACGCATTGACCAGGAAGTAACCGCGTTCTCCCTGGTGACGACCGTCTCAAACTCAGTTGACGCGCCCACCCCCGCCTTGCCTAATGTACGGCCCAGTCCCCGACGCCCCAAAAGGAACACTGCAGCAGAACAGCTGATGCAGACAGGGGGGGATGTGCTGTGAGAGGCGGTGGTAGGCCCTGGGGGTCGAGTAGAGAACGTGTTGCTTGCCTGGCTACCCCGGGCCAGCAAGATGGCGCCAAAGACCCCAGGGCTTGCCCGCCCGAACTTCCGCACACCCGTTCGTCAACCACTTCTCCCGCGCCGCTCTCACGGCGATTGAACGGTTGCACGGACCGTCTATGCTCCGGCGGCAAATGCCGACCAAGAAGAAGCCCAAAGTCCAAGAGATCGAGGCCGAAAGCCCCGACGCGGGCGAGGAGCAGGACGTTGACGAGGAAGAACTCGACCTCGACGCCGACGAGCTCGAGGATATCGAGGACGAGGACGAGGCCCTCGACGAGGACGACGACGTGGCGGACGTCGACGAGGAAGAGGAGGAGGACGAAGTCGAGGAGATCCTGACCGCCTCGCCGGCGGCGGTAGTGGAGCGCTCGGGAGAGGGCGAGGACGAGGAGGAAGAAGAGGAGCCCGACGACGAGGACGTCGAGGCCAGCCTGGACGTCATCCTCAAGGAACGCCTCGTCGTGGAGGACGAACCCGAGGACGAGGAGGCGACCGACCAGGAGGACAAGACCGAGGGCAACGAGCGGGTCCTGCCCAAGCAACCCGACGAGTTCGTGTGCCGCTCGTGCTTCCTGGTGAAGCACCCCAGCCAACTGGCAGACAAGAAGAAGATGCTCTGCCGGGATTGTGTCTGACGAGACGGGCGCGGACGATGCGGCGGCCCAGAGCGGACTCTGGCGCCGCCCACTCGACCTCTGCATTTTCGCTCCGGTCGGTTTGGCGATGAACGTCAAGGAAGATCTGCCCGGTCTGATCGGCAAGGGACGGGACCGCGTCGAGCAGGAGATCAGCAACGCCCGCGTGGCGGGGGAGTACGTGGTTGGCCGCTTCCAGCGGCGCGTGTCGGCGAGACTCGAGAACCTGCTGCACACCGGCGACGGCGCCACACCCGACGCGCCGGACGAGCCGGGCCCGACCGCCCCGCGGGCCGCTCCGCCCGCCGCCAGGCCGGCTCCCGACGCTGCCGACGCAGCCACACTCGGCGCAGCGTTGGCCGACTACGACACGTTGAGCGCGTCGCAGGTCGTCCGCCGGCTGGAGGGACTGGGTCCCGACGAGCTGCGGGCGGTCCAACGCTACGAATCAGCCACGCGCCACCGCCGCACCATCTTGAACCGTGCCAGCCAGCTCCTCGAAGAGGGGCCGGCGGCGGCGTCATCCGGCTGAACGCGGTGGAGCTGGCCCGTCCGGCAACAGATGCGGACCGCGCGTCGTATGTGCAGGTGCTGGGAGAGGCGCTGGAGCACGCAAGGTCGATGCGCGGCGGCCCGGCCCTGGTCGGCGACGCGACCGCTGAGGACCTTCTCGCCCGCTGGGCTGACGAGAACGACGCGGCCGGATTGTTCGTGGGCGAGTACGAGGGTGCCGTCGTCGGAGTGCTCGCCCTGACGGCACAGGTCGTCGACGGCCAGCGTCGTGGACGGATCGACTGTTGCTACGTGGACCAGGATGCCCGCGGAGTCGGGGTGGGCACCGCGCTCATGGAGGCGGCGGTCGCATGGTGTGAGGCGTCGGGGTGTGTGGAAATCGATGCCTTGGCGCTCCCCGGCGACCGGGCCACGAAACAACGCCTCGAGGCGGCCGGTTTCACGGCGCGCCTCTTGACGCTCAGCCGCCGGTTGGGCTGAAGCGCCGCTCCGCGTCGACGCGGCGCGGCGGTGGCGGCGGAATGCGCAGGCCGAGCAACTTGGCCAGTGCGGGCACCGCGCCGGCGGCGTGCCGGGCGGCTTGACGCGCCACCTCGTCATCGGGGATCCCCGCGGGCTTGACGTTGCGACGCACCGGCGACGCGACGACCGCATCGAGCAGCTGCATCCACTCTTCGGGTGCCTTCTCGGCCGACAGCGCCTCGCCGGCGGCGCCCGCCAGCCGCACGGCCAACTCGGCGGGGCAGCGCGTGCCGGGCTCGGGCGGCCGAATGGACGCCTCGACGGCTTGCTGCACCCGCCCGTCGTTCAACGCGTTGGTGATGCGGGAGAGCCATTCCTCGCGCAGCGCCGTGGTGCGTTGGTCGAGAGCCTCCTGCAACGCCTTCGCCATCGCCCGGCCGTCCTCGTCGAGGTTCAGCGTGCGCGAGGCCGCGACGACGGCGCGCAGCTCGCGTAGCCGGTAGTCCTTGCCCGCGGTCTGGGCGACCGAGGCCCGGTCCTTCCATTCGGCGAGGCGCACGACGGGGTTGAGCTCGTCCGCCATGGCAAGCAACGCATCGCCCGCGACCGGCGGCTTGCCGGCCGCCTTGGCCGCTGTGTTCTGGGCCTCGATGGCCTGGCGTACCGCCTGCAGGCCGCCCCGCAAGAGCTGTTCGGCCACCGGGATCTGCTCAGGACGGAGCGTGCCGAGCATGGCGTTGCGGTGCACGGTGGACGTCGGCACACCCGGGCGTTCGCCGCGGGCAGGTCGCCCGTCGCGTTCGCCGGGACGCCGGCCACCCGGCCGGCGCGGCCCGCTCGAGGCGCGCGGGCGGTCACCACGTTCGCCCCCGCGCTCGTCCGGCGCGGCTGCGTCACCCTCCCCGCGGCCGCGCTTGTCGCGCCGCTCGCGCCGGTCCCGACCTTCACCGTCGTCGCGACGCCTCTTCGACGACCCGGGGGCAAGGATCACGGAAACGTCGGGTGCACGCTTGGGAGTTCCGCGCACTTCGATGCGGCCTTCGACCCTCTCCGGGGAGCGCAGCGGCTTGGCCGCGGACAGCGCCAAAACCTCGATCCCCTCGAGGCCCACTTCGACGTCAGCGCGCAAGACAGAACCGACCTTTTCGCCGGAAGGCACGAGCGCGGCCTCCACGATGCCCTTGGGTTGGCGCGCGCCTGCCGCGCGCCAGGTCCAGGACCCGTCTGCGCTTCGGCTGGTCAACTCGATGTCGATCCGGCGTGACATGCGGCGGACACGCTACCGCGCCCGGAACAAGGCGCCGATGCCAGGATCCCGCGGGCATCCCATAACATGGGTCCGGACGTCCGCAGGAGGGCGGGAACTGCCGGGACGGGCG
>Ga0210399_10001421_pt1 | contig 18686 bp, 21 predicted proteins | sample IncBWC14MmetaG_FD_150865 | JGI IMG/M metagenome (GOLD analysis project Ga0210399, IMG submission 150865) | Forest soil microbial communities from Barre Woods Harvard Forest LTER site, Petersham, Massachusetts, United States - Inc-BW-C-14-M | ecosystem: Environmental > Terrestrial > Soil >...
TCGCCCTCCTTTACGCCGGGCGGGCGGCCGATGAGTCGAAGGCCTTTGAGACGGCCACAAAAGCGCGCCAGGCCTATCCGGATGATCCCGAACTCGCCAAGACCCTCGGCATCCTGAACTTCCGCCGCGGGCTTTATGCTCAATCGGTCGAGCTCTTGAACCAGGCCGCGGGCGCCCGCCGCGACGATGCCGAGATCCAGCTTTATCTCGGCAGGAGCTACCAACAGCTGAAGAAGTGGGACCAGTGCAAATCGGCCCTGGAGCGCTCGCTTGCGCTCAATCTGCCAGCTGCATCGAGCGAGGATGCAAAGGCGCGGCTCGCAAACTGTACCGAACAGGCTGCGGAGTGAGCATGCTGTTGTATCGGACGATTGCGGGAAGTTAGCAGCCCACGCGGCTCGAAACGGTCAGGAGCTGCGCAGGCGCTTTCGTTCGCTGACGACGCGCGGCGGGTGAACAAACATGCCTAACCCCGCGCCACCCAAATATCCGATCTGCAGGAATACAACCAGAGCGGCTACGTCGAGTGCAGTCCAGTCATGCGCTCCCGGGCGGAGCATCGATACCGTCGCAGCAATTCCGACCGTGCAGGCTGCTGCGAGGCCGCCTTTCCGGATCTCGGCCGCGTTAGCGTAGACGTCGGGAGATGCTACTCGGGATAGGAATTCACCGAGCCCGGCAAGACCGGCACGCCGCCTGTGACGTTCACCAAAACGAGATTAACATTGGAAACAATCACTGGCTGATCCACTGATCCAATTTGAACAACATTCGTCCCAGCGACAAGATCGGTCACAGGAATAGTAACTGCTAGCGTCTTCCACCAGCCTTGTGAAAGTGAACTCGGATATGGCCACGCTGTAGGATGCTGATTGCCGTTAACGGTGACGATGAGAGTCTTCGCTGCCTGCCAGTTTGCAGGGATGAAGTTAAATAGCACTCGTGCCGCAGCCGCTTGTGGGTTGCTCGGCATGTTCAGAACATTCCAACTCGTTGTTTGATTTGGTGCTGCGTACTTGGCTAAGTCAACGGAACCATCGCTGTGTGGAACCAAAGCATCGAGCGCGTCATAACTGAAGTCTCGATACGTGAACGGGCCATCAAAAGCGAGATTGTCCCAGGTAAAGGTATGCTGTGTTTGACATGGTTTGCGGGTTGACTGACAATTTCCTTTTGTCGCGTTGTAATGGGTGTCTTCTAGCCAGACGAGCCCTCGTGTGACCGAAAGATTCACGTTTGACCAACGGGTCATCAGTCGTAGTACGGAACTGCCGGCATCGGAGCCCCACAGTTCAATCTGATTTTGGGAGATGCGGAGTTCGAGGTGGTTAAGAGGGCCATTGGGTCCGGGAGAAGCTTTCACACAACTGAATATCCGTACGTTTGGATGTCCGAATGATCTCTCTTCCGGAACCCAATCACGGACAATTTCCAGCTCAGCTGCTCCCCATCTGTCGACGTCTCCGCCATTGGGACATAACCCGTGATTTCCAGCATACGAGTCAATCGACATGCGAATTCCAAAACCATGTCGCGGTACAGAACAGAAATCACAAGGAACAGAGTGGGTGAAAGGAGCCGGAACCGGCGCATCCGTAAACCAAAATTCCGGCCACGCAGAGTGAATTCCTTGGGTATCGTTCGAAACATCGAACGATACCGTTCCTGTTCGTCCCTCAAAATCAAAAGGTTGTTTTGGATACATCGCTAAGGTAACAACGTGGCCTTGGTCGTCGAGAGCTTCACGTAGCTGACCATTGCAAACGACGACATCGTCTGGGGGGACAACCGTCGTCGTGCCATTACAGTCAACGAGCGCTGTTGGTAGCCACCTATTGTACTGACCTTGCCCTGGGCTATTCAGTCCACCGATACGAGATACTCCCCACACATTTGGATCGAGACCGCCCGTGCGGCTTTGAATACCGGGATTGCTCGTCGAGAAGGTGTCGCAGAAGATCGCGGGACCGCCGAGCTGCATGCCGCAATTTCCTGTCCCGGGAGTCGGCGCAGGCGTTGGAGTGGGCGTTGAAGTTGGCATCGTGCCCGTCACGGCCAACTTCGAGCCAGATCCCATCCCGAAAAACCCGGTGGCAGGATCGGCCGCAGCGCTCGGGGCCGCTGGCCCAATCGTCACGGTCGCAACAGCAACCAAGCAGGCCAATCGAATCCAGTGCTGTCTAGCTGCCATCCGCTGGTCTCCCCAAAAACTCCTACGCGACCAGGGCTTGTCTCGCTCCGGGGGAGCGGAACACGCAAGTCCTTGAGTGGCGCATGTTGTTGTCGGCGAACAATCGAAGTCCACTCGGCTAAACCTGCGCCGAGCATAGAACATTTTGCGCAACGGCGGTAATGGACCGCTGAATTTTCGCAGCAATATTGATGATGCTCACCGCGCTGCCCCCATCAGAAGAACCTCTTCGTGGGTGAAGTGCGGCTTCACGCTTGGATCGAAGGCGGCGCGGATCACGTCTTGGCCCTCAGTCCTAGTAGGTCGCGCAAATCAATGATGCCATCAGCAGCGCAAATGACTCGTAAATGTAGGCTGATGATCGCTGCAGAGAAGAGAAAGGCCCCAAGGATCGTCATGATCGTCTTCATGGCGAGGAACCTAGCACAATTGTAAGGCGCCGGGCATGTTTACCAACGAAAACCTAAACTGAACAAACAAACCTGGGCTCGAGATCAGACAGACGAACGTCATCGGGCCATCGGTCGCCGCTGATCGCGATGGCTGCGGCGATAATCTGCGCAGTAGATCAGCAGCCCGCGCACGCCTGAGGAGCGCATTTCGGCGAGTGTTATCTTCTGGGGCCGGGCCTGCTCCTTGCGGGCCCATGATCACGCCGATCGGACGGGGCCCATCTTTGCGCGGCTGGGTCCCGCGGTCTTACGGGAAGTTTCTTGTGCAGATGGCCGCAGGATGGGTCCCCGCAAAAATACAATCGATCCAGAATTAACCCGCAGCGCGGACAAAAACCTTAACCGACAAGCTTAACCGACCAGTACGGTTTGCGCGGTTCTTGATGGCAGCTAAAGGGTCATACGTCGTGATGTTTTTATATCACAATGCCTGCTTCATGCCCGTCACCCACGACGCCATCCAATACATCGGCCGGGGGCGAGGGGAAATGCTCACCAATATACGTTGCAGCAGAGAGAAATATAATCGAGCTCGCGAATGGTTGGATGGATTTCTACGCTGAGCAAATCCTGACAATCGTTACGCCCGCTGACGGCGCCAGGGCTTCAGCGTACCCTCCGGCTGCCGCGCCGCTTGGGGCCGCAGCCAGTCTGTCGTTTGCGCCGGGAGCGCTGGCGCCGCCGCGCGCCTACCGCTTTCGCTTCGGCCCTGCGTAGCTGGTCTCGAAGTTGCTCAAGTTCTTCAAGCTGCTTGATTAGGGTCTGAGCACCGAGATGAAGGGCAAGCAAACGATCGGAAGCCTCAGTGGGGTTACTCAATACGCGCTCCCAAAACACGAAAATCAATGGCCGAAAAAACCGCGTTCATGCTCTAAACCGTGACCGCAGTCAGTCCAAAAAGGTTCGCAGTTATGCTGCGCTGAACATGAACCCAAAATGAAACTGAATTCACAATGCCGTTAGCAAACGCCTTAAGGCGTTCGAGTTCGGTTGCTCGCCGGACGTATGCGGACGTTGGTCCGCCCGCATAAATACCTTGGCCAGGATGCGCAAGGCAGAGTGCTGATCCACGCTGACGCTGATCTGCGTTGGTAGCGGTATTGGCTAGACTAGTTATTGGCCTGGAGGGACCGGTCTTGGTGGCCCGGAATAGTCGAGGTTCATGCCACTCACTTGGCATGGGAGCGTGCTTATTCCGGTCGTGAGGCTAAAACCGTTGGCGCGCGGAATCTCCATGGTCGAAAACTCATAAAATATGCCAAAGGCTTTTTCGGTGCCGCCGAGAGGGATGGTTCCCAAATGAATCGCAAGCTTCGTGACGTTCGACGCGCCGCCTGATCTCGTGACGTTCGATGCACTGCCCGATCTCGTGGCGTTCGATGCATCGCCCGATCTCGGGGCGCTCGATGTGCCATCTGCCGATCCTGGACAATTGAACGAGCAGCCCCTCCCGCCAGGGCAGGAATATCGCCATTCGAACACGATCTCTGATCCGCTGGGATAGGGGGGACCTGCTTCCCGGCGTTTTTCATCTTCAGCGAATAGCGACACCGCCAAAGGGCCGCCGACAAGCAGGAGTGCGCTTAATACCAGCGCTTGAAAACTCTTCGACGCCATTCGAGGAGCTCAAAAGACTGACCCCAGCTCAAGCATAGCGCTGTAGGCACGCACTTACTAGGGTCGCTGACCCAGCCCTGACCCTTGATCGGCTCGATCGCCAGACGATTTCCGGCTGTCCGTCGAGCCGCGCGGTGCATTCTCTGGGGGGTACCGATGGCCCCGGTGCCCGTCCCTACCCAAACGGTCGGGGTCGTGTTTGCGCGCGTGCGCCATCGGCGATTTTTGTGACGCGTATCACTGCGGCCATCCGACTTTTTGCCTATGGTCCTAAAACCCGACTGCAGCGCTGTCGATTTGGAGCAGGGCAATTGAAGAAGCGGTCGGCAGGGGCCGCTCTGATTTCCTTCGCACGGGGCGGCCCCACTGGCGTTCAAAGCCCTAAAGCATCCCGACGCGCCCAGCGTCCACATGAAGAATTGGTTTCCAAGCATCACAAAACAAAAAAAGGGCAAATCCGGAGGTCATTGTTGAGTAAGACGGTCGCCGCTGTTTTTGTCTTGACCGGAGCAGTGGTGGCTGCAGCTGCCCAGCCAAGCGCGATGCCGGCTGACCTTATCTGGAAGCCGATCGAGATCCGCAACGTCGTCGATTTTCCCAAGACGGCCGACGACTATGCGACGCTGCAGGAGAAGGAACCCTATCAAGGCATCAAGGTCGAACGCGACATCAAGTATGGGCCGGCTGAGCGCAACCTGCTCGATGTGTTCACGCCAAAGACGGATTCAAGCGCGCAACCCGTGCTGATCTTCATCCATGGCGGCGCGTTCATCGCTGGGGACACGCATAGCGCCGGGAGTCCATTCTACGACAACATCGCGCTCTGGGCCGTAAGACACGGCTTTATCGGCGTCACCATGACCTATCGCTTGGCTCCGCAGTATCCGTGGCCGGCCGGCGCGGAGGACATCGCGCTTGCCGTGAAGTGGGTCTCCGGCAATGTCGGCAGCCGCGGCGGCGATGGATCGCGCCTCTACCTGTTGGGTCACTCGGCCGGCGCCACTCATGTCGCAAGTTATGTCTCGCATCCCGAATTTTACAGAGTCAGAGATGGCGGGATCAAAGCTGCTATCATGCTCTCCGGCCTCTACGATCTCACGGCAAGCGCGTTTCGCGCTCCCGAAAAGGCCTATTTCGGCGACGATCCCGCACGCTATGCGGAGCGCTCCTCAATCAAGGGCCTGGTCGCAACCAAAATTCCGCTGATGATCGTCACGGCTGAGTTCGACGCGCCGGTATTCTTACGGCAATTCGATCTCTTGAAGGCGGCGGCATGCGAAGGCCCGAACGGATGCATCCGCTCGGTCGTGCTGGCGCGGCACAACCACATGTCCGAAGTTTATTCGATCAACACCGCGGACACGCTGCTCACCGACCAGATTTTGGATTTCGTGAAAACCAACAGATAGTCACGGTCGCTCGCTCATTGATCAAATTGATCGCTGCAGCCACTCGATCACAAGCAGCGGTGATCGGTGGCCGGATCGCGTGAGGCTGTCCGATCTAGAGCCGCGTTTCGTTTGCTCAATGTGCGGCAAGCGCAGTAGCCTGATGAACTCGTTCTATTGATCCCCCGTCGCCATCCACGGCTGCGGCCGCGCCTCATTTGCATGGGAATCGCGGCTTCGAAATGGTCAGGAGCTGTGCAGACGCTTTCGTTCGCTGACCGTGCGCGGGCGGACATAGACGCGTAAGCCCGCACCACACAAATATCCAATCTGCAGGAATAGCAGCAGAGCGGTCACGTCGAGCGCAGTCCAATCATGGGCTCCCGGGCGCAGTATCGCCACCGCCGCAGCAATTCCGACCGTGCAAGCGGCTGCCGGTAGCAAGGCGAGCACCGTCAGTCGCGCGCCAATAAGACCACCCATCAACAGTCCCGAGAGGACAAATACCGTCATGCGCCCAGAGCTCCCAAGGCGCAAAGCGTGGCCGCAACAGGTTAAGAACTGCTTAACCCCTGGCCGTGCGAGACTGTGATCTTCACCGCTCCGGCGCCCATCCCCTCGGGTGCAATTCAATAGCTCGAAGCAAAGAGCGAACGCTTCAACTGCCCTGCGGCGCGCTAAGTCGGCGCGCCCTCACTCCGAAAAAAGTCGCAACCGGACGCGAGCCTCCGAACAACGCTCCCCTCGCGAGGCCCCGGGCACCTTCGCCGATGGCCATGGCGGACGAACTCCCGCCGTCCAGCAGCATGGCATCGCGCGCTCCCAATTGGGCCAGCCGTTCGAGCACAAGATAGGGGGAGGCCCACTGCGCCACAGCCAGAAACAACAGCCTGCGTTCGGCATCGATTCCGATGGCCGTCCGTGAATCGGGCTGCCGGTTGCTGCCCGGCCAGACCTTGCCATCATGCAGCCCGACACCCTGCCCTCCGATTCCCCATTTGGCCTGGCGAAGCTCGGCCGCTTTCGGCGGCTTCGATGGCCGCAGATGCGCCTGCAAATCATCGTCGAACCACAACAGATACGTGTGTTCCCAGAAATGGCTTGCCACGTGGTCGGAAACAACGGTTTCCACCCCGTTGGCGAGATCCCCCGGCAGTCCCGGCCGCCAACGATACTTTGAGGTGAACAGTGCCCCGTTGATGGCGACGGCGAGACGCTCGTTCCTCACGACCTCATCGATCCACCGCAATCGATATTGCCAGCCCTGCTCAAGGGCAGGGCGATCGAGCGGGCTCACGTAAAGCTCGATTCCCGGAGCGTCGAGTTCGACGCGCACCCAATGCAAGACGCCGTGCCCCTGTTCGGTGCGCTCCAGACGTTCGCAACCATACGTGACGCCCGAAAAGATCTTTGTCGGCTGAGGCGTGCAGCGCTCCCAATAGGCAGAATCCGCAGCCGTAAAGGCCATCAATGCGACAGCCAGGCCAAGCCTGACGGAGCGATGCTTTGAGAATGCCGTCACCGCCTTACGCGATTTGGACCAGGCGTTCATCGCAGCTCGTGAAAACTTCTGGGGAAGCATGCAACTCACGCCAAACTGTACTCGGTATACCGTCCTTCAGACAAAAACATTCGCTTCGAGCGGACCCCGTCGCAAACCGAGGATCGACGTGCCAGCGTTAATCTCACCAAGGGGCGTCTGGGGACGCCCGATCCGGCTGCCGACGGGAAAACTTATGAAAGCCATACCGCAGCTGTGCACAAGCCAACCGCGCCATATGGTTCTTGACGCGCGAGCCAATACTTTGGACCCGCCCAGAATCCACCTATGGCGGTTACCTATAAATCCACCCTGCCGTTGATGTCCGCTTACGAGGTAATGCGGACAGCAGAGGCGCGCTTGGTCATGTCGCTTAACCTACCCAGCCCGCAGCAAAAGACTTACCAGCGGCCAGTTCTGAGTCATGCAGGGTTATGTACATTGTGCATTAAGGATCGTCTGCCCTAATAAATGCCGCTGGAATTAGGCAGCGGAAACGACACGAAGCGGAAACAATCTTAAGCCGCGGACGTTGCGCAGTTTCCATCGCCTCGATGGAGTGGCTCGCCATGTATGAAGACGAATGGTTAACTCTGTACATCATCCTCATCTTCGTCGCATTCATTTCCGGCCTCTTCCTGGGTGCGTTATTGTCTCCTGCCCGCGAACGCAAAGCACGCGAGCCATGGCATGCGCGGCTTGCCGCTGCTGAAGGCGAACCCAGCCCCGACGGAAAGAAGAGAAGCATGAACTTACCAGCTGTTGTCCTTGCTCTCGTCGTTGTTTCGGGCGTGATCGTAGCCGACCAATTCAAGGGACCATTGTTCACGGATGCGTTCTACTGCCCCAGCGACGGCGGGACGCAGCCCAATACCCAGCAAAGGCGGGATGTAGCGGTTCGGCGTCCATCGCCAATGGATGTTCGAGGCGACGACGGCGAAGATGAGTAGAGATTGCAGCAGGTACCACATGGGCCGCCCTCCAGGTCAGGCAAGCACTCGCTGCAACACCTCGGCTGGTTCCTTAAACGCAGCGTGACTATTCCTGGCCGCGGGCATTGGATATTCTGAACCGCCCTTTGGATTTGGACCCCCAAAGCCCCGGGCGGCAATGCCCGCGCGAACGCAAGCGGGCTTGGGTGCTTAAGGAGAGCGCTTCACAGTCGCTGCGGGTTGCATGCCTTTTTGCGTTGGCGCTTGGTCCGGCACAGCCGTTTCCGGCATCGCCAGCTTGGCGCGCTTGGACTGCACCTGGGCCAGGTCCGCCGAGGCCTCCGCCGACCCCAGATAGTTCCGGCCCAGAACACCAAGCGTCAACAGCGCGATTTTTGTGTCGACCCAGGGCGAGGCATTGCGGACGTACCACTCATCGAAGGTCTCCTTGTCCTCCTTGGCGACGAGTTTGGCGCCATTGATCTGCGCCCATCCCGTAATTCCCGGACGAACAGAAAGCCGCAACGCGGTGTTGGACGGCTGATCCTCCGGCAGCAACGGCCGAGGCCCAATCAGCGACATATCCCCAAGTAGCACATTGATGAGCTGAGGCAGCTCGTCGATGCGCGTCGCGCGCAGGAAGCGACCGATCGCCGAGGGTTGTCGATCTCCGACAGCCGGCCGGCCCTCGGAGTTAAACGGCGCACGCAAGGTCCTGTACTTGTAAATCAAAAATGGCCGTGCCCTCCAACCGGTCCGCTCCTGCCAGAACAGCACAGGCGAGCCGACATCGATCAGGACCAGCAGCGTTGCGACGGCAAAGATGGGTAACAGCAAGAGCATCAGCCCAAGCGATGCCACAATGTCGATCAACCGCTTCAGCCGCAAAAAGAAATGGCGCTCGGGGGTAGGTTCTGCTGCGGCAGCGACATTCGGCTCCCACCGCGCCGGTTCTGTCAGCCCCAGCATGCGCGGCAAATACGATAGCTCAAGATGACGCTTCTTGCAGACGCGCTCGACGTCATGCAAGGCCGCGGAACTAAGCAAGTCCTTATCGCCGGCGAGAATCACCCGGTCAATGTGCACCCCGTGAACAGCAAATTCGCCGACGATCGGATCCAGGTCCTGCGACGTTCCGAGCACCTCGACCCCGCCGAGCGCGCGCCCGATTTTGCCTGACTTGTCCTCAAGTACCGCGACCACGACTGCTCGACCCGGCGTGTAGGCTTTCAGCATCGAAATGAAGGAGGACGCAAGACGATTAGCGCCGATGACGATAATTCGTTCGCGGCGTGACTGGAAGTCGATCGCGCCCTCCTCTTCGCCCGCACCGCGCATCAGGATACGAAGGAAAATCAGCCCGCCTGCGAGCAGTAGGCCGTGATACAATGGCACCGACCGGGCAATCCCGTCGAGGCGAGTGAGTGTGAACAGAAAGCCACCGGTCATCAGCTGCGCAAATAACACGGCCTCGACGATGTCGATCGCTTCATGCGCGGAAAAGTGTCGCGTCAGGCTGTCCTGCAGCCTGAACGCCAGAAATGCCATGACCGCAAAGCCGGATGAGAGCGCACAGTAAATCGCTATCATGCCCCAGTCCTGCTGCGACAAGACCAGAGCGTTTCCCATCCATAAGGCAGCGAGCGGCGACACCAAAGCCCAGAGCACGTCCCAAATGGACAAATAAACTTTGTTCTTGCGTCGCGAAGTTGGTGATGGCAGGCCCATAACCGCCGATGATCCCCCGCACCGAACCAACGGCATTTTTGTTTGCGCCGTTGAATGCCCCAACTTTTATGATTTATCAAAGCAAATGCGATCAGCCAACAACTTACTCCGGATTAAATTTAAACCGGCCGCTCGTTTTTTCAGCACCGTGCCGCAATCGGTTGGCATTGCTGCGTGATCCGCAGGATCGCACGCGCGATTTGCTGCGACTGGCCGCGCACCTGCCCCTTAATCTGCGCATGCCTCAAAGTCAGTGAAGCCGCTATGAATTTTCCGGCCTCCCTGCCGCGGGTCGAAAAGTGAAGGATTATCAGACGTAGTCGCTCGTATGACGCGCCGCCGAAACCGAGGATTGTTGGCCGGGCAGCATTGTTTTTTTGAGCCACGCACTGGCTCTACATCACAAATGTTTGCGGTTGACCGCATTGTTCCCTGATGTTCAAAAGTGAACATTGCCTAAACGACGCCAGCCGCCCCAAATTTTTTTCAGCATCATGCCGGATTCGGTCATCTTTGCTCTGCAAACTCGCGTTCGCAATCATCGCTGTAAACGCAATTTTGCGCGTGCCTCAAAGTCGGTGAAGTTGATGTTACCTACTCCGGTCTGAACGCGACGAATTGAAAGAGTTGCGACAGCTCACGAATCCAGGTTTTTCACGGTTGGAATCAGCAGCTTGGTTCACCAGCCGTAAGACGTGTCGGATTGGCACGGTTGTTGCTGCTGGGCAACACAATCGGCCAAAGTGAACTGAATCGGGACGCAGCACCGCAACTCGCGTTCGTAATTGGGGTAACATGAAAAATCACGATCGCAGTGAGCCAAGCGACGCTGAGCAAGCGACAAAGATGAAGCGCGAAGCTGTCTCTGGGCGGGGGCAACCGTATGCGGCTTGAGGACTCAGACGCCAAGGAACGACAGAGCTCAAAGATCAAAGAACTCTCGGATGCCCTCGAAGCGGCGGGCTTCGTCTCGCTCGATAAACAGGCGACCGCGCTTGGCCTCTCTCGAAGCACGACTTGGACCATTCTTAGGGCCAAACACAAGAATTACGGACTCTCTGGGGCACTGATCAATCGGATTCTAGAAACACCGCGGCTCGACCGACGCGTCCGCGCAAAGGTCGTCGAGTATGTTCAGGAGAAGGCCTCAGGTTTCTACGGCCACAACAAGACCCAGTTGCGCCGGTTTACGGAACGCCTCTCAGCCCGGGCGGTGACTACTGTGTACCGAAAAGACGATTACCGAGCTCACCGCTACAACGAACGGGACTGACTGCGGTCCTAACCAACGCGACTGCTCAACAAAGCAACATTCGTAGCTGCATCGCGCTCGGCTCTTGACGACAATTATCCCCGCCGCGCTTTCTCCCGACATTCTCTGCTCATTGGTTGTGCGCTCATTCCCGTCATGTATCTCGTCAATGATAAATCGATCGCGCCAGCTGCCATGGACGGCGATCAAGCCATTGAGTATTTCCACATTGAACTGGATACTGACGAAGTAATTTTCGCAGGGGACAGCAGACATTACAGGTCGATGGCCGGCGCAAGGCGTTCGATATTTCGTCCGTCGAGCAACAAGTGTGTCTAGTCCGCGCGGCCTCGCTTGCGATGTTGGTGCCGGCTAGTTTGTACTCTTCGACGAAGCAACTTAATCCAATGCGCTACTTGCGCGCCCGTTGCCCTGAAATAATCGCGAGCGCTGCTTGTGAGCGATTGGACGGTTCGCCAAGCCTCCGTTCCCTTCAGCCACGCTATGGCCTGGCTGTAGGATTCATACAGCCTCGCAAAGGCAGGGATACGCATCAACTTTTCGCGTGTGAGGCTGAACAGCCTCTCCACTAAGACAAGCTTCAGCAATTCGCCAAAAATGAAAGTCACAGCTCCGCTCACAAACTGGCCGGTAGCCGCCAGGTAGGCTGCTATCGGCTTGATCGGCTCGAGCACGATGACCGGTACAGAGAACAAGGCGAGAGAGGGATAGGGAGGCAATGATTTGATCCAATCTCTTAATCTCCTCAGCGCCACATGCCTCGCGATCCAGTCGGCAATCGGCCTGGCGATCGTCATAAATATCGCATCGACCAGCAGGTAGAGTCCGGCCGCAATGTAGCTGAGTATCTTTAGGATTCGCTTCACCAGCGCTCGCTTCTCTGGCGCGACCTGTTCCGCAATCAACGCGCGAAATCATGAAAAGTGATAAGACGACCGCGCCAGTTTCGGGAACTGCGATCGGCCACGCACATCTACCTAGGGACAATGCCACGCTTGTTGAGTTCCGCAAATGGGGAAACAGCCTCACAGGCAGCCCGCCCTTGCTGCTGTCAGTTCCCGAGAAACTCCTTGAAATATCTCTCAAGGCTACCGGACTAACCTGTCTCTGGTCGCGAATCGGACGCCCTCTCGTTGCGCGTCCGAGAAAGTTACACTCGCTCGGCTGGGAGCCGATTGACACGGGAACAATTAGTGGCGGGCATTCGCCTGGATGTCGCGGACTGTCATCACTTGCGACGATTGGCCTTATTCCGAACAACGCCCGCAAAATCTTCGGCGAAGGCGGCGACGCGCCGATCGAGACCCGGCTGCAGATCGCGGGTGACAACCGCAGGCGCATTCTGCATGGTCCGCCAGAGCATATCGGCCAACGTGGCAGGATCGTCGAGTCCAAAATAGCACGCGGTATCTCTTGCCTGTTCACGGTGGACATCGATATCGGAAAGGAGCAAAGGCACGCCAAATGATTTGGCCTCTTCGACGGTCGTGCTCCAGCCCTCGAAGCGGGATGGGTTGATCACTGCTACTGCCGTGCGCAACAGCGCATAAACATGATCCAGCGGAATCATTCCGAGGTAGCGAAAATTGGCTTTAAGACCGCGCCCCGCGACCTCTCGTGCCAGGTTGTCGAAATAGTCCGTTCCCCCGGTGTCTTTCGGGCTACCTGAAGCTGCCACGACGATGTCGCATCCGCGCTGTTTCAGGATCGTCAGCGCGTTGACCACGACTTGATGGTTCTTGTGCCGCCAGAACTGGTTCGGCAAATAGAAATATCTCGGCGGCAAATCGTATTTGTTCAGGATCTCGGCGATATTGGCGGTCAGGAGCGCGGCATCGGGCGACGTCGCGAAGCGGACCACCGAAACGTCTGTCCGGCCAGGATAAAACTTCCGAAAGTCGCCCAGAGCGCTTTCGCTGCTCAACATGATGTGCCGGCCTGACATGATCTGGACGCGAAAGCCGAGTTCGCGACGCCACCGCACCGCCGGCGAAAACAGCTGCGGTAGCCGGAGATGCTGGAAGTCCGGAAACCAGGCAATGGCCGGAACCGGCAGGCGCCAGCCAAAAAAACGCGCGCTCTCAAATACGGCGTCGATACGCCTGTTTCGGAATTGGGCCGCGGCCGGCCGATCGAGCCCAAACGCCAATGCGGAGAAAAGTCGCTGGCGGTCGAAAACACTCGACCGTGCGACCTCGACCGCGGGGATTTGCGAGAACGCGGCAAGCTCGGAGGGGTCGTCTTTCGTACCGGCGAACAGAACTGGAATTATCTCGCCGGGGCAATAGCGGCTCAGCGCAGCAAACAGGTTCAGTTGGTAATTGTGAGCACCGGCCGAAACCCGGCGAGAGATGGCGGTGAAACCGACACGCAGCGGCCGACGGTCGATCAAAGGGACTGATCCTTGAACCATCTCACATAGTCCGCAAGGCCCTGGTCGATCTGGACCCTCCAGTCGAACGGCATCTCGCGCAGCCGCGCGTCCTCGGCCAGCAAGCTGAACGGGTCCCCTGCCCTTACGGCCCCGGAGAACCGCACAGTGATGTCGCGGTCAAAGTGGCTGACCAGCAAATTCGCAATCACGGCGACGCTCGTGCCGCGACCCGATCCGCCATTGATGACCCGAAACGTTTCCGCTTTCGGTAGTTCGCCGACTTTCGTCAGCAACCGCACAACGTCGCGAACATCGGTCCAGTCGCGCATTTCGTCGCCCGTTCCTCCCAGAACAAGCTCGGTTTTGCCCTGCGCAAGCCTGCTGCAGACGTCCCACAGCAGTTGCTTGCGCAGACGCGGTCCGTAAACCGAGAACAGCCGCACCACAGAGCTGCGAAGGCCAAAGCTTGTAGCATAGCTGTTGCACAGCTGCTCCATCATCAGCTTGTGCCAACCGTACGGCGACATCGGCGTCAACGCCGCGTCTTCCGAAATCGCACCCGTATGGCTCGAACCGTAGACAGCCGCGCTCGACGCCACGATGATGTGACATTGCGGGGCGGAGCCACGAAGCCACTCGAGCAATCGTGCTGTACTGTCGACGGTTCGGAAAAAGTCTTCAAAGGGCTGCGCGATCGATAACCCCACGGACGACCCGCCCGCCAGGTGGAAAATTTTCGAGGGGGGTCCATGTGCGATGGCCAGCGAATTGAGATTGGCTGCATCGATTTCGCCATTCAGCCAGCTCTGCAGACCGAGGCGCTCTCTATCCGAGTCATGAATCGCGCCATGACCGACGCCGTGCACCGTGTGGCCGGCGTCGGCCAATGCCCGAGCGAGGTAACGGCCGATGAAGCCGTTGGCGCCCGTGATCCAGACAATCATGATGCCGTCCTATAACCAACGAAGGAGTACAGCCGCCCCGGCCGATTGTCGAAGTGCCCGGCAATCGACAGCAGCGCTTGAAAAACCAGATTGCAGCCAAGCAAGGCGCGCCACAGCGGTCTTGCGGGAATCTTCTCCGATACTCTATCCAGGACGACATCCCGCAAGGTTTCGACCGTGTGAGGGAAAAGATTGATTGGGCTTTTCAACGGAGAGAGTATCTCCAAATGCCCAAAACCGGCAGCCTTTAAAGCACCGACGTAGCGATCAAGCACAAACGCATGTTCGCCGCCGTAAAGGTGGTGCAAGGGATGGTGGTCGAGAAACTGACCAAGGTCGGACTCTCTACTGATGACATGCTCGCGCGCGGCTACCAAAACGCCAGCGGGACGAAGCACGCGATACATCTCAGAACACGTAAGTTCGAGATCGCGGCTATGGTGCAGAACGGCTCGGGCGAAGACAACGTCGAACGTGCCATCGGGAAACGGCAGGCGCTCGGAAAACTCCTCCACCACGTGAATTGGCAGCGCCGCTTCCGCGGCCAGTGCACGGATTGCGCCGGCGCCGACGATCAAGCTCGGATCAGGTTCGAGCGCGGTAACCGCGAAGCCTTCCCGGGCAAGCGCGTAGCTCGCGATGCCGCGTCCAGCGCCGACATCGAGCGCGGCGCCAGTCCTGCCCTGCAAAAGCCTCGAAACGGCGTGCCATTCGCTGCTTCGGAAATAGCGCTCGGCCGCATCAATCACGGGGTCATCATAAAAGGCATCGAGGATAAGCTGCCGTTGTTCCGGCTGGTTTCGCAGCCAAGTCACCGCGCTTTCCCATGTTGATATCGCGGGGTCAGCGTTCATCTGGCGTTAATTCCCTGACAACGACCGCGGGGTTTCCTGCCACGATGGTGAAAGCTGGAACATCTTTCGTGACAATGGCGCCAGCGGCCACGATGCCACCCTCCCCTATACTGACGCCGCGCAAAACCATCGCGCATGCGCCGATCCATGCATCGTTACCGATCCTCACCGGCCTTTCGTCAAGCGACAGCTTTTGCGGGTGGCCCTGTTCGAAGATTTGCTTGACCTGCTCGTGCCTCGCCGCCGCCTGAAGAGGATGTGTCAGGCTGTCGAAGACGTTAGCCGAATGCGATATAAGTACGCGATCTCCAATCTCGATCGACGCAGCCGACCATATCCGGCTTCCCTCGCCTATGTAGCACCATTCTCCGATCTTGATCTCGCCACCATGTGCGAACGTAAACAACTCGCCAAGCACGTGGGTATGGCATCCTATTACGATTTTGCGGCTGTCCCCTGAAGCATTCCTGATCTTGGCGGTTCGGTACAACCTCGCGCCTTGGTGAATAACGCAAGTCGCGCGCCCTAATAGCCGCTGAGCAATGAAATCAAAGTTGAACCTGCGAAAGGATTTCAGGAGTGGACGCACCGCGGGCGTCCTCCCCTTCATCCGATCGTAAGATGCTTCATCTGTTCGCATTTCTTATCGGTCTAACTGTGGGCCGGCCGCACCCTCCAAACGCCCTGGCACTTCTAGACGTCTGCGACGAGACCAACAAACCGGCTCCACTGCGATGACTTGGTGTAAATCTGCGAAACCCGGCGCCGTCCCTCGGCCGCGATCACCGCCGGCCTTGGCCAGTTCCTCAGAGAATTCGAGATTAGCTTCGTAGCATGGTCAGCGGATTCATAAACTTCCATCGTCACGCCCGCTTCCATTCCATCCGGGTATTTGCCGGCGTCCGATACCAGCAAGGCACCGCACCCCATAGCCTCAAAGCAACGCATGTTTCCCCTATCGTCTCCGGCCATATCGATAGAGCCATTAAGCGCGATTTTTGACTTTCCAATCAACTCATAAAGCTGCCGCCCGAAAACCGGCGGCTTGGCGAGTTCTGCAATGGTTTTGGGGCGACGATACTTTTGTAGCGGCAGCAGGCGGCCGAGCGTACTTTCTGCAAGCATGGTCAGCCTCGACGCATCGAGGCAATAGACCACGTTCCAGGCGTCCGAAAGACGTGCTACCCAGTCGAGAACTTTCGAGCGGACGGAATGATGCCGCGAATAGCCGCCGACGAAAAGCACGTCGATAGGTCTGTCGCCATTTCCATATTCTGCCATTGTGGAGTCGATCGCGGGAACGAAGAATTCGGCTCGACAGCCTCTGCGGCGCCAGGATTCTAGCATTGATGGAAAATTACAAAGCACCGCACCGTAAGCGGTAAAATCTGCATTGCCGGATGGGGCCGCCCGCCAGCAAAGAGTTTTTTTAACACAGCCCGGCAACTTGCGAACAAAGGAACTCGGATAGCGGACAGGATCAAGATTATAGAAAATCTCGGCTCGGTGGTGCTCTATCTGCGCCAGCAAAATATCTTCAAGCGACGGCCTGCCGTGCATGCCGTTCTCGCTCGCCCAATGGCGCTGCAATATTTCATCGTCGCCATTGGTGAAGAATGCATCCGGGTCTCCTTCGAGGATCGGTTTCAAGAAATGCATGGCACCAAAGCGGTCGTCTAAAAAAATTTGGCGGCGCTGCTCGAAGGTATGGGCTTGCCGCGCAAGCTGGTTTAGTTGCGGCAGATATGACGGATATAGTGCGCTATTTTGAAGAAGGCGCATAACTCAGCTGTACCTTGCCAACATCCACTTCATGTTGAAATACGGCCAAATCCGCCCTGCCGACTCCCAACCCCATGTCTTTGACGCCGTCAGTCGATCGACCGCGGCGCGCAGTTTTTTTTCGTCCACGAGTTCGGCGAACGCGGGGACCTTCTGTTCCAGCAAGGAGGTGACCCAGCCGGACAGCGAGCCGTTGAGCCATTCCGGCATCGGCGAGTTGAAGCCTATTTTCCGGCGACCCATACGAATGGTCTCGGGCATGCGACCTTCCAGGGCGCGGCGCGCGATGAGTTTGGTGTAGTCGCCGCACGACTTGCTCGCTTCCGGCAGCGCCATCGTATAGGTCACCAGCCGCCAGTCCATGAACGGCATCCGGACTTCAATGCCATGGGCCATCGAGATACGATCAAAATTTCGCAGGATTGTAGGCAGTACGGTGCCATGAAACATCCTGTAGAGGCGCCTGTTGAGGGAACCCCAATCCGGCGGCAGCGTATCATCGTCACCCAACAGCGGAAGCTGGGCGGGCACATCGCGCAGACCCCCGCGCAGGAAATAATGCCCCTGCCGCTTGATTGTCAGCACACGCAACAGATCCACCCCTCGGCTCGCCCAATCCGAACTGGAAGAAAAACCCGCGAGCGTATTCCTCAGGCGGAATGCCAACGCCTCACCCTCCTGGCGATAGGCACCCATCAATTCGTCTGCGCCGTGGCCGTCGAGCGATACAACAACCTTCTGTCGGCGAAGCTCCCGGTAGATCAACCATATCGGGCTTGGCGGAAGAAGATAGATATCATCGGCGTCGGTCAGGATACGCTCGAGATCCGGCAAGGCCTCCTTCTGACCAATTTCCAGGAAGGTCGGGTCGACCTTCGCCCATGCGGCGGCTTGCTCTGCAAAGGGCCTTTCGTCATTGGATGCGCCCGGAAATGTCGCGACAAAGGCGTGGCGCCACGCGGCATTGTCGCGCGGTCCCATCCCGGCCTTTTCGTGCGCCGCCATCGTACACAAAACGGCAGTGGAATCGAAACCTCCCGACAAACAGGTCCCGATCGGTACGTCACTGCGCATCCGCAAGCCAACGGCATCCAGAAACAGCTCGCGAAAGCGATCGACCTGCTCGGCATCGCTCCTCGGTAGCGCCGGCAAATGATCCACCGTGTTCCACCAGCGCCGGATGTCCAGCCGTCACTTGCGACCCCCCATGAAATGTCCGGCTTGCAGGCGGCGCACTTCACGACAGAGGGTGCGCTCGCTACCTTCTACGCCGAAAGCGTCGAGCACGAATCTCCGCGCCACCCCAACATCGATCGATGTCGCGAACAATCGGCTTTGCATCAGGGCGCGCTGCTCCGACGCAAACACCAGACGCTCCGGCGTGACCGCGTAAAGAAGCGGTTTGATACCGAAACGGTCGCGGGCGAGAAACAGATAATTTGTCTCGGTATCAAATATCGCCAGCGCCCACATGCCGTTGAAACGTGGCAGCATCCCTTCCTGCCATTCGCGCCAGGCTTCAAGAATGACTTCGGTGTCCGATTCGGTCCGAAAAGAAGCTCCCAGTGACTCAAGCTCGCGGCGCAGCTCGAGGAAATTATAGATTTCGCC
>Ga0210399_10001422_pt1 | contig 18674 bp, 14 predicted proteins | sample IncBWC14MmetaG_FD_150865 | JGI IMG/M metagenome (GOLD analysis project Ga0210399, IMG submission 150865) | Forest soil microbial communities from Barre Woods Harvard Forest LTER site, Petersham, Massachusetts, United States - Inc-BW-C-14-M | ecosystem: Environmental > Terrestrial > Soil >...
CAACTGCGTCACCAATCTGCAAAGTGGCCAGCCGAATCTGGACAACCCCAACAGCGGAAATGTCTGCCCGATCTTCGGCACGGGCACCGATGCGGAAACGCCCGCAACCGATTGCACCAACGAAGTCCAGTGCAACCCCGCCAATCCCAACCCCGAAAACAACATTGATGGGACACTTTCCATTCCCGCGGCGAGCAATATCAGCGGCAAAACCATCGCCGACCAGCTGACGGAATGGGGCAAGAGCTGGAAAACTTATCAGCAAAGCCTCCCGCCCTCCGGAGCCGATGGTGTCAATTTTGCCGACGGCTTCTTCACGGACAGCAGCAATATTCCAGGCGCTATCCCCGGGGAAGCACAGTCCCTGATTAAGCTGTACGCGGCGAAGCACAACCCTTTCGTCTATTTCCGCAGCGTGCAGGAAGACGGCCTGGATCACGTTGTCGGTTTCCAGGGCGCACACGGCCTCTTTGACGACCTGGCCTCCGGCCATGTGCCAAATTTTTCCTTCATTGCTCCCGACCAGTGCAATGACCAGCACGGCCGCGGCAACGCCGGCCCCCAGTGCGACTTTGATCCCCACAACGATGGCACGCAAAACGGGCTCAACCCCGCTCTGATCAGCATCGGCGACCAGACCCTGAGCACCATCGTGAAGGCCATCAAAGACTCGCAAGTCTGGAAAGAAGGTAAGAACGCCATCGTCGTGCTCTGGGACGAAGATGACTACAGCGTCTCTCCGACGGTCAACCAGGTGCTCACCATCGTGGATACCAACTATGGCGTGCACGGTGTGAAGAGCGGCCGCTTTTACACGCACTTCTCGCTGCTCAAATCCCTTGAGTCCGGCCTTCGCGTGCCTTGCCTCAACCACGCCTGTGACACCAATACCAACGTGATGTCGGACCTGTTCGCCGCCGCCAACGACCGCGATAACGAGTGACCCGTTTTCGTGGCTTGCTGCTGAAGCGACCAGCGAAACAAAAAAACGCCCGGCAATCGTCGGGCGTTTTCTCATCTCTCTCACTTAAAACTGAAAGCTAATGACTAATACCTGCTCCTATAGGTAATCGCGCGAGGGGCCTTCCAGGAAGGCGCGCAGCTTGCGCGAGCGCGAGGGGTGCCGCAACTTACGCAGCGCCTTCGCTTCGATCTGTCGGATACGCTCGCGTGTGACCGCGAACGACTGGCCGACTTCTTCCAGCGTGTGCTCGCTGCCGTCATCCAGCCCGAACCGCATCTTGATCACTTTTTCTTCGCGCGGCGTCAGTGTCTTCAGCACCGAAGACGTCTGCTCCTTCAGGTTCAGGTTGATAACCGCGTCGGACGGCGAAACCACGGCCTTGTCCTCAATGAAGTCGCCCAGGTGCGAATCTTCCTCTTCCCCGATCGGCGTTTCCAGCGAAATCGGCTCTTGCGCAATCTTCAGGATCTTGCGCACCTTGGACACCGGAATATCCATGCGCTTGGCGATCTCTTCGCTGGTCGGTTCGCGCCCAAGCTCCTGCACCAACTGGCGGCTGGTGCGCACCAGTTTGTTGATCGTTTCGATCATGTGCACCGGGATGCGGATGGTGCGCGCCTGGTCGGCAATCGCACGGGTGATCGCCTGGCGAATCCACCACGTCGCGTACGTCGAAAACTTGTAGCCGCGGCGCCACTCGAATTTATCCACGGCCTTCATGAGGCCGATGTTGCCTTCCTGGATCAAATCCAGAAACTGCAAGCCGCGGTTCGTGTATTTCTTTGCAATCGAAACGACGAGGCGAAGGTTGGCTTCGATCAATTCCTTCTTGGCCTGCTCGGCCTCCGCTTCGCCGCGATGAATGATCGTCAGCGTGCGCTTCAGTTCGGTCAGCCCGACTTCGCTGGCCTCTTCGATGTCCTTTAGCTCGGAACGCCGCGTGCGCAGTTCGCGCCGCGCTTCCGCCGCGTTCTCGCCCTTGGACACGTCGGCGCGACGCTCCAGCCGCCCGGCCTCGCGCTCCAGCGACTGCAAGCGCTCCACCGTGCCGCGCATCTTGTCAATCAGCCGCTTCTTTTCAAACGGGTTGAAATCAATGCCGCGGATTTCCAGTGAAATGGCTATGCGTGTCCGCGCCACTTCCCACTTCGCGCGAACGTACTGTTTCTTCTTCGCCTTCGCCGTGTGGTCCAGCTTCACCGCCTGCTTTAGCGCCAGTTCGTAAAGTTTCGCAATCTTGTCGATATATTTCAGTGTCTGCTTGGTCTTGTTGGCGATCTTCTCTTCGGTCAGCTCTTCGTCGTCAAACTGGACGATTTCCTTGATCGATCGCGCGCCCTTGCGTAAATCGTCTCCGACGGCGATAAGCTCCTTGATCACGATCGGCGACCGGGTAATCGCCTTCATCACCACCAGTTGGCCGCGCTCGATGCGCTTCGCGATGGTCACTTCGCCTTCGCGCGTCAACAGCGGCACGGTACCCATTTCGCGCAGGTACATGCGAACGGGATCGTTGGTCTTTTCCAGCGAACCTGGAGTCAGATCCAGGTCGCTGCCCTCTGTCTCGTGCCCATCGTCCTTGACCACCGCATCGCGGTCGCCGTGGTCCGAAGACACTTCGACCGCTCGCGCTGCTTTCGCCGACGCCGCATCCTCGTAAATCTCGATGCCGTTGCGTTCAAATGTGGTGAGAAGGTCGTCGATCTCTTCCGAAGAATGTACTTCCGCAGGGAGAGAATCGTTTACTTCGTCATACAGCAGGTACCCGCGCTCTTTGCCGACGGCAATAAGCTGACGTACCGCATCATATTTTTCCTCTAAACCTGTTGCTGCCACTGCACTCCTCCCGCTTCCTAAATCTGTCTCTCGATTTTCGCGCGAACTTCACCGCTGTAGTTCCGCGCACTGTCCACACGAAATGCAGAGAGAAAGCCCGCAATGGGCAAAGGGAGGGAGTGAATCCCCCGGAAGACTCTCAAATTTTTCGGTGAAGCCCGATGCGCCGTGCTGTGTCTTTTGTGCTGCTGCACGCTAGCCCGCCTGCCGTGCCGTTGCCGAACGGTTCCAAGCACTATAGACATATATATAGATGCCGGAACAGACCAATGCGTTATCCGCGCAACCCTTTTACGTTACACGCTTAAGTCCCTTCCCGTCAATGTTTTAGTTTGAGGAAAACGGCACCAGGAAGTGGAAGACTCCGGGGTCCCGCGTCACCCGAATTCCACACCAGATAAAGGATTTAGCCACGCCTGGGGACGATTTTCCCTTTTCGGGACCCAAACCTTCCACAGCCAGTGGCTCGGCAACGCGTTTATCGGCCTTCTGGTTCAGCCGGAGCGCCCTTCCCGGATTTGCTGAATCAAATATCCCACCAGGGCCAGATTGAGCACCAGGAGCACGACTTTACCCGCACTTGGGTGGCGCGCCAGTTCATAGATCTCCACCGGCAGGAACGAACTCGTGATGATGACGGTGAACCACATCGCCCAGCGCTTCAGCAGCCAAAGCCCGATTCCTTCCGTCAGAAACAGTCCGCCGTAAAAAAAACTGCCCACAATGAGATCCCGGACCCTGTTCGGCGTAAGCGCCGCGGCAGCCGAGAGCGCGCGCCCCACGAATCGGCTGTTCTGATCGAGCCCCAGCATCGCAACCCAACTTTCCGCCAGGCTCGCAATGTTCATATGAAGCAGTTTCAGCGCTGTCACTCCAACAGCAATCAGCAGAACCGCTTTTAGCAACTTGAACAACGCAATCAGCCGCACCACTCTGGTTTGAGAAGTTTTCATGGATAAGTTTCTTCGCCGCCGTCCATACAAAGCACAACTTGCGGAAAATCCGCCCGCTTCTCAACCCGCGTCTCTGGGGAACTACGATGTTCTCTCCCACGGCGGAGGCACCTTCACCCACGCCATTCCTCCAGCCTTTGCCGCCTGAATCCCCATCTCCGTATCTTCAAACACCAGGCAAGCCTCTGGAGCAACGCCAAGATTCGCCGCCGCGCGCAGAAACGCTTCCGGGTCCGGCTTGCTCTTCGTGTACTCCCCCGCGCAAACCAGCGTATCGAACCGGTCGAGGAGTTTGAGCATGTTGAGTGATGCAGTAACCGATTCCCTCCTGCTCCCGGACACCACGCCAAACGGAATCCGCCCGTGCTGCGCCTCGATGTGCTCCAAAACCTCCGGAACTGCCTTCAGTTGCGGCAACAATTCGAAATACAGGCTCTCTTTGCGGTGCTCCAACTCGCCCACCGGCATCTGCAATCCGCGCTCCCGATTGAGCGTGGAAATCACTTCCGCCACGGGCATTCCTCCCCACGCATAAAAACGTTCCTCCGAAAACTCGCAGTTCCATTCGCCCAGGGCTTTCTTCCATGCCAGGTAATGCAGTGGCATGGAGTCCACAATCGTGCCGTCGCAGTCAAACAAATACGCTTCAAATGAACCTTCCGGCAATTTCAATTTCATCGGGTTATTTGTATCTCTCCCAGAAAACATTTTTGACATTCAGTCACAATCCCGAAAAACGTTTTCGTCACAGGGCGCTCTAGGTGCACTCCGAGACCTCAATATGAAGGATGCTGCAGACTGTGAAATTGATTCACTTATCCGGGCTGCCCTGCCGCGGTGAGTTGTTTCATCAGTTCTTGCTTGCGTTCCAGCAGTTCGCGCAGACCTGCGCCGCTTGGATTGGCTTCGATCGTTTTCTGCACTTTTGCTAGTTCCTGCTCAATCTGCCGGCGGCGCAAGGCATCCAGGCAGCTTTCCGCTTCTTCCCACGTGGGTTCTTGCGCGTCCTCAAACAGGATTTCGAAAAATATGCGGCGCTCCCGCTCTTCCAGTTGCGAGCCAATCTCCGTCGCAGGGATCGGCTCGTCAGACAACCCCGCAACAATCAGCGCGGCGAACACTTTCTCCGTCTCCAGGCCCTCGTGGAGCCTCCCGTGTTGCAGGCGCTGCGCGAGTTCGCGTTTAAATCCTTCCGCTTCCGCCAACATGCGGATCAGCCGCCGCTCGATCTGTTTGGCCGGCTTGCCCACAAGTTGCGGGGCCACTTTTACTTCACTTCGCCGCTCCGTCGCCGATTTGTTCAGCGCCGCGCGCAGAACGGGTTCGTCAATCCGCAACTGCTGCGCAATCCGCGTGGCCCATTCGGAGCGCAGCAGCCGGTTGGGAATCCTCTGCACGTAGGGCATCAGGAAATTCAGCGCGCGCTGCTTGCCTTCACCGGTGCTCAGGTCCATCTGCCGCGCCCGCGCAATCAGGTAATCGACGTATGGCGGCGCTTCCTTCAGCAGTTTGATGTACGCCTCCGCTCCCTTTTCGCGAATAAAAAGATCCGGGTCGGCTTTCTGGTCGCCAATCGCCGGTAGCGCCAGCACGCGCACTTCGAAATCGTGCTCCAGTAAAAGCGTCAATGAACGTTCCGTCGCCGCCTGCCCCGCCACGTCGGGGTCATAGTTCACGATCACTCGCTTCGTGAACCGCCCGAGCAATTTTATTTGCGGCTCCGCAAGGCTGGTGCCGCAACTCGCCACCACGTTGCCGATTCCCGCACGCGCCACGGCAATCGCGTCCATGTACCCTTCCACCAGAATCGCAAAATCCTGCCGCCGGATCGCCTCTTTGGCGCGGTCCATGTGATACAGCACGTTGCTCTTCGAATAAATCGGCGTCTCTGGCGAGTTCAGATATTTCGGTAAGTCGTCGCCAAGCGCTCGGCAGCCAAACGCCACGATTTTCCCCGATTCGTTCGCGATAGGAAACGTAATGCGCCGGCGAAAACGGTCAAACAGCCGCAAGCCCGATTGATCCCGCGAAATCACTCCCGACTCCACCAGCAATTTTTCCGCGTACTTCGGCTTCAATTGCCGCAGCAACACATCGCCGCCGCTCGGAGCATAACCAACACCGAATCGCGCAATCGTCTCCGTGTTCAGGCCGCGGTCTTCCAGATACGCCCGCGCCGCCCGGCCCTCCGCTGTCGATTCCAGTTGCCGCACAAAAAACGCCTGCGCCTCGCGATGAATTTCAATCAGCGCCGCGCGTTGCTGATTCTCTTTGCGTTCCTCCGGTGTCCGATCTTTCGGCCGCGGAATGGGAATGCCGCACTTCTCTGCGACCACCTTCACCGCGTCTGGGAACGGGCACTTCTCCATCTCCATCACAAAGCTGAAAACATCGCCGCCCTTCCCGCAGCCGAAGCAATGAAAAATCTGCTTCACCGGATGCACCGCAAACGACGGCGTCTTCTCCCCATGAAACGGGCACAGCCCCGTGAAATTCTGCCCGCTCTTTTTCAGGCGCACGTACTCACCAATCACGCGAACAATGTCCGCCTGCTGCTTCACCCGATCCGCAAATGATCCCGCTTCCGCCATTTCCTATAATTTCAAATCAACTACGGTGATTGCCTTTCCGCCGTGCTCGTCGCTCTCAAATTCTGCGCTCTCAACGAGCGGATGTGCTCGAAGAAATTCTCCTAACCCCTTGCGCAAAGCGCCAGTCCCATGGCCATGGATAATCCGGACGCGAACCACGTTCGCCAGCGCCGCTTCATCCAGAAACTTATCCACCTTCTCGCTTGCCTGTTCCACCGTCAACCCGATGACGTTAATCTCGCCTGTCGCGCCGCCCTCGCTCGATCGCGCGCTGACCGTAATGTTCTCTCGCTTCGATGGCTGAATCGCGGTCTTCCCTTTGGCCTCTTCCTCCACACCGGTAATTTCCTCCACCGCCACCTTCATCCGCAACGGCCCGGCTTCAATCTCAGCCGTCGATCCTTCCACACGGCGCAAAATCACCGGCTTGCTGAAACCCCTCACTCGCACCTTCGCGCCCGGGAGCAAGCTTTCCACGCTGACCTTATCAAGCGTTTCCAGCCGGATGCCCAAATCCTGTTGCGATTCCGAAATCGTTTGCACCACCGCGGCGTTCAACTCTTCCTTCGCCGTGCCGCGCACGTCCTGGAGTTTCCGCCGCGCGGTCTTCTCTAGCTGTGCGCGTAGTTCGCGGTCCTTCACCGCGGCCACCACGCCAGCTACGTTCTCCTCAAACCGCTTCTGCATCTCCGCGAATTGCTTCTCCAACTCTGCAATCCGCTGCTTCTGCCGCTCCACCCAGTCCGAACGCAGCTTCTGGCGCTCCCCTTCCAGCGCGTGCCGCTCTTCCACCATCTGTTTCTGCATGCGGTCCAGTTCGTCACGGCTGCGATGCAGATACGCAATCAAGTCCGCAGCTTCTTGCGCTTCCGGTGTCAGCAGCGAACGCGCGTGCTCGATGATGGCCGGTGCCAATCCAAGCCGCTGCGCAATCGCAATCCCGCTCGACCCGCCCGGCACGCCGACCATCAGCCGGTAAGTCGGCCGCAGATTCACCTCGTCAAACTCCACCGCCGCGTTCACAATCCCTGGCGTCTTAGAAGCATAAGTTTTCAACCGGTCATGATGCGTCGTCGCCAGCACAATGCAATTCTTCTTGCGAAACTCTTCCAGCAGGGCCACCGCCAGCGCCGCTCCTTCTTCCGGTGCCGTGCCCGTTCCCATTTCATCCACCAACACCAGCGACCTTGGCGTGGCCTCCGCCAGCATCGTTTTCAGGTTCAGCATGTGCGCTGAAAACGTAGAAAGGTCCGCCGCAATCGACTGCTCGTCGCCAATATCCACCAGCACGCGGTCAAACAGCGGCAGCACCGCCCGCTGCGCTGCCACCGGAATTCCCGCCTGCGCCGAAAGCGCCGCGATTCCCGTCGTCTTCAGCGCCACGGTTTTTCCGCCGGTGTTCGGCCCGCTGATCACCAGCAAACGCTCCTCGCCTCCGAGCGCCAGCGACATTGGCACAATCGCGCGATTTTCCTTCCGCAATTTATCTTCGAGCACCGGATGCCGCGCCCCATCCAGCCTCAACTCCGTCGCCTTCGCAAATTCCGGCACGCACGCATCGAAATCCCGCGCAAATCGCGCCCGCGCAAACACGCTGTCAAGCTCCGCAATCGTTTCCGCAGCAGTCTGCAGCGGTCCGCTCATCGCTCGCAGCCGGTCCGTCAACTCTTTCAGGATTCGAAAAATCTCCGCAGCCTCGTCTTCCGCCAACTGCACCAACTGGTTGTTCGTCTCCACCGTCTCAAACGGCTCCACGAACACCGTCTGCCCGGTCCCGCTCGCGCCGTGCACCACGCCCGGAACATTCCGGCGCTGCTCCGAGCGCACCGGGATCACGAACCGGTCGTTGCGCAGTGTCACGTAGTCCTCGTCGCTCTCCGCCTGCCGCGATCGCAAAATCTGCCGCAGCGTCTTCTGAATCGAGTCGCGCGTCTGCTGGATGTTCGCACGAATCCGCCGCAGCGCGCTTGACGCGTCGTCGCTGATCTCCCCATTCGGCAGCACGCATCGCCGGATCGCGGCCTGCAAGTCCCGAAAATCGCCAAGCGACGCGCAACGCACCGCCAGCAGCGGAAACTTGTCCGCGTCTTCCCGGAACTGCTGCTTCAGCCAGCCGGCCGTTTCCAGCAGCGAAGCCGCGTCCAGAAATTCCGCCGCCTCCAGTACGGTCCCCGGTGCTTCCAGCCGCGCCATCCATGTCTCCGGATCGGCCAGCGCGCCAAATCCCAGCTCGCGCCCCAGGCGCAGCCACTCGCGCGCCTCGCGTATCAGCGCAAACGTGTTTTCCAGCCCCGCGCGGTTCGTGCTTACTTCCAGCGCGTCAATCACCCGCCGCCCTGGCGCACACGTCGTCCGCAGCCGCAGCAATTCCCGCAGCTTGTCGAACTCCAATACGTCTTGCGCCGACCGCGACATACTTCTCCGTGTCCTCTGCCTGCCCTGAGCTTGTTTTGCCTGCCCGCTGCAGGCAGGTGAAGGGTGCTCTTCTCTCTGTGACCTCTGTGTTAAATCCTTATTCCTAAATCCCCAGCCTGTCCGCCAGATATTGCGCCGCCGCTTCGGCGTTCGCCGCGCTATACACCAGATTCCCATTCGCCTCGCCCCACACCCGATCCTCCGTCGAAGGCCGCGGCCCCTGCTCCACCTCGCGCACCCGGTCCAGAATCGGCTGCCAGAAATCGCCCACCACCACGACCGGCTTCCCCGCGATCACCGATTTGTTTAGCATCTCCCAAACCACGGCGAGTTCCACCAGCGTCCCCGTTCCGCCTTTGCACACCGCAAATCCGTCCGCCAAACGCACCAGTTCAAACAACCGCTCATCCCACGTCTCCAACCGGACTTCCGTATCCACCCACGCATTCGCCTTGCGCTTGAAGAATTCCGCGGTCACGCCGTAGGTTTTTCCGCCGCCCTCTTTCGCGCCGCGCGATACGCCCTCCATCACTCCGCCAAACCCGCCGCTGCAAACAGCGAATCCGCGCTGGGCCAGCAAATTCCCCAGTTCGCGCGCCTCTTCATACTCCGCATCGCCCGCCTTTGGCCGCGAACTCCCAAACACCGTAACAATTTTCTCCGCACCCATCGTGCGCTCTTCCTTCCCGTTTTTTCCTTACTTCCTTACTTCATTGCTTCCTTGCTTCGTCTCTTCCTTCTTCCCATCAAACTCTTCCACCATCGCCAGGCACACCCCGTCAATCGCCGTGTGCACCTCATGATTTTTCGCGCCCTGATTGTTGCTCAGGAACGAAAAAATCAGTTTTCGCCCGCCTGGCGTCTCCGCATAGCCAGACAAAGTTCGGACGTGCGTCACAGAACCCGTCTTCGCGTGAATCTTTCCCGCCAGTGGCGGGTCTTTCATCCGCTCGTTCAGCGTGCCGTCCGCGCCCGCCACCGGCAACGACGCCAGAAACGCCGGGAACCACGCCTGCTTCTGCGCATACGCAAGCAGCGCCACGAACGCGCGTGGCGTCACCAAGTCGTGCCGCGACAATCCCGACCCGTCCGTCTGGATCACGTCGCCTATCGGAATCCCCGCCTTCGCGTAAAACGCCTCCGGAAATTTCTGCAAATCCTCCGGCGTCGCCCAGCGCCCCTGTTGCCGCGCCGATGTTCGCAACAGCACTTCCGTGTGCAGATTCTGGCTGATCTTGTTCACGAGCTTCACCGAATCCTTCAGCGGAATCGAAAGATGCTCCGCCAGCACCGTCCGCGCCGCGTCAGCCGGATCCGGTTCGTGCACCGTCCGCACCGTCCCGCCGACTTTGATTCCCCGGTCCTTCAGTAATTGCGCCAGCAGATTTGCCGCCTGCAAAGCCGGTTCCTGAATCGCCAGCACCAGCTTGCGTGGAGCGCTGCCCGCCGGCATCACTCCGCTCACGATCACCGTGTCCCCGCCCGGATCGCGTGTCAGCCGCAAATCGGGCTTCTCTTTCGCGCCGATGGTGGCCACTTCGTTCTTTACAACAAATTCCCGAGTCGGTGGTTCGACGACCGACGTCGCCGCCCCACCCGCCTTCTCCGCTGGCGTCAACGTCAGAGTCACCGTGTTATCATCTACTACAATCGCGGATATCGCCGCGCCGTACTCCCACACCATGTCGCCAATTTCCCAGCCGTCCGGGTACCGCTCCCGCGGAAAATAGCTGTCGTCGCCGATCACATCTCCAGTAATTTCCTTCACGCCTCGCGCCGCAATCGAGTCTGCAAGTTCCGCCAGGGGCTTCTCCGGCGGTCCGTCAAACTCTTCCTTAGTCTCATATGGGAACTTGCGGTTGGACAAATTGGGGTCGCCGCGCCCCACCAGGATCAAATCGCCCGACAACTTTCCACCCGGCGCAAGCGTACCGTTCGTCTCCACCGTCGTACGGAACTTATACTCCGGCCCCAGCGTATCCAGCGCGAGCGTTGTCGTTAGCAGCTTCATATTCGATGCCGGCAGAAAATAATCGCTCGCGTTCTTCTCATACAGCGTCGCGCCGCTCTCCGCGTCGATCACCAGCAGCCCCCATTCCCCTTTATCCACTGGTGCAGCGCCCAGCAAACTCTCCACGCGTCCGGCGAATCGCGCCTGCGCGAGGCTCACTTTTTCTCGCGAACCCTTTTCTTGTGCGGCCGAAAATGGCAGCGCCGCCAGCATGATCGCCAGCCAAATTACTCCCCGCGCGCCCTTTCGGGCGAATCTCACCGCAATTCCGCTCTTGGCAATTCCCATGAACTGAAAGTATAGTCGAAAGTCAGTGGGCGCTTCCTTCCGCACTGTCGCGGGGAGCAAGAGCAGGGCGCATCGCCACCTCCAGCCACGCCCCGCAACTTCCATCGCCCGGATGGTTTTATCAATTACGGCTCATGCACGGGTTGGGAAAATAATTTGAAAAGGTGGATTCGAATGAAAAAGATAATTCCGTTTTTGGTGGCAGTCTCATTTCTCTGCCCGCCAGTCGTTGCTGACGACAGCAAAGAGAGGGGACGCCTCGAGAACTGCGGCGTGGTGATTCAGGAAATCATGGATATTCCCGACGATATCCCGCAGGACCTCGTCGACAAGGCCTATTGCATCATCGTCTATCCCTCGGTCGTCAAAGCCGCATTCATTTTTGGCGCCAGCTACGGCCGCGGCGCCATGACCTGCCGCAGCGGCGAACATTTCAACGGCCCCTGGAGTGCCCCCACGATGATGGCGCTCGAGGGCGGCAGCTTCGGCCTGCAGATCGGCGGGCAGGCCACGGACTTCGTTCTGCTGATCATGAACGGCCGCGGCGCAAACTCGGTTCTCAGCTCGAAGGTAAAACTCGGCGCCGACGCATCCGCCGCCGCCGGCCCCAAAGGCCGCAATGCGGAAGCCTCAACCGACGTGACCTTGCGTGCGGAGATTCTTTCCTACTCCCGCGCTCGTGGCCTCTTCGCCGGAATCTCGCTTGCCGGGTCCACCGTGCGTCCAGACAGCACAGCAAATGATAGGATCTACAAAAAGAGCGTCTCTCCGCAGGACATCGTGTTCAAAGGGGTCGTGCCTGTTCCTGCCTCTGCGCAGAAATTCATCTCCTATCTCAACAAGAAATCGCCCAAAAACCTCGCCTCTGGCAAGGAGATCTAGCCGCTAACATGTTCGCATCCCTTGCCTTAGGGAAGCCCCGCGAGCAAACTCGAGGGGCCTTTTTTTCTTGCATCTAGAAGAAATATGACCTACAGTCACTTATGCCTATAGGTCATTTAATGCCTGTCATCTCACCAACGAATGCCCCCAATCGCCGCAAGCGCCAATCCCTCGAGCGCCGCGAACGCCTCTTCCGCGCCGCCCTCGAACTTTTCGCCCGAAAGGGCTTCGCCGAAACCACCGTCGAAGACATCACCAACGCTGCCGATCTCGGCAAAGGCACTTTCTTCAATTATTTTCCCAGCAAGGAGCACATCTTCCTCGCCTTTGGCGAAATGCAACTCGCCAAACTGAAGGCAGCCTTTGAAGAAATGCGCTCCACAAACGTGCCCGTCCCCGTATTCCTGCGGTCCCTCGGCGCTCGCATGACCCAAGAGCCCATTCGCAATCCGGCCATCATTCGCATTCTTCTGAAAGCCTTCCTCGCGGACTCGCCGGTGCGTGAATCCGTGGTGGATCTGCAGAACCGCGTCATCGCCATCCACACGGAAATAATCCGCCTCGGCCAGGAGCGCGGGGAAATCCGCGACGACCTTCCGCCCGAGGTCCTGGCCCATGTTTTCCGGCAAACCGTCTTCGGAACGCTGCTGATCTGGGCGCTCTACGGGGATGCCACTCTGCTTTCACGCATCGAAGACGCCTTTGAAGTGCTCTGGACTGGCCTTGCGCCGCGCCGCGAGTCTTCTCCGAACGCGGCAGCCGGATAACTTGCTTTGCAGAAGGAAGCTATGAACCGCAAGTTTCTGATTCCCGTACTCGTCGTCGCCGCCCTCATCGGGCTGGGGCTGTATTCCTCCGGAATGCTGCATCGAGACGCTTCTCTCCACGGGTCCGGCACCGTCGAAGCCCGCAACATCCGCGTCGGCTCCAAAATCGGCGGGCGCATTGATAAAGTTCTCGTCCGGGAAGGCGATCCCGTCGAAGCCGGACAGGTTCTGATCACCTTCGACGAGAAGGAACTTGCGGCATCGCTGGCGCAATCCCGCGCCGCTGCGGAAAAGTCGCGGCGTGGCTTTCGTCCCGAGGAAATTGCCGAAGCCCGGGCCGCTGCTGCCCAGGCCAAAGCTGAGTACGATCAACGGAAAAACGGCTACCGCCAGGAAGATATTGACGCGGCACAAGCCGATCTGGACCGCGCAAACGCCGACGAAGTTCGCGCACGTCTTGATGCTCAACGCTACGACGCGCTGGCTGAAAAGGATCTCGTTTCGAAACAGCAGCGCGACACCGCGGACGCCAACTGGAAAATGGCGTTGGCGCAACAGGCAAATTACCGGCACAAGTTGGATCAGCTGCACCGCGGCTATCGTCCCGAAGAAATCGCCGCCGCCGAAGCCCGTTATCGCCAGACGCAGGCCACGCTCGAAAAACTCGAAAATGGCAATCGCGTCGAGGATATCTCCGCCACCAAAGCCGCGCTCGCGTACGATGAAGCCCGCTTTCGCGAACGCCAGGTTCTCGCGCCCGCCGCGGCCTCCATCGAAGTGCTCGATGTTCGCCCCGGCGACTTGATCGCTCCCAATACGCCCGTCGCCACGCTTCTCGAGCGCGATCAGATTTACGTCCGAATCTATATTCCCGAAACGCAGATCGGCCGCGTGCATCTCGGCCAGAAAGCCCAGATTCGCGTGGACTCCTTTCCAAACCAAGTTTTCGACGGCGCTGTCGAGCAGATCAACCAGCAGGCCGAATTTCTCCCGCGCAACGTGCAGACCGTGGAGGAGCGCGTCCACCAGGTGTTTGGCGTGAAGGTGCGCATTGACGATTCGTCGCACCGCGTCCGCGCCGGCATGGCCGCCGACGTCACGCTGGCGCTGGGGAGCTGAGCCGTGACCGAACTCGCACAAGCCGCCATCTCCGCTGAACATCTGGTTCGCCGCTTCGGCAGCTTCACGGCCGTGAATGACGTTAGCTTCCGCGTGGAAAAAGGAGAAATCTTCGGCTTTCTGGGACCGAACGGCAGCGGAAAAACCACCGTAATCAAAATGCTCACGGGCCTGTTACCGCTTTCGGGCGGCGACGCTTCTGTTTTGGGCATTGATGTGCGCAAGGATCCGGAAACCGTGCGCGAAAACATCGGCTACATGTCGCAGAATTTCAGCCTGTATTCCGACCTGACCGTCACTGAAAATCTCACGTTCTACGGCCGCATTTACGGCCTTTCGAACGATCGCCTCCGCAAACGCATGGACGATATCGTTCAGCTGAACGGCCTCAGCCCCTACATGAACCGCCTTGCCGCGCAGCTTTCCGGAGGATGGAAGCAGCGCCTCGCTCTCGGCTGCGCCATGCTGCACGAACCAAAACTAATTTTCCTCGACGAGCCCACCGCCGGAATCGATCCCGTCGCGCGCCGCCAGCTCTGGGATCTGCTGTTCGAACTCTCCGCCCACGGCATCACCTTTTTCGTCACCACGCATTATATGGACGAGGCCGAGCGCTGCAGCCACGTCGCCTACCTTTATTACGGCAAACTCATCGCCGACGGCACGCCTGATTCCCTGCGCGAATTGCCCGACGTGCAACCCCCCGGCACCTATCGCGTGGAAATCACCACGCCCGAAGTAACCCGCGCCCTGCGAATCGCACGCACCCTTCCCGGCATTCGCAGCGCCACCATCTTCGGCCAGTCCATTCACGCGCTCATCAACGACGATCTCGACCTCGATCATCTCCGCGAACAATTGCTCAAGCAGGGCATCGTCGTCGCGGAAATCCGCCCGCTCGCTCCATCTCTCGAAGACGTCTTCGTCGAGCTCACCTATAAACACCAGTCGCAAATCGAGGCCACCCGTGCTTAACCCTTTCCGCGGTTTCAGCGCCGTCTTCTACAAAGAAGCGCTGCACGTGCGCCGCGACTTCGGCACGCTCTTTTTCTCTTTAATCATTCCCCTGCTTCAGATGTTTTTGCTGGGCTTTGGAATTGACACCAACATCCGCCAGATCAACACCGTCGTCTACAACGCCGACGGCCGCCGCGAAAGCCGTGAACTGCTCGACCGCTTGCGAAATTCGGATACGTTTAATTTTGTCCGGTATGTCAACACCGACCACGACCTGACCGATGCCATCGTCTCCGGCAAGTGCCGCGTCGGCATCAAAATTCCCGTGGACTATTCCGACAAGCTTCTCCATCAGATGAGCGCGCAGGTGCTCGTCTTGATCGACGGTTCCGATTCCTCCGTTGCCGGCCAGGCCATCAACGTCACCACCTCCATCGGCCTAGATGAATCCCTCCGCCGCGTACTTGGCAGTAGCACGGCCCCCTTCGCCGTGGACATGCGCCCCAAACTACTTTTCAATCCCGATTCGCGCTCGCCGAATTTCTTCCTTCCCGGCCTCACCGCAATTCTTCTGCTCAACGTCACCACGTTTCTCACCGCGTTTTCCATCGTGCGCGAAAAAGAGCGCGGCACACTCGAACAGCTCTTCGTCACCCCGGTACGCCCCATGGGACTGCTCCTCGGCAAGCTGCTTCCCTATCTGATGATCGGCTTCTTCGAACTCTGCATGATTCTCACCTTCATGCGTTTCGTCTTTAGCGTACCCATTCATGGCAGCGTACTGCTTCTCGCCATACTTTCCCTGCCGTACATCTTCGTCTCGCTCTCGCTCGGAATCCTGATTTCCAGTAAAGCCAATTCCCAGGCGGAAGCCATGCAGCTCGCCTTCCTCACGATTCTTCCCAGCGTCTTTTTTTCCGGTTACATCTTCCCGCGCGAAACCATGCCTAAATTCTTTTTCGCCCTCAGCTACCTCGTCCCCGCCACCTACTTCATCGACATCACACGCGGCGTCATCCTCCGCGGCGCCGGCTGGGTGCATCTCTGGACCGATGCCGTCGCCTTATTCCTCTTCGGCACCATCCTTCTCCTCATCGCCGCTCGCCGCTTCCAAAACAAAATCATCATGGCGTGATATTCTGCTTTCGCGAACGTCGCAAGCGTTTTGCCGGGCATTGTTTGTTCTTTTAGGGGGTCGGAGCTTTAGCTCCGACATTTGAAATCCAAGGAGTAATGGGCTTTAGCCCCTGAGGAATCTCTTCAGCTGTAGCTTCAAAATGGCTTCATTCCAGGGGAACTTCTTGTCCTGTCCCATCTGTCAAAAACGTAAATCCAGCCGCTTCTGCCCGGCAAAAGCCGAAACCATCTGCCCAATCTGCTGCGGCACCGAGCGCGAAGTCACCCTCGACTGCCCGCCCGACTGCGCCTACCTCGTCGCCGCGCATCGCTACGAAGAGCAGCACCCGCGCCAACTCCTCGCTGACACGCCGCTGCTCGACGTGCGCCTGGCTCCGGATCTCGTACGCATCCATCCGCAGCTTCTCTCCTCCATCGCCTTCACCATCGCGAAATTCTGCGCCGCACAACCCGCCGCCACCGACCCCGACGTCCTCGCCGTGCTGCAATCGCTCGCCGAATCCTACAAAACGCTAGCTGCTGGAATCGTCTACGAGCAGCCCCCGGTTCCACCCGTTCAGCGCGGTCTCTACGACGCTCTTTCCGCATTTCTCAACGAAACCAAACGATCCCCCACACAAAATCCCCTCGGCCGTCCGAAAGACTCCGAAATCTTCCAACTACTCGTCTTCCTCTATCGCATGGGCCTGCTGCGCACCAACGGCCGCCCCCGCTCCCGCCGCTTCATCGAGTTCCTCCGCGGCCAGTTCCCCGGCGCCCACGAACTCAAGCGCGAAGAATCGCGTATCATTGTTCCGTAATTCGTCGAAAGGAATACCGCGCCCGATGCAACCGCCTTCGCGCCGATCGTTTCTGCAGTCAGGATCCCTTGCCCTGGCATGGGCCTCCTCGAATTCCCTGCCAGGGTTTCGCTCGCTCGCAGATTTCTCCGATGCCCGGCCCCTCGAGGAATTTGGCTACGCCGATGTAACCCTAGCCAGTGAACTCCACGAAAACCAACTAAGCGACACCCACTCCGTGCTGATGAATCTCAGCGAAGACAGCATGTTGAAACCCCTGCGCCAGATGGCCGGGCAGCCCGCGCCGGGCGACGACCTGGGCGGCTGGTATCACTACGATCCTGACTACCGGACAGGCGACACTGGGTTTGCCCCCGGCTGCCCTTTTGGCCAATGGGTCTCCGCGCTGGCACGAGCCTACGCGATCCGGCCCGACCCTGCCGTTCGCGAAAAGGTTATTCGTCTGAATCGCCTGTACGCACAGACCATCTCCGGCGATTTCTACGAGAAAAGCCGGTTCCCCGCCTATTGTTACGACAAGTTCCTGCTCGGTCTTATTGATTCACATCAGCTCGTGGGCGACCCCGACGCGCTCGCCATTCTCGATCACATGACAGATGTTGCCCTGCCGCACTTGCCCGAAACGGCTATCGAACACGGTGTTAGCTGGCGGCCGGGCACCGACGAGTCCTACACCTGGGACGAGTCCTACACCATTTCCGAAAATCTTTTCCTCGCGTCTCAGCGCGGCGCCGGTCCACGCTATAAACAGCTCGCCGTTCAGTTTCTCGACGACAGCTACTACACGCCGCTCTCCGAGGGCCGTAACAATCTTGCCGGGCGTCACGCCTATAGCCACGTCAATTCCCTATGCTCGGCGATGCAGGCCTATCTGACCGCCGACGACAGGAAACTCCTGCGCGCGGCGAAAAATGGTTTTGAAATGCTACTCGCCCAAAGCTTTGCCACCGGTGCATGGGGACCTGACGAAACGCTTTGCGCACCGGACAGCGATGACCTGGCCGCCAGTCTCGAAAACACCCACCACAGCTTTGAGACGCCCTGCGGCTCTTATGCGCACTTCAAACTCACCCGCTACCTGCTGCGCGTGACGCGTGATTCGCGTTACGGCGACAGCATGGAGCGCGTCATGTACAACACTATTCTGGGCGCCAAACCTCTCCTGGCGGATGGCAGCACTTTCTATTACGCCGATTACAACTTCGACGGAAAAAAGTATTACAAGCCGGCTCACTGGCCTTGCTGTTCCGGCACCATGCCGCAGGTCGCCGCGGACTACCGCATCAATACCTATTTCCGCGATCCCCGCGGCGTGTACGTAAATCTCTACATTCCCTCCACTTTGCACTGGATCCAGGATGGTGCGCGCTTCTCTTTGCAGCAAGCTTCGGTTTATCCCCTCGAGTCGTCGCTCCAGTTTCAGGTTCATGCCGCGCGATCGAAGAATTTCACGCTGCACTTCCGTATTCCCGCCTGGGCCGATGGCCCCACTTTGCTCGTGAATGGCAAACGGACCACGGCGGCCGTCGCGCCGGGGAATTTTGCTTCCATCTCTCGCGTGTGGAAAAACGGCGACCGCGTCGAGCTCGACCTCCCGATGAGAACGCGCCTCGAACCCATCGACAAAAGGCACCCCGATACCGTCGCCCTGCTGTCCGGGCCACTCGTTCTCTTTGGTATTGAAGGGTTCAACCGCGACGTATCGCGCAGCCAATTACTGGCTGCAAAAAAAACTACCCACAACCAATGGCGGACTGAAACAAACAGCGGCCCGATGATCCTGCGCCCATTTTTCACCATCGCCGACGAACCTTACTCTACCTACTTCAAGGTCGCTGGTTAGTTCCCTTGCCGCCCGATAGGCGAAATTCTCCTACCCATTGGTGCAGGGCTTCGTCCCCTGCAGTTCCCCGTTCACAGCGCTGGCATCCCAGCCGAGCGATAGCTGTGCCTG
>Ga0210399_10001423_pt1 | contig 18668 bp, 14 predicted proteins | sample IncBWC14MmetaG_FD_150865 | JGI IMG/M metagenome (GOLD analysis project Ga0210399, IMG submission 150865) | Forest soil microbial communities from Barre Woods Harvard Forest LTER site, Petersham, Massachusetts, United States - Inc-BW-C-14-M | ecosystem: Environmental > Terrestrial > Soil >...
TCTCGGAATTTCTTTGCATAGTCGCCAATACGCGTCTATCGGGTTATTATAGACTCGGAGCTTATCGACTAACATCACATGTGGATGGATGTATCGAAATCCATGTTCGGTGATGGTCGAGATGTTGTAAAATAATGGACCAGGCATATAAGTGATATCACAATAGTTGAACGTATTAGCATATAATTTAAATGTTTCGGGGTGCATTGCACTCTTGCAATTAACATCTTTATATCCTTTTTTGCCGAGTATATCAACCAAAGCGATAGCATCATCCAGAGGCTTTGTGCTGTAGAACTCTATATCGTAAGTTATTTTTTTTGGATCATAAATAGCGTCTTTCGGATTGCGGGCAACCAATAAATTATTTAATGCATAACCACCATACATAATTTTTTTATGTTGTTTAATATAGTTGGCAATAATTTTCATAACTTCATGTCGCTCTTCTTGACTTGGTATGTTATTTTTAATATCTTCGGTATCAACTTCATCAGTAAGAGTTTCGGTTTCAGCTTCTTTGACTGGTGTGACAGGAACTTTTTCAACTATATTTTCAGTTTTTAAAATAATATCAATTTTTATTTGTTTTGCAGCTTGAGACTCTTTCACTATATCATTAACTTTATTTTGTATTGCTATGATATCAATTTCTCTATATAATGACATAATGTCTATTGTATAACAGTATTGGAGAAATTTATTATAATATTCTCTTCAATATTTCATCACGATAGTCAAATGGTAATAATTTAATATTATTAATATCAAATGATGTTTTAGTTCTATCTTTAATTTTTGTATTTATAATATGATCTACAATTGTATTGACGCATTTAATACTAATTTCAGCTGAATGTCGTTTATTATATTTAATATATGATAGTAAAATATCAATCGCATTGTCTGGAGTTGTATTTTGAATAATATCTTTTGTAATACTTGTTCTGTATCCATCAATCTGAAATTTGAGTGTAATATTAAGCAGCTGAAATAATGTGTCCCAACTAACATGTGCAAGTATATATGGTTCTCTACAGTATATATATCTAAACAGTATAATAACGGCATTTTTATTATATTCACTCAGATCTATTATGTACTCTTTTTTATCTTTTGCCAGCATAGTTAGCAGTTTATCAATATAAGACGACTGGCTTCTTATAATGTATGAATCGACGTTTAATATAAAATTTTCGCTTTTATGATGATCAACTTTTGTGCCGGATGATCTAAATCGTTCATCGTGTTGTATGATAAGCTTAACGTCACCTCGATTAGATTCGAATAACTTCCTCATCATTATGGTCACACTCTCATCACACATAATTAATGGTAGTTATTATGAAAGTTATTGTGTTAAGCCATTGGATAATCAACTTTTTATAAAAAATTGATAATTTAACATATTACATTTATAACTTGTATATATAATACAATATATTATACATGTCTTTTTTACCGTTCTATAAACCGCAAGATATCTTAAACACGCTTTACGAATGTGGTTATATGGGTAACTTTTATAATTTAGATGTTACGATTAAATTATTTGGTAAAAATTATACATTTCCAACATCTGAGAATGCTTTTCAAGCGAGTAAATCAACGTGTACATCAGATGTTGAAAAGTTTTTGAAGATCTCGCCTGGCAGCGCATTTACAACTGGTCGTAAAATAAAACTTAGAGATGATTGGGAGAAGATGAAAGATCGGGTGATGTATGACATCGTCTTGGCTAAGTTCATGCAAAACGAGGAGATAAAAACACTATTAATTGAAACAGGCGATAAATATTTATTGGAACACACACCATATCCTGGACGTGATAAGCACTGGGCTAATGATAATGATGGGACGGGTAAAAATATGCTCGGAATAATTTTAATGCAAGTTCGCAAAGCCATTGGAGGTAAAACAGGAGTTGTGGATAAACCGGCCGACTACATTAAATGGGTAGAATCTGGTGGAATGTAATTTATTTATTATCATTATATTAAATTATATATTCAATATGACTGATTGTGACAACCGACATACATATTATACTATATTTTACAAGATATACTAGTCAGTTCTGCTATCAGTTGGGTGGTGCATATCGTTAAGTATTATAGTTTACACTCTTATAATGGACCATAAATTTATGATTTATTATAAAATAATCAGACGTTCGCCGCTTCGACAGTCGAACTTTAACAATCGAATACAACTGTTTGTTAGCGAACTGTCGAATACAATTGTCGAAATATAACTGTTTAATATTGGTATATAACTGTAAAAAGTTGATTTTTATATATTAAGAATAATGAAATATATATAAAGAAATAATATATTAAATAAATAAACAAACAATGTCGCGCTATCAAAATGGAAAAATATATGAAATCACATCTGCATCTGCAAATACACGATTTATTGGCAGTACGACAGACGATTTAAAATTAAGATTAAGCAAAGATAAATATTATAACAAAGATAAAGATAATATATTATATAATAAAGTAATTAAACACACTGATGTCAAAATATCATTACTCGAAAAATTTCCATGTGATACATTGCAAGAATTACTTGATAGAGAAAAAGAATGGACTGATCTAAATCCTACAGCTATTAATAGATATAATATAAAATCTGAATTAGTTAAAAATGCACCAAATTATCAAAATAGCAAAATTTATCAAATTACAAGTCCATCAACAAATAAACGCTATATTGGCAGCACAACTAGAAAATTAGAAGAAAGATTTTACAGACATAAAAATAAAAAACAATATATATCATCTTTTGAAATAATTAAATTCGGTGATGCAGTTATATCTCTATTAGAAAATTTTCCATGTAATAGCAAACAGGAATTAATTCAACGAGAAGCCCAATGGATTGCAATAAACATCATGACTTGTGTAAATATACAAATGCCTGGCAGAACAAAAGCACAATATGCAGCAGATAATAAAGAACATATATATAAACGTGCGTCTGAATATAATAATAAACATAAAGAACGTATAAGAGAAGTGAAAAAAAAATATAGACATAAAAATAAAGAAAAAATTAAATGAAGCTGCAAAAAATATTGGCTAGAACATCCAGAACTGTATGTACGATGTACAGAAAATATCATATGCGATTGTGGAGGTAACTACCAGAAAAATAATAAATCAACACATATGAAATCAACAAAACATATTAATTTTATAGAAAATAATAATAAATAAACACCATTAAATTAAATATACTCTAATACATTATGTCAGTTTATATTTTTTGGCAAACGTATCCAAATCTATAATCGTAATACCGAGCTCTCGTGCTTTAGCAACCTTGCCACTTGTTGAGCCTATATCATTCGTAACAACAAGTGTGGTATTTTTTGATACAGACGTAGATATGATTCCACCTTCATGTTGAATAGCTGCTTCCCACTCCTTGTTGCGAAATCCCGTAAACACAATTATTTGCCCACAAAATATACCACTCTTGTTGTGCGCCGCATGTATCGGATAGACGACGTTTACACCTTTGAGCAATTTTAGGAACTTTTTAAATTTATCTATATTTTCAGCAAATTTAGTGGCAGTTATTGTGTCAAATCCTTTTATTTTACTAATAAGCTCTATCATTTCTATTTTACTTATTTTGCGATCCAATATGTCTGAATGTTCTTGAAATATCAGTTTTAATTTCTTCTCGGCCAATCCATGACCAAAAACATTACTAGCTGCTACTAATCGAACGATGTCTACGTTTTTAATTGATGTTTGTATATTTGTATATACCTTATGCGCCATCGTATTGCTGAAATTTTCAACTTTTAATAGATCATTTTCACTCGCTGATATTATTTTTTGTACGGTATCATATCCAGCTTCAATAATTTTCCGAACTATTGCACCGTCTACATGTTTAACACCTAGCTTCTTAAAAAAGAATGTAATATTTTTGACGAGTATACTTTTCTCAACTGCAACATCTTGTTTACTATCGTCATATACAAGATCCACTCCGCTCTTATTCCATTTATGAGATATAGATGGCATTTCAATCTTCTTAGATCGTTTTACAATTTCTATAATCTTGGGAATCACGTCCCCGCTGCGAATAATTTTCAAAACTGCACCAGGTCCAATACTATTTTCGAGTACGTACTTTGCATTGTATGCTGTAGCTCTGGAGATCTCAACTCCATTTATTGTAACTGGATCAAATATAACTACTGGTTTAATATATCCATCTTTCGAGACACGCCACTCAACTTCCTTGACTGTAACTATTGCACCCAAGTCTAAATTGTTAAACTTGAATGCGAGTGCATATTTTGGATTGCCCGATTTGATACGTCTATGTAAATGATCATCTGCAACTATCACACCATCTATTTCATATGCACTATGTTTTTTACGTCTTTCAAGATATTTTTTCAAATCGTCAATTGTCACAGTTTTATATATATCATAATGTACAGTGTGCAGTCCCCACATCTCAAGCTGCAATAACTGATCTGATATTTTCATAACTGGGTGGATAACTTCGTAGCAGACTAGGTCAACCTCCCCTAACATTGTAGTATCTAATGTTTTAGAATTTACCAATCCAGAAACAGTGTTGCGTGGATTTTTTTTAGTTGTCTTATACTTCTCAAAATTTTTAATAGACATAATAAGTTCGCCCCTAATAGCGCACTTATTTGGCATCTCAACGCGAACGGATCTTTTATAGATATTAATATAAGGTAATATTGCTGTAATATTTTGGCCTTCAGAACCATCGCCGCGTGTGTAAAGCTTCATTTTATGATTATGCATAATTAATAACGCTGAAATCCCATCCAATTTGTCCGATAATACGTACGAGCCTTTAAATTCATCACACCATTTCGTGAAATTATGCCGCTCTGGCGTTATCTTATCCATCGACCCCATATAATAGGGCAAAGTGACTTTGTTCTTAGATTGAATAGATGCGCCGACAGCTGTAAGTGCTGCATTCGCTGGATCACGTTCTTTGAGCGAATCAATTAACATATCATAAACTGCATCTGATACAACAGATTCATCCGAATTATAATATTTATCTGCTGTGTATTTAATGACTTCGATGAGTTTAGCGATAGTTAATTTTTTAATGGTCTCCGTCGGACTTTTATTTATTTTGGCGATCAATATATTCATGTTTATAAGATATATCTATATGTTATATATTCAGTATATTTTTAAATCAAATTTTTCAATAAATTAAATACTCGATTAATCGAGTGATGCATATGCTTGAATATGCTGCATTTCATTCTCAAGTTTCATACGTTTGATCGCAAGTGCTTGATACTCTCGTTCAACATCTTCAATTTCCGCTCTCTTCTTTTTGATTGCCTCCTCAGCAATTCTATCTCTTTTCTCATTTTGTAATTCAATGTATTTTTTCATCAATGTACTACACTCCTGATCAATATCATCATCTGCTGTTGCAGGATTAGCCCATTTCGCAAGTTTGCGTTTACTATCTTCAAATGCTTGTTTTGCTTCCTCGTATCGGATAGCTGCATCTTTAGTTTCACGGAAATATGGTGTCATTGATTCTAGTGTTAACCCCACTTTAGTGGGATTAATCCCGACGAGATTTTCTTTAGAAAAATCTTTCGGGGTTAACTCCGGTGGATTTTCTTTATCAACATCTTGTCGGAATTGATTACATTGCGTTGGGATCAACTCCAAATTTGGCATATCATCAGCTGGAACAGTTAATTCCTGTACGACAAAATTAATCTTGCCAATTTCTTCTGCGGCCATCACTGATTTAACTGGCGCTATTTGGGGACAGCTCGCTGGTTGGACTGGCGATATACACAATAATTTGATACGTCCAGATAATTCACCGGATAATCCATCAGATTGGGCAAGTTTAATTTTTTGAAACTTTGGGAATTTAACTCGGAATGATGTGTCCATATTAAGCTTATCAATATCAACATCATGATAGCATGACACACAATGCAATCGGTCACATTCAATATCCTCATAATCCTCATCATCATAATCCTCATCATCACAATCATATTCCTCTTGTGCATAACTGTTCGCCATAATTGGTACATATAGTACAACACCATAAGTATTTTTTTTTGGTACTTCAAATAACGTTCTCTTAATCACAGAATATTCTGCGAAGTATGTGAACATATCTGTTTTGGCATTATGATAATTAAGTCCATATATATCATTTGTGCCAAGTTTAAAATCTGCATTGTTCAATTCATCTATTGTTCTGATTGTCATCTCATCAATATCGATCATTTCACCAATAGCTAAATCATTGATTATTTCTTGTTTTTGAACAATTTCAGATACTGGAGCAGGCATTTTCGCGGCAGGTTCTGTTGAACACAATTTAATACGTCCAAACAGATTGGCAAATTGATCTAGTTGACTGCCTTCAATTGTTTTATAGAATGGGAAATTGGCACGGTATACTAAACTCTTATTTAGTTCAGTAATATTAATTCCATCGTGACACGATTCACAGTTCAATTCTTCACATCCTGTTCCATCACAAGTAAATCTCTTCTGTTCATAACTATTTTCAATAATTGGCAGATATAGTACAGCACTATAGTTAAATCTAGTTGCGTCACTAGATTTTTGTTTCTTAACTTTGGAATGTCCAGTATAGTATGTAAAATAACCATCTTTAAAATCATTGGCACATTTTTCATACAAAATATTTTCTTTTGTAGCAAGTTGAAATAAGACATTACAATTGATAAAATGATCTCTGAATGTTCTGTCATCAACATCAACTGATTCGCCAACTCGCAGAGTATCAACTGTAATGCATCGTCGTTTAGTCGCACCGGTTGATGCAATTGCATCAAGCGCTCCGATTTTGTTTTCATTAGTTGTTTTCACTGGCGCAGGTTGAGGAATACATCGCAGTAGATTTCTTCCCTCAATGGAATACAATTTAACTTTTCCAAATATATGTTTAACAGTATTTACATCTTTAATTTCAGTATATTTTGGAAATTTTCTCCGGAAATCAACATATGTATTTGACTTGTTACATGTTAGACAGTTTAATTTATCACAATCACCATCTACACAACTATCTACATCTTGCTCAATGCTGTTAGATATAATCGGAATATATAATACGACAGCATAGTTATAATATTTATAAGAGTCACCAGTAAATCTAAATTCCGAATGGTGGGCAAAGTATGTAAAACATGCTGAATCGTAGTGGTAGTTGTCACCACAAAATTTCCACAGATTTCGCAGTTCACTATTTTCAGTAATAAGTTGGAATGTAATATCACGATCTGCACACCATGCTTTCATATTTTTTTCATTAATATCTGCATATTCGCCGAGTTTAATCTCATCAATTGTTTTTGATTTCTGTGCGATGATACGTTTTTGTTCGGCGGGTTTCTCAACTTCTGATACAATAGCTGATTTGCACGAAATAACCGATTTGTTTGGGGCAACATACAGTAGTTCAACTTTTCCATAAAATCTTGTAAGTGTAGATAGGCATGAACCATATATCTTACTAAAATTTGGAAAGTTTCGTCTGAAACCAATATTCGCATTTAAATCTGCAATATCAACTTTATAACAATCAGAACAATTTGGCTTATCACATGCTGATGATCCACAACGTATCACCTGTTGTGGCTGACTGTTTTCCATCACAGGAATATAAAATGTGGAACCGTATGTGTATTTCATTCCATTCCGGATTTTATCATGCACAGCAACGAATACAAATGGTGGATTAGTTTGCACATTCCACTTCATGAACTTTTCATTGTGAACATATGTTTCTGGTACATGTCCATGTGCACCGAGTATAAATACAATATCTGTACTATTATGCCATTCAATAAAAGTTGCCATTTTTACATCTAGTTTATCGCCCTGGGTAATCAAATCATTTAAAATATTTGATGTCTCTGGTTGGGTGCTCATTTTGTTGTGTTGATGGTGTATATATGAATAGTTGTAAATGTAGATTGTTCTAACGATATTAATTTCAATTTTTTTGCATATTATAATAAATAAAATAATTGATAGGTTATCCCCATTGTGGGAATAATCCCTGCAAGATTTTCTTTATGAAAATCTTACGGGGTTACCAAGCTTCCGTTGTGGACTCATCTGATGTAACGATTGATTCAAGTTCCGCACGATGTGATGCATTAAGTTCACCTCGATAATTATCAATCGCTGCACCAATTTCAATAGCTGCATCAGCTGCACAAGCTGGTTTAATAGTGATATCTGATTTGACAAGTTTAGCCGGCTCATCCTGTTTGACTTCAACTGGTGCGACAGATACACTGGTAACCCCGATAAGATTTTCTTTATGAAAATCTATCGGGATTATTCCCACTCCGTTGGGGATAACCGGTTCTTTCACAGACACACTGGTAACCGGATCTTCCACAGACACACTGGTAACCGGATCTTTCACAGATACACAAGTGACCTGGTCTTTTTTCTCTTTTTTTTGTTCTTCAACTTGATTGTATTTCAAACTCTTTGCATGTTTTTCATCTTGAAGGATATTGATATCTGCATTGTGCTTCATAAATTCCGCATATAATGTCCCATATTTTCGTCTCTCCTGGTCGAGTTCTCTAGCCAGTTTTGAAACATAATCACGGTGTTGTATCATCTCATTACCCATCTTAGTATGCGTCGCAAATTTTTCATTAATAACACGTTGCAATTCTAATTGTTCATCTTCATGACGCTTTTTCTCCGCCGCAGCTTGAATAACAGCAAGTGCCAGTTTCTCATATTTCTCGACGAGCGCGTCATATTTAGCAGGAATCTCCGCATCTGTAACGGTCGGATATATCATTTTGACGAATTTCTGTTTGCTGGCAAGGTAGGTTGCTTTTGCCTCATCAGCTCGCTTGTTTGCAGCCACAATTTCCTCCATAAATGGTTGCATTCTGGCGATAGAAATTTTTGACTCTTGTGCGATCAACTTGAATCTGCCAGCAAACTCCAGATGGTGAAGATATGAGCTATCAAATTCCTTATACAATGGATATTTGCGACGAAGCTCACCCACTGTATCGGGATCAACAGATTGACATTTACTGCAGTTTCTATGATTGCATCCTCCAGTGCGACAGCTAAATGCGCAATAATGACTGTATTTGAACACATCCATTTCGATAATTGCCAAATATGTATATTCAACGGTTTTTTTACACTCAGTGTATTTGGCACAGTAAGTAAAACAATTGCAAACATCAAGTGTATCTGCTGCGGGACGACAAAATGCATCATCATCAGTGGTTGCCAATCTAAATGTAACTTTATTGTCCGCGATTTGACGAATGAACTGTTCTTTTGTAACACATGAATATGCGCCCATAATGTGCACAAGCGGTTGTTTATCGGCATTTAGAACAATACGTTTGACTCGCTTGTCTTCCGTATCGATTTCAGTTGGTTTCTCTGCAACTGTATTTTCAACAACCGCGATTTTATCGGTGACGGGTTGTACTTCGATGACAGGAATATTCGGTTCTTGCGCGATAAGTTTAAATTTACCCATGAATTCAAAAGTGTGGAGATGTATGCTCGCAATCATTTGATATAATGGATATCGACGACGAATTCGACCCAGTCTGTTGGGATCGCCATCCTGGCATTTTCTACAATTTTCATATCCACATCTTCCATCATAACAAGTCCTAATAGAAACTGAACTACTATATTTGAACACATCAAGTGCAATGACTGCCAAATATGTAGATTTAACGGTTCCACTGGATTCTGTATATAAAGTACAGTAAGTGAATAAGTTTAATGTATCTGGTGAACGGCAAAATGGGTCTCCATGCGGGGTTACCATTTCAAATATAAGTTTATTGTCTGCAATTCGACGGATAAACTCTTCTTTTGTAGCATTCATACACTCTCCCACCTTTATGCCTCCAAGTGGCTGTGTATCACAAGTTTGGATAGAACTTGTGAGTTTGACAAGGTTGTCTTCTGTTTTAATTTCAGCAATTGCGATTTTATCAATAGGTGCTTCAGCAGGAAAGCTGAACTCTTGTGCAATCAATTTAAACTTGCCCACAAATTCCAATTCGTGAAGAAATCTGGATGAGATTGCCGCATGTAATGGGTATCTGCAGCTAATATGATAACCTGTTTTGGAATCACTGCCTCGACATCTTTCGCAAGTTTTGCGTCCGCATATTCCACTGAAACAGGTTCCAGTGTCAATTGGACGACCATATTTGAGTACATCGAGCATGATAACTACCAAATATGTGGATTCACCAATTGCTTTACTCATTTTTTTGCATTCCGTGTATTTTGCACAGTAAGTAAAAAATTTGTTCATTTCTGGTGTTGGACGGCAAAATGCATCATCATCGACGGTTGCCAATCTAAATGTAACTTTATTGTTTGCGATTCGGCGAATAAATTCATCTTTTGTAACATATGCACGCTCACCCACTTCCATGTCCGCAAGTTGTGCGGATTTCATGTTGCCGGTTTTAGATTCAGCCATTTTAGTCTGTTGATTGAGCAAATTGATGTAATGCTGTATATTATTGGAGTTATTAAGCGATTCAAATTTCAATTTTTTCTAATAAATAAATTAAATTTTATCGCGTCGTGCAGTTTTTAATGTATGGCGAATTCTGTCCATTAGTGTTCTAATTTTGCCGTTTGCGACAACGGGTTCAGAATCATCCGGTTTGACAGATTCAGCAGCTTGTTGAATTGGCTCACCTTCAGTAATTTTAGCCATTTCAGTTATCCCTGACGAAGTGGGAATAATCTCAACTACATTTTGCGCTTTAACTAAATCTGGTGCTGAAGCTAAAGCTTTAAGCATCCCTAATGCAATATCGTTTTTAACGATATTGCATAGAGGTCTATCAATTACATCAATTAGCACCGGCATTTCGGCAGCATCAATCACCTCAGGTATTGGAGCAACATGACTTGCCTCAATATCTTTCCGTTTCATCTGTGCAATCAATTCAAATCTTCCGGTAAATTCAATATCACGTAGACCAATACTGAGCATTTGACTATAATCTGCACATCTACGATCAAGTTCAATCATTTTATCTTTATCATGGCGGTGACATGCACGACAAATTTCGTCTCCACAGTGTCCGTAATAACAGTTCACAAGTCGATGTTTGCTGCGACTGTATCCATATGTGCTAACTGCGACAGATGCTGTGTAAATATTTTTACCGGAGCCAATATATTCAGTGTATTCAGCAATATAGCTAAAATGCATAGTACCACTTGATGGCCCCGCATAATCGCCATTTTCAGGTGGCAATTGAAATACAATATCTTTGCCTTGCATTTTATGCATAAATTCAGCTTTTGTTGCATAAATAGAATCTCCAATTTTCATTTTTGCAAAATCTTTCATGTTTGTGAAAAAATCTCCAGGTCCATGTTTTGTAATTTCAGCCATATTGGTTGATTGGGTTGATATAATGTTATATATTATTAGGAATGCTAAATCGTTCAAATTTCAATTTTTTCATATAATAAATAAACTGTAGAGCATGAGTTATCCCCAGCGGAGTGGGAATAATCCCGACAAGATTTTCTTTACGAAAATCTTACGGGGTTATCTCCAGCGGAGTGGGATTACCATTGAATGCATTTGAAAACTCCCGCAAATTTCATATCTTCCATTTCGGGACTATATATTTCATCAAGAATGTTGAATTGCTTTCGACCTTCTTCGCTATATACATCACCTCCATAACATCTCAAACACATCGTTTCATTGCATGTTTTATTTTTACAATCTAGAATAGTGCAATGAAAATCATAAATATTCATGCAAAATGCTGCACGATATTTAAATTGACATCCCTTCAGATATTCTGTATATTCAGCATAGTACACAATCGGTTTAAAATCATCTGAATATTCTACATGTTTGAATCTAAAACATTGCTCAATTTTTGTGAAATCATGAACCAGATCAAATTTGATATATATCTGTTTGCCGTCATGTCGTGTAGTTTGACTGAACAATCCTTTATATTCACCACAACCCAATGTACTGATTTTTGTAAATGGTTTAACCCCGTCAGAAAAATTATTAATTTTTCTATCGGGATTAAATCGCTCAAGAAATGCTTTATGCATTTCTTGAGACGGTTTAACCGGCAATTCAAGATCTGATTCAGCTGATGATATGAGTTCTGGGTTTTTGTGATTAAGTTGTAGCACTCCATAACATTTTGCAAGTGTGTCATATCTTTCATCGACATCCCAATCTGCAGTTGCGGGTGTAACCCATTTGACAAGTTTGGTCTTTGCATCAATATGTTGCTGTACAGCCGCAATATATTCAAGTCCCGATTTCTTAACTTCATTAATACCGTTAATCAACTCATCATCAGTCAGTTTGAGTTCATTGTATTTTTCTGACGCGAGCAGCCTAATTCTAGCATTATAATTTCCAACAGATCGCAATTGTCTGCCAGTAATGTTGTGAGTTTCATTTCGTGAATAAAAAACAACCTGATATGTATTAATATGACCATTAGTCACGGTGTTATATTCACCGGAATATACATCTGGCATCATATCATATTCACCGGAATATTCATCTGATGACATATTATATTTTTGCCAATAGATTGTTGCATGATCATCAATATCAAATTTATAGCTCATAAATCTATCGATAAATTCAGTCTGTGTTACAATTGAAAAAATAATATCTTCCCGCCAAAACTTTCTTTTCAATCCCAACTCTGTAATTTCAATATACTCACCAAGTTCGAGTTCATCGCTATGTTTTTTAACAAGTTTGAGATCATGCATTGGCTTGATGTCAGATTCACACATAAAGTCAGTAAGTGAGTAGGTGAGTGAGTAAGTTGTATGAATATAATGGTCTATTTTATTGCAGTTACTAAATGAATGAAATTTCAATTTTTTTCAATAAATTAAACAGATACTGCGATATCTTCTACCCCGCCAACAGATTCTATAACTATATCTTCACTATGAGCTACAACATTATATTTACGCAGTCGCTTGTCTTTACGCGATATGATATAAAGTTCAATGATCTCTCGATATACGTTTTCAATATCAGTATACAGACCATTAATTTTTGTATTACAAAACCACGCAATGAGCTCTATTTTCTGAGTGCGCAACTGTTTACCCGCATAACAGATTTTATTAAATATCGCAATGACTATTGGTGCAAACTTAACGTGTGAACCGCGATCGCAAATTGCATTGAGAATCTCTCGGCAAATTTCATTATATTTGTCCAAAATATTGTCAAACAGTCGATCAGGATATACAATATTGACAACTTGTTTTTTTAGTGTCGATATATCTGCTTCTAAACTTTTGATTGACCGGATGTGTCTATGTAAAGTTAGTGCCCTAGTTGTAAATATATCTCGCAAAAAGTCCAAATCTGTACATAGATCCATAATACTACTTTTATGATATTTTACATGAATACCATGTGGAACATGAAGTTTATCTGATTTCGCATCAGATTTTGTATTAAATCTATGTGAACTCATTTCGAGTCAGTATTTGAAATACAATATACAACATTAATTATATTGGATATTCTATAAATTATAATATTCAATTTTTTTATGATAAACATGTAAAAAAATTGATAAATAAACAATTTAACATACTACTCATATAACAATATATAAACCATGAGCCTTACACTATCTCTCCAAAAAAAGCACGCCAAATTTACCAGTTCAACTGTTGGCATTTTTGAACTATTAGCAGATATGAATGATCTCGAGTTAACAGTTACCAAATGTCATACAACATCATCTTATTGCATCTATAATGGCAATATTGATGCAAAGTATAATACGGAAACATTAATGCCACTAATTTTATTAAAACATAAAATTGATGATTCACTTGTCATGACCCAATTTGATAATTATCTTGAATTACGCTCAAATTTAGGACGAACTGGCGATATTTGGTTCGGTAATGTATTTGGTTACATACCGCGCAATCGCACACAGTTCATCGAAAATAAAGAGCATACCGCTAAGTTATTGTCCGCTCTCGACGCACTTGTTAAAGATCGCACATATATTATTGATGTAAGTTATCCAGTAATGGATTTACTTCTAGTGGGAACATTATTGAATCTATTTCTCTTTGCATATGATACTAAGTTTCTGAAAAATTATCCAAATGTCGTTAAATGGTTTACAACTCACAGCACTAATCCACTCGTTACTGACTATTTTGGTTATATAACACCAGCTATGTTTTGTAAAATAGAATATAAACCTGTGGATCAAGCTGATATCGATAAACAGATGCCCAAAGGATTGACTGATAAAAAAGCTAAAGTGGAACAGGCTAAAAAAGCTAAAGCGGAACCCAAAAAATCGGAGCCAGCTAAAAAATCAAAAGATGATGACCTAGATGATGAAACAGTTGCTGAACCTAAAAAACGAAGCGTGTTAGACGCACTTCCACCCAGCAAAATGCCATTTGATACACTTAAAAAACTATTTTATCAAATGCGACTCGAGGGTAAAACATGTTTTGATGAATATTGGAAAGAGTTCGATGCAGAGGGATACAGTGTATATCGATCAGCATATAACTATAATGATGAGAATTTTAATAAACCAGATTTTATCGTTAAGAACACCGTTAATGGTTTTATCCAGGCATTAGATGGTGCGAGAAAATACTCATTCGGTGTTATAAATCTAACCACAAAAGATGAGCAAAAATATAGTATCACCGGATACTGGATATTCCGTGGCCAAACTGTACCTACCGAATTGGAAGATTTCATCAATGTAAATACATGGACTAAACTTGACCACACCAATGCCACCGATCGAGCCGCTGTACAGAACAGTTTTGATGATCCAGTTGTTGATAATTCGCCAGTTGTGTTAAAAGTGTTCCTATCTTAACATCAAAAAAAAATTGGCAAAATCCGATAGATATTGTCAAAAAAATTGATTATTTAATTTATTACATTATGTATCTATTATAACATACATATATATCCATCTAACCATGAGCCTTATACTGTATGTCACTGCTGATTATTTCAAACTTCCTCAGACAACATTGAAAAGATTCAATATATTAGCTGATGTATTAAATCTTCAACTGACCGTTAAAAAAACTGAGTATGATCCGCATTACATATATCTCGATGGCAAAAATCCGCCAAATGCATATACAATGGCTACCGATACTAATTTACGACCACTTATCACCATAAATAACCCAGTTAATGATATCACCGTATCAGCCGCATTAGATAATTTATTAACTGTGATGCATGAAATTGACAGAATGAAACAAGTTTGGTTAGATTATGAATACAATAATAAGGCTCCTGATGAAATTTATAATAAAAATAAACAAGATATTATGGTACTACTTAAATATCTGGATAAACTGATGACTGATAAATATGCCGCCGTTGATGATAAATACAAAATGTTTCTAATTGATGAAAAAACTATAATTCTAGATATACTGTTAGCAGCAACCTTAAGTGATCTATTTTGTAACGCATTTGATGAAATGACTATTAAATCACTCGGCTGTATGACCACTTGGTTTTTCAATATGTGTGATAATGCAGTTGTCATTAAACATCTTGGACAAATTACGCCTTCACACTTGCAGAAATATCCACCCCCCGATATAAAAGATATTGTTTGGCAATCTCCTCTCGCAACTGATGATGTTAAAGATGATAAAAATATTGTATCTAATAAACCACCGCTCACAAAATCATTGTTAGATAAATGTAAATTAGTCTACAATTTATCAAAATGGATAAATGATGGCAAAGTATTTAATTCTGATATTGTCTGGTCAAAACTAAAAAACAGTAGCTACTGTGTATATACATCTTATAGTGCCGCAGATATTACGGATTATCAAAAATATATACAAGATGTATTACCCATTGCAAGACCATGGGATACGAATGATATAATCGAACATACAACTACCGGATTTAATCAGTACTGTTTAGGTGCTGTTAATGTAATCACTGTTGCTGAAAATAAATATCAACTTGAGGGTGTTTGGATATTCACTCAATCTGATGTACCCACTGAATTAAGTGATTTTGCCAAACACAACCGTTGGTATAAATTAGATATTGATAATGAAACTGATAAACATATTATACAGACATATCTCGCGGGCGGATCAATTGGTGATACACCTGTTGTTTTCAGCACATTTGTTTATTAGAAAAATTGAAATTATAAATATTTATAATATGCAATTTATAGTTTGAATATATAACAATTCAATTTATAAGAATTGATCTCAAATATGTCTGAAGCCGATGTATGCAATATGACTGCTATATCAATGTCTCTGGTGATTAATGTGCCTGATAGTTCATCTCAAACAGTTACTGATTCTAATGTAGTTGATCCCAACGTAGTGGAATCAATCCCGACAAAATTTTCTCTACGAAAATCTTTCGGGGTTGACGCAGAGCGCACTGATACAAAAAATATACCAAAAAGTCATATCGTTATAGGTATTATAATAGCATCGGTGATAGCCACATTAATCACGACAAACTGTGTCGTACTCGCAAAAACATATAATATTACACATCAAACAAATACGACATTCCATACGGCTAAACAAATTTGGGAAACAGTAGTTGTCAATACATTTTATGAAGTGATTGATGTTTGTATGATATTTGTAATACTCCGTGAACACTACACCGTGCCAATCAAACATTATACATTACCATTAACAACATTTGGTATGTTTAAAATAATTTGGGCACTTGTAGATAATTCATATAATTTAACAGCACCTCGATTATATATATCTTGTGATGTCACATTATTATGGTATATATTAGTGGCTAATACTGTATATTGTTCGGTCGAGGCGTATTACTGGTCAGCATAATTATTTATCAAATAAAACTAGCTTTGCGACCCCGATAAAAAAATTGAAATTATAATGATTTATGATATGTATATAATATTACTTCCTTTATAACACTTACACACTGTCTTAATAATTGCATAAGCATTTATTAAGCACTTTAATACTTGTTGCTCTCAAGCAAAAAGCATTAAACTGTTCAAATACAATGGCTGATCACAATATCACTGTTGTCACCCCTATTAATACATCTACGGAGTCTGACGCGGAGCGCACTGATGAAAAATTACAGGAACAACTTGATGAGTACTATTGCAACAAATTCAAAAGTCGATGCCTAATTGTATCTACAGTTATTATTGCTGCACTTGTTATAGCTAACTGTGTAGTTTTAGTAGAAACACATTATGTTATGAATAATTCACACAACGTGAACACAACTGTGATATATACAGATGCGGTTACCGCATGGCAACTTGTTATTGTCGGCACAATATTTGAAATTACTGATATTGTTGCACTATATATGATATCACGAATTATACTTAATGATATTAATGAAAATTTGCGAATAATATCATTTATGGTAACCGGCAAATATTTCGTTTTGATGATTGCGATGAATGTTGCTATAATGTCTACAAGTTCTATACAATTTATACCGGCACTATATAATGTATTCTCAATAAATCAAGCATACAGTTATACTGGATTTATTTGTTCACTTTTTTGTGCCTTTAAAATACACACAACAGCTATTAAATTATAAATTTATATCATCAATCAAGCCACAAAAAAATTGAAATTATTATTATCAACAATCTGCATTAATATATTATCACAAAACACTCACTGTTTCCAATACAATGACTGATCACTCTATCATTATTCCAGTTGATACAGTCGCGGAATCAAATGATGAAAAACTACATTATTATAACAAATTAAAAAGTCAATGCCTAATTGTGGTGACAATCATTATTACTGCACTCATTATTGCTAATTGCGTGGTTTTAGTGGAGACATCTCGTGATATGAATAATTCATATAATGTGAATACAACTGCGGTATATACGGATGCAGTTATCGCATGGCACCTCGTCGCTGTTAGTACCCTCTGTGAAATCATTGATATTACCACATTGAGTATCATGTCGCGAATGATACTCAATAATATATATAAAAATATGTATGTGTCATCATTTTTAATAAGTGTCAAATATTTCGTCATGATGATGACATTGTCCTTTTCACTACTATCACATGTTTATGATGATTATGTGCCGGCACTATATAATATATATACTGTGAATCAATTTTATAATTATATCGGATTTGTATTTTCAGGGGCGTGTACTTACGCATTGAATACTAATCACGGCAAATTATAAAATAAATTAATTTGTTTTTGCACACTTTGCGGACGCATCATCGTCATCATCATCTCTTTTGCGTTTAGCGGTTGTATCGGATATACCTAGTATCGAGCTCTTTAGTTTATTATATAAATCTATCATGATATCATTTTCATCTTGTGTAGATTTATAATTCACGGTTAATCGTTTAATTTTCATATGTGTCCCATCCATAACACCAATTAATTTATTGCAATAGTTGTATAATCCTGTCGTATCACCTTTCTTAAATAACGCATATTGTTTGTCCATATCCGCATCACTGGTCCACAGATCATTTGCTATACTATTTATTTGCGTTAAT
>Ga0210399_10001424_pt1 | contig 18657 bp, 15 predicted proteins | sample IncBWC14MmetaG_FD_150865 | JGI IMG/M metagenome (GOLD analysis project Ga0210399, IMG submission 150865) | Forest soil microbial communities from Barre Woods Harvard Forest LTER site, Petersham, Massachusetts, United States - Inc-BW-C-14-M | ecosystem: Environmental > Terrestrial > Soil >...
CGGTCCGATTTCATTCGAACGGCAATCCGGAACCAACTCGAACGTCACGCAGACGTGGTCAAGCAGTCCGCGGTCCGAAAGGGTCTCGATCTCGGTCTGCGGAACTTCAGCCGCGAGGATCTGGAAGCGGCGCGACGCGCTGGCGAGATGCTGCACATCAATGTTCTGGGCCTTGCCAGTATCGCCCAAGACGTCACGCCCGAGCTTGCTCGCGCCACAATTGCCTCCGTCAGCGTGCTGGGCGCTTTGCATGCGAGTCCCGCCGTGAAGGCCGCACTCGCCGACAGAACCCGGTGACAGACGGAAATGCCCCGGGCCTATCGGCTTCTGGGCCAGCGAAGGTTTTGGAGACAAACGATATGCTGAACCAGGACATGATGCGCGAAGCCACACGCCTCACGCGCGCGGGCCAACTCGCCGAGGCCACTCTGCTCCTTCAGCGCATGCTCCGCGGTGAGAGCCCGCCAGACGCGACATGGCGCACCGGTCGCATCGCTCCAGCAGGACGACAGCCGCCAATACTTGACGCGGTGGCCAATACCATTGAGGGGACGGATGGTCCGCGCCCAGCGCGGGCGACGCCGGTTCGACCGCGCATGTTCGGCGAGTTGTTCGATCGCACAAGGCAGCGCTCTCCGCTCGGACTGCGAGGTGTGAGCAGGCGCGCCCCGCCGTCCACTCCGGACATGGTGCCGGAGGGCGCAAGGTTCATCGAAGGTACCTACAGTATTTCGGCGGGAAGCCGTGCCTACCGGCTTTTCATCCCCAGCCGCTATCAGGGCCAACCGCTTCCTTTGGTCGTGATGTTGCACGGCTGCACCCAGTCGCCGGAAGATTTCGCCGCCGGTACGAGGATGAACTTCATTGCGGAAGAGCAAACCTGCTTCGTGGTCTATCCTGCACAGCACGGCCAGGCAAACCAGGCGAAGTGCTGGAACTGGTTTCGCAAAGCCGACCAGCAGCGGGGCCGAGGCGAACCTTCGCTTATCGCGGGAATCACCCGCCAGATCATGCGCGACTATTCGGTTGATCCAAAGCGCGTCTATGTCGGTGGACTGTCGGCCGGAGCAGCGGCGGCGGCTGTCATGGGGGCAACATACAACGATGTGTATGCAGCAATCGGCATACATTCCGGCCTTGCCTGTGGGGCCGCGATTGACCTTCCCTCCGCGTTCGTCGCCATGCGACAAGGTGGCGGGTCCGATGCCAACGCAATTCCAGGTGACGGGACACCTGTCCCGACCATCGTTTTTCACGGCGATCGCGACGTTACGGTCCATCCGAGCAACGGCGATCAAATTCTCGAGCAGCTCGTGAAAACGACGAGCACGGAAAAGAAGGCGCATCGCGGGCGGGTGCCTGGAGGGCATGCCTATACCCGAACGATCCATACCGACGCGAGCGGGCGCGGAATCTTTGAGCACTGGAACATTCACGGAGCTGGACACGCATGGTCGGGAGGTAGCCCCGCGGGCTCCTACACTGATCCGCGAGGACCGGATGCGACGAGGGAAATGCTGCGCTTTTTCCTCGAGCATTCGCTCTCAAATCAGCCGGGTTAGGTCCGTCCGTTTGTGGCCCCCAAATTACGCGCTCCTTCCACCCGGAGTTGCCGTTTGCTTAGGCGCACGCCGCCGTCGCTGTTCTATCCGCGCTTTTGTTACACCGCCAGCAGGCGCCGGATCAGCGGCAGGAAGAAGATCGCGACATTGATGATCATGCCGAGATTCCAGAGGATCGATCTGAGCCGCGGACGGTTGCCGATATAGGTGAGGACATAGGCGATCCGCACGATCAGGAACAGCACGGCGAGCTCGTTGATCAGGTTCTGCGGGGCAGCCCGAAATTCGGCGAGCAGCACGGCGAAGGCGAAGAACGGAAAGGTTTCGATCCCGTTCTGGTGGGCTCCCAGCGCGCGGGCACGGATGGCGTCCTGATAGAAGGCCGCATCGCGCGGCCTGGAATTGTCGTAAGCCCGGCCGCCGATCCATTTGATCGGAACGATCGAGACCAGATAGAGCATCACGCACAAGAAGACGCACCACTCGGCGACCGTCATGACCCCTCCCGCACGCGGCGACGCCGTTACAATATCGAACCCGAGTTCGGCTTGACAAGATTGAGGCAACGCGCGAATCCACGGCGACCATGACCACGATCGCTCCCATTGCGAGTGCGAAGCCGGAAGCCGCGCCAAGATCGGAGCGTGTCGGCGTGCTGCTGGTCAACCTTGGCACGCCGGACACGGCCGACGCCCGAGGCGTACGCGTCTATCTGAAGGAATTTCTGTCCGATCCGCGCGTGATCGAGGACCAGGGGCTGCTCTGGCAGCTCATCCTCAATGGTATCATCCTGCGAAGGAGGCCCCGGATCAAGGCGCGCGACTACCGCAAGATCTGGAATGTCGAGAAGAATGAATCGCCGCTGAAGACGGTCACGCGAGCGCAGGCCGAAAAGCTCGCGCGCGCCATCGCCGACCATGATCATGTCGAAGTCGGCTGGGCGATGCGCTACGGCAATCCGTCGATCCGCGTCGGCATCGACGCCTTGATGGCGCGGGGCTGCGACCGCCTCCTCGTCGTGCCGCTCTATCCGCAATATTCGGCGGCGACGTCTGCAACCGTCTGCGACGAGGTGTTTCGGGTGCTCGCGAGCCTGCGCGCGCAACCGACCCTGCGCGTGAGCCCGCCCTATTACGACGATCCGAATTATGTCGACGCCGTGGCGGCGTCGATTGAGGCGCACCTGGCCACCCTGACGTTCAAGCCGGAGCTGCTCGTGGCGTCCTTTCACGGCATGCCCAGGGACTATGTCGACAAGGGTGACCCTTATGAAGGGCAGTGCATTGCGACGGTGCAGGCCTTGCGCAAGCGTTTGGGGCTCGACGATGGAAAACTGTTGCTGACGTTCCAGTCGCGCTTCGGCAACGCGGAATGGTTGCAGCCCTACACCGACAAGACCATCGCAAGGCTGGCGAAGGACGGCGTACGTCGCATCGCCGTTGTGATGCCGGGCTTTGCCGCCGATTGCCTGGAAACGCTGGAGGAGATCGCGCAGGAAAATGCCGAGATTTTTCGGCACAATGGCGGCGAGGCGTTCTCCGCGATTCCATGCCTCAATGACAGCGAGGCCGGCATCGATGTCATCAGCCAGCTGGTGTTGCGCGAGCTGCAGGGCTGGATTTGACGGCTTCATGAAAGGCCGCCGCTTTTGCGAGTGGCGCGGGGCATTTAGGCCTGTCTCTGGCGGCTGGAATCGCTCATACATACGTAGGCTCGAGCGCGGAGCCGGCGTGAACCGGCTTCGCGCATGGGCAGACCAAAGCTAGCGGCTGCGTCATGCAGACGGGAAGGTCGCGGGAAGCAACGTTCCGCGCAGGAGGAGTTATGAGTGGTTTTGACGTTTTCGCCATCTTCGTGGCGCTGCTCGCCATCATCACCCTGTTCGCCGGCGTCAAGACGGTGCCGCAGGGCTATGACTGGACCATCGAGCGCTTCGGCAGATACACCCGCACACTGACGCCGGGGCTCAATCTGATCGTGCCCTATTTCGATCGCGTCGGGCGCCGGATCAACGTGATGGAGCAGGTGATCAACATTCCCGAGCAGGAGGTGATCACCAAGGACAACGCCAGCGTCACGGCGGACGGCGTCACATTCTTCCAGGTGTTCGATGCGGCGAAGGCGAGCTACGAGGTCGCCAACCTCGAAAATGCGATCACGGTCTTGACCATGACCAATATCCGCTCGGTGATGGGCTCGATGGATCTCGACCAGGTGCTGTCGCATCGCGACGAGATCAACGAGCGGCTGTTGCGTGTGGTCGATGCCGCGGTCTCGCCCTGGGGCGTCAAGGTCAACCGCATCGAGATCAAGGACATCGTGCCGCCCGCCGACCTCGTCGAGGCGATGGGCCGGCAAATGAAGGCCGAGCGCGTCAAGCGCGCCGACATCCTGCAGGCCGAGGGCCAGCGCCAGTCGGAAATCCTGCGCGCCGAGGGCGCCAAGCAGGGCCAGATCCTGCAGGCCGAGGGCCGCAGGGAGGCCGCCTTCCGCGATGCCGAGGCGCGCGAGCGCCTGGCGGAGGCCGAGGCCAAGGCGACCCAGATGGTCAGCGAGGCGATCGCCAAGGGCGACGTCGCGGCGCTGAACTATTTCATCGCCGACAAATACATCAAGGCGTTCGGGCTGTTCGCGGAGGGGTCGAACCAGAAGGTGATCATGCTGCCGATGGAGGCGACGAGCCTGCTGGGCTCGCTGGCCGGCATCGGCGAAATCACGAAGGCGACTTTTGGCGAGAGCGAGGCCTCGGCTGCAGCCGCCGCGCGCCGCGGCTCGGTGCCGACCGCGGGCTCCCCGCCGCCCGTGCCGCCGCCGGCGCTGCCTCAATCGTAAGGGGGGCTGCAAAGAGGTCACCATGATCGAGATGTTCGTCACGCTGGGCACCTGGGACTGGTTGATCTTCGGCGTCATCCTGATGGCGCTGGAATTGCTCGCGCCCGGCGTGTTCCTGTTCTGGCTCGGACTTGCCGCACTGCTCGTCGGGCTGATCGCCTTCGTGGTGCATCCGTCCTGGCAGACGCAGATCCTGATGTTCGCGGTCTTTGTCACAGCGGCGGTGCCGCTCTGGCGGCGGCTGGCGCGCACGGGCCAAGCGGCGAGCACCGACAACCCGTTCCTCAACCGCCGCGCGGAGGCGCTGGTCGGCCGGGTCTTCACGCTGGAGAAGCCGATCATCGATGGCTCCGGCACGGTGCGCATCGACGACACGATCTGGCGCGTCGCCGGGCCCGATACGCCGGCCGGCACGCGGGTGCGCGTGGTCGAAGCCAAGGGCGCCAACCTGACGGTGGCAGCGGCGTAGGTGGCGGGCACTGGCGATGACGCCGTTACGCCACCCCCGCCCGCAGCAAATCGTGCATGTGCAGCACGCCGACCGGCTTGTTGGCGTCGGTCACGATCAGCGTCGTGATCTTCGCCGAATTGAGGATCTCGACCGCCTCCGAGGCCAGCGAGTCGCGGCCGATGGTCCGCGGATTTTTCGTCATCACCTCGTCGACCAGCGCGTTGACCAGGTCGGGGCGCATCTGCCGGCGCAAATCGCCGTCGGTGATGATCCCGGCGAGCTGTCCGCGGCCGTCGACGATCAGCACGCAGCCCAACCCCTTGTCGGTCATCTCGACCAGCGCGTCGGACATTTTTGTGCCGAGCGGTCGCAGCGGCACCTGATCGCCCGCGCGCATCAGGTCGCTGGTGTGCTTGAGCATCGCGCCGAGCTTGCCGCCCGGATGGAAGTTGGCGAATTGCAGCGCGGTGAAACCGCGGCTTTCCAACAGCGCGATCGCGAGCGCGTCGCCGATCGCGGCCTGCATCAGCGTCGAGGTGGTCGGCGCCAGATTGTGCGGGCAGGCCTCGCGCACTTTCGGCAGTTCCAGCACGATCCGCGCCGCCTGTCCGAGCGAGGAGGCCGCATTCGCCGTGATCGCGATCATCGGGATCGCGAAGCGCGCGGAATAATTGACGAGGTTCTTCATCTCCGGCTGCTCGCCGGACCATGACAGGGCGACGATGACGTCATCGGGTGTGATCATGCCGAGGTCGCCGTGGCTCGCTTCGGCGGTGTGCACGAAGAAAGCGGGCGTGCCGGTGGAGGCGAGGGTCGCGGCGATCTTGCGCGCGACATGGCCCGATTTGCCGATCCCGGTGACGATGACGCGGCCGGCGGCCTGGTGGATCAACGCCACGGTCTCGGCAAAGGGCGATCCCAGCGGACCCTTCAGCGCGGTTGCAACGGCGGCAATGCCCTGGCTGCCGACCTCGAGGGTTCGCAGCGCAGACTGGACGGCATCGCTGGCGGGGGCGGGGCCGGCTGAGGCGATCGGCGACTTCGGACTTGGCATCAACGCGTTCCCAAAAGAGGTGACATCCAGAGACGGCATCCGCCGATGCCGTCAAGGGCTTCTTTACCATGCGCTGAGGGTCCTGGCGAAGCCGCCGGTACCGCTCTCAACCGCCCATTAACCATAATTGTTTTAACTCCATTAACGACGTCCTTTGCTGTCGCTGCGCGCGAACCGTTCGGCGAAGTGTATGATCGGGCTGGGGTTTTTCTATTGTGGGTTGGGGTCTTGCCACGGGCCAAGGATGGCGCGCGCGTCTTCTCTGCGCGCTCTCGCCCTGTCTTGCGCTGATTGCTTTCCCCGCGGCGATCCGCGCTCAGAGCCTGACGCCCGATCTGTTCCGGCCCGAGCGCGACGGTTTTCTGCAGCTGCAGAACTCGCCGCTGCGCCGCACCGCCGGCATCGACGATCCCTCGCCGCTCGATCCCAATAGCGAGATCCGGCGCTCTGATCGCGACCCCAAAGCGACATCGCGGATCGGTCAGGTGCCGACCTACGGCCTGCCGGCTGCGAGCGGCGCCGCCGACACCGGCTATGACTCGTTCAACCGCACCCGGAAAAAGCTGAAATATTATCCGGCGCAAGCGAGGCCCAAACCGCCGGCAGGTCCAGGCTCGCCGACGCAGGACGTAGCCAGGCCGAACCTGTCGGGCCAATTGCGACTGTCGATCCCGCCATCCGAAGCGGCGCACAAGCCGCCGGTCCCGCCCGCGATGGCCGGCAGCCTGCCGGGCCAGCCGCCGCGCAAGCGGCTCAAAACCGACGACGATCCGTTCGGTGCGGTCGGCGATTACGCCGGCAGTTTCCTGGTCAAATCCGCGGTCGAAATGTCCGGCGGCTATGACACCAATCCCGGCCGCCTCAATGCGCCGCGCGGCTTGCCGTTCTGGGTGGTCGCGCCGGAATTTTTGGCCGTATCCGACTGGGAGCGCCACGCGGTGGTCGCCGATCTGCGCGGCTCGTTCACCGGCTATGGCGGCAGCCTGCCCGCGACCATCGATGGCGCGGCGAACCCCGCGCCGACCGACATCGACCGGCCCGATTTCACCGGCCATGTCGACGGCCGGCTCGATGTCAGCCGTGACCTCCGTTTCACCGCGCAGGCGCGGCTGCATGTCGCGACCGACAATCCCGGCAGCCCGAACATCCAGGCGGGCCTTGCGCGCTATCCGCTCGCCACGACGTTGGGCGGCACGGCCGGCCTCGACCAGACCTTCAACAGGCTCGACGTCTCCGCCGGGGCGACCATCGATCGCACCACCTACCAGCAGAGCGAGCTCACCGACGGCACCTTTGCCAGCAACGATGATCGCAACTTCAACCAGTATGGCGGGGTCGGGCGCATCTCCTACGAGGTGACGCCGGGAGTCAAACCGTTCGCCGAGGTTGAGGGCGACACGCGCGTGCACGATCTGCAGTTTGACCGCAGCGGGTTCGAGCGCGATTCCTCCGGCGGCTATGCCAAGGCCGGCACTTCGTTCGAGCTCACGCGGATCCTGACCGGCGAGGTCTCGATCGGCTATGCCGCGCGCAACTACATCGATCCGCGGCTCAGCCGGCTCGACGGCTTCTTGACCGCGGGCTCGCTGGTCTGGCAGGTCTCGGGGCTGACGACCGCGCGCTTCAACGCCGACACCCAGATCGCGGAGACCACGCTGCCCGGCGCGTCCGGGGTGCTGGTGCATACCTACACGGTCGAGGTTGACCACGACTTCCGCCGCTGGCTCACCGGAATCGGAAAATTCTCCTACGGCACGCTCGACTACCAGGGTTTTGGCCGCAGCGACAGGACCTGGTCGGCCGAGGGCGACCTGATCTACAAGCTGACCCGCAATCTCTGGATCAAGGGCACGCTGCGCCACGATGTCCTCGAGTCCAACGAGCCCGGCTCGAGTTCGGCCGCGACCGTCGTGATGCTGGGCGTGCGCTTGCAGAACTGAGAGCGCCAAAAGCTTTGCACATTCTGGCCGCATTTGGCCCTGCATTTCGTGAGACCGCCGATAGGGGGCGGCGGTGGAAGGAAGGCGCACATCGTGGGAACGGTTCGATTTCTGCTCGCGCTCTGCGTCGTCGTCACGCACGCGAAGGGAAGCAGCATTTTCGGGCTCACGCTGTTTTCGGGTGTGACCGCCGTCCAATGCTTCTACGTGATCTCCGGTTTCCTGATCACGATGGTGCTCAACGAGCGCGCGGACTATGCGAGCCTGCGCAATTTCTATCTGAGCCGCTACCTGAGGCTCTGGCCGGCTTACATCGTGGTGGCTTTGGCCTCGATCGCGCTGACGAGAAGCGATTGGCTGTCGCAGCTCTCGCAGAATGTGCGCTGGCCCGGAGCAGCCTTTCTCGCCTTCTCCAACCTGACGCTGCTGTTCCAGGATTGGACCTTGTTCCTTCGCTTCGACGCGGGACAGCTTGTTCCCACTGACGCCTTCGGCACCTGGCCCGGCGCCCAGGTCAATTCGTTCCTGCTGGTGCCGCAGTGCTGGTCGATCGGCGTCGAACTGACCTTCTATCTGATCGCGCCCTTCGTCTGCCGCAAGGTGGCCACGCTGGTCGCGCTGCTCGGCTTCGGCATCGTCACGCGATTGATCATCGCAGCAATGCATCCTCCCGCCCTGGATCCCTGGGTCTATCGTTTCGCGCCCGCGGAGATGATGCTGTTTGCCGCCGGCGGTCTTGCTTATTTCGCCGGCCGATCGGTCTATGCGTCCCGGCCGCATCTTGCGAAAGTCGCGTGCGGCTGCGCGGTCGCGCTGTTCGTCATGCTGGTTTTCGGCAGCGAGATCGTGGCGCCGTGGGTCACGAAGTTTGGTGGCATGAGCCGGCCGCTGCTGCTGGTCAACTGGCCGTTCCTGCTCGTGATGATCCTCAGCGTCGCGCCGCTGTTCTATGGCGCAAGGTCGCATCGTCTCGACAATGCGCTCGGCGAGCTCAGCTATCCGATGTATCTCTGCCACATGCTGGTCGGTGGCCTGATCGCGGCCTGGCTGCCGGCGCAATGGCAGGCCGGCAATGCGCTGTACGTCGTCGCCGTCATCCTGGTCGCGATCGCGCTGGATGGTCTGATCGTGAAACCGATCGACGGGTTCCGGCGGCGGCTCGGTGCGCGTGCGCCGGCGCATGATCATCAAGCCGCGGCGCGCCCGCGCGAGCCCATGCCGAGCGGAGCGGATGTGAGGTTCGCGACCGTGCCTGCCGAAACATTGTGATGTGGACGTCAAAGCCATTTTCGATGGAACTCGGACCTAAACAAAAGTTAAAGCCGGTTTTCATGCGAGGTTCATGTGCTTGCGGCGATGATGGCTCATTCCTCACAATCGAGAGAGCCGCATCATGGGCAACCTGGTGTTTTTGCGTCGTTCGGACGAGTACCGCCATGCGGCGGCGACGGCCTTGCGAACTGCCCGCGCAACGCCTTCCGGATCGGAACGGAACAAGCTGCGCGTTCGGGCCCGCGGCCTGATGGAATTGGCGAGATCCGAGGCGTGGCTGGAGGGCCAGCGACGCCATCCACGCCGAGTGTCATCTTTCATCGCAACTTCAAGCAGCCCGATGGGACACGACTTCACATTCTCGGCACGCGCGATCGCGCCCGAGTGATCCATCAAGCGTGTCCCTCGCGAATGAGAGGGCGCAGGGAAGGCCGGGTGACTGGCCGCACCCATGGCCCGCCAGCATAAAAAAAGCTGGCGGCGGCTACCACAAGGTTCAGCCAATCAACCGGCCTTCCCTGCGCAATGGTGTTACGGCTTATGGCGCGCTCTCCCCGGGGACCGGGCTTTCTTGCCCCCGTCACGCGCGAGATCATCATCTCGCACGCTTGACACCAGCGTCGGGGTGTCAGGACCACACGGCTTCGCCGTCCGTGTCGGCGTCGCTCGTCGCGCGACACCAGCACGTCCATCGCATCCCGCGCTCCACGTTCGTGACGACGCGTACGCCCCTCCTGATGAGCGCGGGACGGCGCGATATGATCACGCCCTTCGGAAAAACGGAAACAGAATATTTTTCGCGGCTAGGCTGGACATGAGGCAGTAGAATCAGCAGTTGGGCTGCCTCGCGAAATTCCGCCCGGCTTACGCCGGAAACCGCGCCGCGCCAGGCTCAAGCGGCAGATCGAGCGCGTTGGCCAGGCAGGACACGGTGCGATAGAAGCCGCAAAGCAGGATGATCTCGAGGATCTGGTCGGCGTCGTAATGCGCGCCGAGCCTTTCGAACTCGGCCGCACTCAGGGTTGCGCCGACATGCAGCGCATCGACGGCCGCAAGCAGCGCCTGTTCGGCGCTTGACCAGCACGGCGTGTCGGCATCGCCGCGCACGGTGGCGCGGATTTCGTCCGCCGTCAGATGCGCGGCCTCCGCGAAGGCCGTGACATGGACGCCCCATTCATATTCGCACCAGTTGAGCGCGCAGGTGCGGTTGATGACGATCTCGCGATCCCGGAGCGACAGCGGGCCGCGATCGAGCAGGCTGCCGCCGCGAAATTTCACCCAGGCCCGCGCATGACCGGCCATGACGCGGAACAGCATCAGCGGCGGCGCGCCGCGCATGATGCGGTCGAACTGCGCGGCAATCTCGGCCGGGTAGGGCGGCTCGAGCGGTGCAATCCGCGACATGGCAGTCTCCCTGATCTGTGCTACATTAATCGTAGCATATCGCTACATAATCAGTAGCGCAAGAATGGTCACGGAGGTTTGAGGATGGCCATGCCGAAACGGGCTTCGCGGCAAGCAGCGGCGGTGCGCGGCTCGCGCACGGGACGGCCGATCATGGCGCTGCTGGACCTGCTCGGCCGGCGCTGGACCTTGCGCATCCTGTGGGAGCTGCGCGAGGGGCGCAGGCTGACGTCACGCGAGCTGCGCGCGGCCTGCGACGAGGCCTCGCCGACCGTGCTGCAGGCGCGGCTGTCCGAGCTGCGCGAGGCCGGCTTTCTCGATCTCGCAGTCGAGGGCGGCTACAGCCTCACGCCGCTCGGGCAGGAGCTGTGCGCGACATTCCTGCCGCTGCACCGATTTGCGGAGAAATGGCGCAAGGCGAAGGACGATTGAGGTTGCGTCGGTGGGTTGAGCTCTTCGCGAAACCCACCATCGTTGTCAGCATCGATGGGTATCGCTTTCGCTCCACCCATCGTGCGCACTTGACTGCAAGACATGCGGCGATCAGCGCATCAAGGATGCGTTCTCATAAACCCCGAAACTGAGGCGATCCACGCGCCTTACGATTTCGGAATACATTTTCGGGTTCGGGCGGAACCTCCAGCACCCATTTGACCGCCGCTCATGTTCGAGCCTCCGGTCACTTGCTTGATCATGCCCTTTCCACATCGTCCGTCATCGACCAGCACGACCGCACCCGCCGGCAACTGTCCCGCACCAGGTTCCTTCTTGAGCACTTGGGCATTGCAATAAGCAGTCGTGCCGACTGCCATCGAGAAAATCAGAATTCCGAAACATGCCTTCTTCATCGTTTCCCTCCCGCCATTCCGTTGATCTTGAGCTAAAATGGCTGTCGCCTTGCGCCATCGTTGCCGACGAAGTCTACCCCGCGACCGGCTTCCATCGGTTATAATCGTGCACGTAAAACTACGGTCAGAGCGCAGGATGGGTGGAGCGAAGCGATGCCCATAAATTTGTGCTTGGGAAGATGATGGGTTTCGCGAAGAGCTCAACCCATCCGGCGCGCTTCTCACAGTGAGATTGCGGGTTATCCGGCAATCCCGCGAGGATAGGCGGCGGGTTGCGTCTCCGTCTTCTTTTGCGGTTGGCTGTCCAGCTGCTTCAGGAAATTCACCACAGGCCGTGGGGCGATCGAATAGGCCAGTATGAGGATCAACAAGCAGGCCCATGCGAGGTTTAGCGCCCATTCAAGTGCTATAAGAGGCAAGAACCCGATTGACCCAGCAATCGACGCGACCTTGGCAAGGCGCCCGTGATCGTTCCTGCCCCGGATGAACAACACCACGCGCAGGATCAGCGAAGCGGCGGCAAGGCAGAGGAATACGAGGATGATGATCGCGGTCATGGGACCCTGACCTTATCATGCGCTGTTCGATCGCTTGTGTGGCGGCGGGGACTCTCCTGACGACCCCCACCCAGCCGGCCTGAAGGCCGGCCCTCCGCACAAGGGCGGCGCATCCAGTACGCCGGGGCGTCTCGATTTTGATCGCTGACACTTCTGGATTACTGGATCGCCCGGTCAAGTCGGGCGATGACAGTTGTAGCGGCGGTGAAAGTGAGAGCCGCAGACAACAAGCTCGCCTGTCACGCCTACCGCGGCAAATCCGTAGCTCCCATCAAAAACCGGTCAATCGACTGGGCACACAACCGGCCCTCGCGGATCGCCCAGACGACGAGCGACTGGCCGCGGCGCATGTCGCCGGCAGAGAAAACCTTCGGCAGCGAGGTCTGGTAGTCGACCAGGTTGGCCCTGACATTGCCACGCGGATCGAGCTCGACGCCGAGCGTCTTCAGTAGCCCCTCGTGCACCGGATGGACAAAGCCCATCGCCAGCAGCACGAGCTCGGCGTCGAGGTCGAACTCCGTTCCGGGCACCGGCTTGAACTTGTCGTCGACCTTGACGCAATGCAGTTTTGTCACCTTGCCGTCGGCGCCGGAAAAATTCTGCGTCAGCACGGCGTATTCGCGGACCGCGCCTTCGGCCTGCTCGGCGAGGTGCGCATCGCGGTCGCATTGATCCTGATCAAGCAGTTCGATTCGCCGTCAATCAGGCGCTGCGGCTGCGCGGCGTCTGTCTGATAACTGACCGGCAGCTTTGACCCCCTTGCCGGAAGGTGATACACGCTCACGTAGTGGCGCGCCATTGCGGGCGCGGTGGGCGCCAGCGCTGCTCCTGGCGGGTCTAACCGGTACCCATCTACAGCCGGCTCTCACCGAGCTACCGAGTACGCCAGTACGGAGCCCGTCATGGGTTTTTCAGCGCGTTTGACCGCGGCGATGGTCACCTTGATCGTGCTCGGCGTGGCTGCCACCGGTGCGCTGACCTATCACAATGCATCCATCGTCGAGGTGCCGCGCGCGCTTGATCGCCTCGACAGCCATGCCCAACTGCTTGCCTCCGATCTTGAGACCTCCGTGCGCGGATCGCGAGGTGATGTGCTCGGAATTCCGACAGCGGCGGCCGTCGCCCTCGAAGGCATCAGGCGTACGACGCGAGCGGGCGGCGTAGATCCTTTCGGCGTCACGACGCTAACCCAATGGCGCGGCGAACTGGGCAGGGGATTCGCCGCTAAACTCGCCGCCAACCCGGATTACCGTCAGATCCGCCTGATCGGTGCCGCCGACGGTGGCCGGGAGATCGCGCGGACCGACCGCTTGGGACCAGGGAATGCCGTCCGTATCGCGCCCGAAACCGAGCTCCAGCCCAAGGGCGATCGTGACTACTTCCAGCGTGCCATGCGGCTGCACGCCGGCGAGGTCGATATCTCAGCGGTTGAGCTCGATCGGGAGCACGGGGCGGTGGATGCGCCACATGTCCCGATTGTCAGGGCGTCAACTCCGGTCGTGGGGCCGGACGGCCGGCCATCCGGGATCGTGGTCATCGATATCGACCTGCGTGAGCCGTTCGCGCGCGCGCGCGAACGCGCCCTACCAGGTGGCGAAGTTTATGTCGTCAACGCCAGCGGCGATTATCTGGTTCGTCCCAATCCGGCCCGCGAATTCGGCTCAACCCTCGGCGCGACGTCGCGCTTGCAGGACGATTTTCCGGCGCTGGCCGACATGCTGGCCCGTGGCAAGACGGCGCCGCAGCTGGTTCAGAAGCATAGCGGAGCCGAGTTCGGCGCGGCCTTGGCCGGTGTGCGGCTTGCCGAAGGACCCCAGGTGTTCGTCGTCGAGGCGATGCCGTATGCGGATCTCGCCCCGACGTTGACAATCGTGCGCAACTCCACCCTTGCGGCGGTGCTGATGGCGGCGATCGGCGCCGTCCTGCTGGCCATCGTGCTGGCGCGCTCCCTGACCCGCCCGCTGACCCAGATGACAGCGGCGATCGAGAGCTTCGGTCACGGCGAGCCGTTGAGCCTGCCGACCCGGTCCAGCGGCGAGATCGGCACACTGGCTCGCGCCTTCGATCGTGTGGCTGCCGAGGTGCGCGAGAAGACGGCGTCGCTGGAGACGGAGATCGCCGAGCGTCGGCGACTGTTTGCGAGCTCGCTCGACCTCATCCTGATCGCCGACCGCGAGGGCACCTTCATCGACATCAGCCCGAGCGCCGAGGCGATCCTCGGTTATCGTCCGGAGGAGATGATCGGCCGCAACGGTGCAGTGTTCGTGCATCCGGGCGACGTCGAGCGGACCCGCAATGAGATGCGAGCGGCGTCCCGCGGCCACGCCACGCGAAACTACGATTGCCGCTATGTGCACCGTGACGGCCGCATCGTACCGCTCACCTGGAGTGGGGCGTGGCTCGAGCAGGAGCAACGGTATTTCTTCATCGGCCGCGACATGACGCAACGCATCGCTTTGGAGCAACAGCTGCGCCAGTCCCAAAAGCTCGATGCGATCGGTCACCTCACCGGTGGTGTCGCCCACGACTTCAACAATATCCTTACCGTCATCACCGGAAGCATCGAGATCCTCGCCGACGAAGTCGCCCAATCGCCGCAGCTTGCGGCGATTGCCCGCATGGTAGAAGACGCAGCAGCGCGCGGCACCGACCTCACCCGGCAGTTGCTCGCCTTTGCCCGTAAGCAGCCGCTGCAACCGCGGTCGACCGACGTGAACCGGTTGATCCTCGATACCGCCAAGCTGCTTCGCTCAACTCTGGGCGAGAGCGTTGAGATCAAGACGACGCTCGAGGAGGACCCCTGGCCGGCTATGGTCGATCCCTCGCAGCTCGGCACCGCGCTGATCAACCTGGCGGTCAATGCCCGCGACGCCATGCCGCGTGGCGGCAAGCTCATCCTGGAAACCCATAACTTGGTGCTCGACACATCTTTTGCGGCGATCCATGCGGAGGAGATCCGGCCCGGACCCTATGTGATGATCGCGGTGACCGACACCGGCGTGGGAATCCCGGCAGACATTCGCGATATGGTGTTCGAGCCGTTCTTCACCACCAAGGAGGTCGGACAGGGAACCGGACTCGGGCTCAGCATGGTCTACGGTTTTGTCAAGCAATCGGGCGGCCATATCAAAATCTACAGTGAGGAAAGCCACGGCACAACGTTCCAGCTGTACCTGCCCCGCAGCAGCGAGTCCGTCGTGCAGGTCGAACGGCCGACCGACGCCGCCGAGGGCGGCGAGGAGACCATTCTGGTGGTCGAGGATGACGCGTTGGTCCGTCAATACGTTATCGCCCAGTTGGAAAGCCTGCGCTACGCAGTGCTCGCTGCCGCCTCGGCGCGCGAGGCCCTCGACATAGTCGCCTCTGGCCGCGCATTTGACCTGCTGTTCACCGATGTGATCCTCGGCAGCGAAGTCAATGGCCCCGCGCTCGCTGACGAGATCCTGCGGCTGCGCCCGGGTATCAAGGTGCTGTATACATCCGGATACACGAAGGACGCGATCGTGACCCAAGGCCGGGTTGAGCCCGGCGTCGCGCTGATCACCAAGCCCTATCGCAAGACCGAGCTGGCGCAGAAGATCCGCGCCGTGCTCGGCACATCGTCCGGCGCGGCAGAGCAAAAATGGCTCAGAAGGCTGCGATGAGTCGCTGAAGAGGGGGTTAGAAAGGATCGAGAACGATCGTCGCCCGCCCTGGCCGATCGCACTGGTTGCCGTCCGCATGGAAGCCAGTGCTCGTCCAAGGCGCGATCACCGTCGCCATGCCGCCGTCGGCGCAGTACGCCGCGGCTTCTCAATCGATTACTGCCGCCTCCGCGATCGCGGTCCGCTTACCGCGGCAAATCCGTAGCTCCCATCAAAAACCGGTCAATCGACTGGGCACACAACCGGCCCTCGCGGATCGCCCAGACAACCAGCGACTGGCCGCGGCGCATGTCACCGGCAGAGAAAACCTTCGGCAGTGAGGTCTGGTAATCGCTGAGGTTGGCCTTGACGTTGCCACGCGGGTCGAGCTCGACGCCGAGCGTCTTCAACAGCCCCTCGTGCACCGGATGCACGAAGCCCATGGCCAGCAGCACGAGCTCGGCGTCGAGGTCGAACTCGGTGCCGGGGAGCGGCTTGAACTTGTCGTCGACCTTGATGCAGTGCAGCTTTGCGACCTTGCCGTCGGCGCCGGAAAAATTCTGGGTCAGCACGGCGTATTCGCGGACCGCGCCCTCGGCCTGGCTCGACGAGGTGCGCATCTTGAGCGGCCAGTTCGGCCAGGTCAGGCCCTTGTCCTCGCGCTCGGGCGGCGCCGGCATGATCTCGAGCTGCGTCACGGACTTTGCGCCCTGCCGGAACGAGGTGCCGATGCAGTCGCTCCCGGTGTCGCCGCCGCCGATCACCACGACATGCTTGCCGCCGGCCAGGATGTCGGCCGTGCCGTTCGGCGGCTCGTTGCCGACGCGGCGGTTCTGCTGCGGCAGGAAATCCATCGCGTAGTGGATGCCGGCGAGGTCGCGCCCGGAGATCGGCAGGTCGCGCGGCGCCTCGGCGCCGCCGGTCAGCGCGATCGCGTCATACTGGGTGACCAGCTCGCGCGGATCGATGTTGCCGTCTGCGCCGACATGGGCGCCATAATGGAAGGTGACGCCCTCCGCCTCCATCTGTGCGACGCGGCGGTCGATGATGCCCTTCTCCATCTTGAAGTCGGGGATGCCGTAGCGCAAAAGCCCGCCGGCCTTGGCGTGCTTCTCATAGAGATGCACGTCGTGGCCGGCGCGCGCGAGCTGCTGCGCGCAGGCCAGCCCAGCGGGACCGGAGCCGATCACCGCGACCTTCATGCCGGTCTTCTCGGCGGCGATCTCCGGCTTGATCCAGCCATTGTCCCAGGCGCGGTCGACGATCGCGCATTCGATGGTCTTGATCGTGACCGGGTTGTCGTCGATGTTCAGCGTGCAGGAAGCCTCGCACGGCGCCGGGCAGATGCGCCCGGTGAACTCCGGAAAATTGTTGGTCGAGTGCAGATTGCGCGCGGCCTCTTCCCAGTTGCCCTGATAGACGAGGTCGTTGAAATCGGGGATCTGGTTGTTGACCGGGCAGCCCGGCGTGCCCGGCGTCGCCGCGCCGGTGCCGTGGCAATAGGGAATGCCGCAGTTCATGCAGCGCGCGGCCTGGTCGCGTGTGTCTTTTTCCGACAGCGGAACGACGAACTCGTTGAAGTGCTTTACGCGCTCGGCGACCGCCGCGTACTTGCGGTCATGCCGCTCGATTTCCAGAAAACCCGTGACCTTGCCCATTAAACCTGTCGTCCCTGCAATCTTCGTTTCGTCATTCCGGGGCGCCTCGAAGAGGCGAACCCGGAATCTCGATCAATTACCTCTGGATTCCGGGTTCGCGCTTCGCGCGCCCCGGAATGACGCTTTTGTTTCATTCTCGCCATTGCGAGGAGCGAAGCTCCGAAGCACTCCAGCCTATCCGCGTGGAAAGTCTGGATTGCTTCGCTTCGCTCGCAATGACGGTCTGGACCATTCTGACCGTCACCGCAGTGAGGCCGTGTGACTACGCCCCGATCGCGATTTTCGGCTCGGCGTCGGCGTTCGCCTTCAACTCCTTCAGCGCGCGGCGGTACTCCACCGGCATCACCTTGCGGAATTTCGGCAGGAACGCCGCCCAGTTGGCCAGGATCTCGGCGGCGCGCTTCGATCCCGTCGCCTTGGCATGCCGCGTGATCAGGACAAGCAGCCGCTCGACATCGGAGGCCAGCAGGTTCTGGAACACGTCGACCCGGCCATGCGCCTCGAGATCGCCCGTCTGATGATAGGCGCCCTCCATGACCATCTCTTCCGACAGCACCGGCTCGAGCTCGACCATCGCCATGTTGCAGAGCTTTGCGAAGTCGCGGCTCTCGTCCAGCACATAGGCGATGCCGCCGGACATGCCGGCCGCGAAATTGCGCCCGGTCTTGCCGAGCACGACCACGATGCCGCCGGTCATGTATTCGCAGCAATGATCGCCGGCGCCCTCGACCACCGCGATCGCGCCGGAGTTGCGCACCGCGAAGCGCTCGCCGGCGATGCCGCGGAAATAGCATTCGCCCGAGATCGCGCCGTACAGCACGGTGTTGCCGACCACGATCGATTCTTCCGGCACGATGCCGGAATTTTTCGGCGGCTTGACGATGATCTTGCCGCCGGAGAGGCCCTTGCCGACATAGTCGTTGCCTTCGCCCTCGAGGTCGAAGGTGACGCCATGCGCAAGCCAGGCGCCGAACGCCTGCCCCGCGGTGCCCTTGAAGCCGACATGGATGGTGTCATGCGGCAGCCCGGCATGGCCGTAGATTTTTGCCACCCGGCCGGACAGCATCGCACCCGCCGAGCGGTCGGTGTTGTTGATCTCCGTCTCGATCCTGACATGCGCGCCGCGATCGAGCGCGGCAGCCGCCTTCTCGATCAGCCGGCGATCGAGCACGGCGTCGAGATGATGGTTCTGCGCTTCCGAACGGTAGATCTTCTGGCCGGGCAGCTCCTTCTGCCGCACGAACAGCTTTGAGAAATCGAGTCCCTTGGCCTTCCAATGCGCAACCAGCCTGGTCTGGTCGAGCATCTGGGTCTGGCCGACCATCTCGTTGAAGCTGCGGTAGCCGAGCTGCGCCATGATCTCGCGGACCTCTTCGGCGACGAAGAAGAAGTAGTTGATGACGTGCTCGGGCTGGCCGGTGAAGCGCTTGCGCAGCACCGGATCCTGGGTGGCGAC
>Ga0210399_10001425_pt1 | contig 18646 bp, 32 predicted proteins | sample IncBWC14MmetaG_FD_150865 | JGI IMG/M metagenome (GOLD analysis project Ga0210399, IMG submission 150865) | Forest soil microbial communities from Barre Woods Harvard Forest LTER site, Petersham, Massachusetts, United States - Inc-BW-C-14-M | ecosystem: Environmental > Terrestrial > Soil >...
AGTTCAGCTATCATTGAGCCGAGATACATGCATTCCTGCTCAGTTCTCATACAATCTTAGACTCCTCAAACAAGGTTACTTCTTTCTTACCAATCAGATCGTGCTTGATCCTTAACTCAATCTTCTTGGTAATCTTCACATCATCGTGGTACAGATTCATACTTGATTCTGACACTGTGATCTTGTAGTTAACATAGAAGTGATTGTGGAGTTTGTCTCCCATTGGGAATTCGTAGCCAGTCTTGATGCTGTGTTCATAGAGTGTGTTAGGGAAGTATTCGTCCAGGAATTTCTTAAAGCCGAATGCCAGCTTGGCGACCTCTTCTGGAACCTGAGTAAGATATTCGCGTAGCTGCACCAATGGTGTAGAGTAGTCTTTAGTTGCAACAATTTCCTTGACCACAGCAACCTTTGGATTCAAGCCAATCAATTTGTCTCTATCAGATTGATCGGTCTTCATTTCCCTATCCTCCTAGCTGCTAGTCTTCCTGTCTTCTTAGCTTCTCTTCTGCGAAGCCTGTTAATGACTTCGTTCAACTTGCCATCCATTGCTTTGCCAAGGTCTATATCATGTGCTCTACATAGCAAGATGGTAAAGATCTGTACGTCCGCCAATTCTTTGGCCAGCTTCTTGAGGTATCTTGGATCTTCATCACCACGCCATTGTTTCTTAACCAGGTTAGCTACTTCTCCTGCTTCTCCACACAGTGAGAGAGCACAGAACTTTTTGTCCTCTTCACCATACAGCTTCCATGGCTTCTTAGCCATGCTGACAAACTTAGCGTGTACAGCATGCTGTTTCTCAAACAACGGCAACATCTTCATTTGTTCCCAGTTCATCTTAGAACTCCTTTGGTAGTCTAACTTGTATTTCCAGACCACAGCCTCCACATTTGTAGATCCTGTAGCGATCTAGATCTGGATGAGGGTCTGGAGATTTTGTTATGTCTTCAAACTGAGGAGAGCCACCAATGCTTGTCATCTTCAGACAATTCTGATGGTAGACAGCCAGTTTGATCTCTATCATATTATCTTCTCCTCTGGATTTAGAGTGAACAACTCGAAGACCATATAACCAACCATACGCCCATCGCAGACTCTGACCATATGGATTGCAACAACGTCTCCACAGCCATTGCACTCCATAAGTGCATGCCGAACTGAGCGGATGTCTAAATCATACATCTTGCCAGTTGGGGCTTTATCTGATACAGCCCTGTATCCACATTTGCAGACAGACCTCTTGTCAAGTCTTGCTTTGATCCAACCAACCTCTGGCTTAAACTCTGGGAAGGATAATTCCCCTTTGTCCTTGATACTTCCCTTTCTTGTTGGCATAGCTTCTCTCACAATCTCCACCAAGAAGAGGATGGAACTGCAATTGCAGAATTCCTTCGTTGGCGTAGATACGAACAGGACATCTACTGCCATTGCTGATCTCGATCGTGATCTGTCCTTCCCATTCTGGTTCCAGAGGTGTCACATTGGCAATCACAGAACAACGGGAATATGTAGACTTGCCAATACAGTCCACAACGATCCCTCTTGGGACTTTAATGTACTCTAGAGATCTGCCAAGCATGGAACCATTCGGTGGGATTATACAGTCGTCACCAGTCGAATCTTCGTAAGCTCTTGGGTCCGGATGTTTAGGATCTAGGAAGATCCCATATCTATCTGTACTAATCTTGAACTCTGGAGCCAGACGCACATCGTAGCCAGCAGAAGTTAGACCATAGGATATGGTTCCTGCTGGACGTTCTACATCGTAGTCCACAAACATGTCGATGATGTTGTGCAACTGTTGCAGCGCCCGTATATCTCTGTCAGCCAACACACTCATTTAGTCTTTCCTCCTTGAGATTTTTACAGCCCTCTTGTCATTCCTGGTTGCTTCATTCTCTCCGGATGGTCCTTAGCAAAGTCGTTGAACATCTCGATCGTCTTAGTAACACCTTCGATCTGCCAATCAGTGCAATGATCCAAGGCACACAGTTCTCGATAATGTATTAGCATCTGGACAGCTAGATGATCTCTAGCACGAACCAGAAACAGTGGTTCATCCGTTGGAACAAGCTCAGCTTTCCCTGTCATGTCATGAAAGGTGCCAACCAACTTGACAATTGATCCTCCTACTGTCACTGCGAACTTGGAATCTATCAGACGATTGATAATCGCTGGGATCCCTTGTCCGGTAACCACTTTCCCAAACGCCACTCCAGCATCCCATGCCATGTTAGCCTCCTTTGAAGAAGTCTTTGAAAGCCCTGTCAAACTCTCTCCAACCAGCATCAAACAAAGTCCATCCTCTCTGCCAATGAGAATAAATACACTCCATCTTGATTGGATTGCCACCATACATTATGGTGTAGAGGAGCCGCTTCTGGTTCTCAACCTTCTTCTCAAGATCTTGAATGCGTCTTTCCAGTTCAGCTATCTTTTCCTGTGCTGGGATCTTCTTTGTTAGTCTGAACAGAGTCATTGGCTCCTCCCGCGTAAGAATCCCATTGAGATTTTGGAAGTGGTATGAATATTCTATCTGCACCACAGTGTGAGCACCACATTCTGTTGAAAGCTACAGCTGGTGGCATCGTTCCATAATATCTTCTATAACTACAATGAAAACACCCTGCCACACAGACTACTTTCGGTTCTGGTTGGGTCCATACTTGCGGTGGAATAGAAAGACTTGGCCTACCAGGATAATGGAATTTCTCTGGTGGTATATGTTCTATAGGATCTCCTAAGGCTGGATCGAAATCCCAATGTCTCGGTCCATGTGGACCTCTATGTCCCATTTCTCTTCCACAAGAATGACCATGACCAATAGAACGAGGATAGTCACAGACTTCTTCTGGTGGTCTTAAGTCATCCACGATTGTGGTTTCTTTCTTTGGCTCCGCACCATTAGGCTTCCCTTTCTTCACTTTCTTTTTCTTCATTGTGAACTGTGGGGCATAGCATTTGGTTCAGCTGCTTCCCACTCCTCCTTAGTTGGTGTGTGGAGAACTGATTCCGCTATCATATTTTGAGTTACGTCTCTAACCATTCTGGCATCTACATCTATGTAATAGATGATAAAGTCTGCTAACCAGGAGACATGTTCTCGCCTCTGTAAAGAGGTCAGCATGTACCCAATTTTGGTGAAGACGCGGAATGCGGAACGTTCTTCTTGGTCAACTTCTACTTCCCATCTTACGATCCAGAATCTCCTAATCACGGAATTCTTCCCTCCTACCAATATAGAACTCCGCAGAGACGAATTTGTTGGGTTGGGGAGCTTTACTTAAAAGAGATCGTGGAGAGATTAGGAGACAAAATATTCTTCAGCGGCTTCTTTCTTCTTTTCTTCTTAATCCAAGGATAATCGCCAAATATCTTTTTCTGACGGCGTGGCACACCTAATTTCTTAGGATAGAAAGGAGCATCTGAGTAATCTGCTGCCAAGTAATCTATCATCTTCTTCAGAATCTTTGGGTCTTCTCTTACTAACCCTAATACCAGATTACATGGAGTAGTGCACAACACTCCTCTTACTCTTTGACTGACGTGACAATGGTCTAGAGCGGAACCTTTTGTATTAACTAAATCTAGATCTTTACCACAAATAGCACATTTATTTTTCTGCTTCTTTAGGAAACGTTCTCTTAAACCACGCTTTGCCTCTTTAACAGTGACTTCTCTAGACAAATTTCACCTCCTATCTACTTCCACAGACCTCCTACAATGATCCTGTAGACCAACAGGGAGCTCTACAAGCCTAGGAGGATTGAACAACTGGGTATTACCCTATCGGATGGTTTTACTTCATGGGCGCAGGAGCGTGTTGGGCTGGTGTCCCTCCTGCGCGAGGTCTCACTGCCCACCTGCGCCCAGAATTAGATACTAGAGAACTTCCATGATCCTCTCTGCTATCATGATGCGAGCAGTCTGGAGACCAAGTTCGTAGCCTATCTTGAGGTCAACTGAGAGATCTGTAGCTCTCAATCCTTTTGCTAAGGATTGTCCACATTTCTCCAGTTCCTTGATCTGATCTTCTCTGAAAGAGATAGACAGTTTCTTAAGAGAGTCTGCTGCGGTAAGAATAGTCTCAGCTGATGGTACCTGCATAGGAGCCTCCTATTATTCGGTCTTACTGGCTCCATATCCACGAGGACGATTTGGCTTCCCGCTTCGCAGACCATGGGCGACTTTCTCTGTTGGATAGTTACGAGTCTTTGGTCTCTGGAGTTTGTCACCGTCCTGTTGTTTGAATGGTTCCATGGCTTCCGCATATCTACGTGGATATCTGGTTATGCCATCCTTAGATCTTACTGCCTCTCCAACTACGATATGCTTCTTCTTGTAGTATGGAGCAGAGATGGCTCTGAAGTTTGGAGAAGCTGCTGGTGGATCTTGAGACTCTAAGAGGTGTCCGTATTTTGTAAGAACGTCTTGTGCCCATCTAACCTTCTTAGGAACTTTCCCAGACTGCTTAGCTTTTGGAGTAGCATAACTAGTTCCACCACCACGCTTCTTCCACTTGTCTAAGATTCTGGAAGCTCTTTGTGAGAGGTCTTTATAGAATTCCTTATCCTCAGAAGACATTTCTCCATGAGAATGCGGACCAGATCCAGGACCACCTTCAGCTGCTTCCTTGTTAAGATTTCCACGCTTGGCAGCACGCTTTGCCTTGGTGATAATGTCACCGCGGTCCAGACTCTTCTGATCTCTTACTTGGTCTGGTCTTTGAATTCGTTCTCCACGACCAATTGCGTGCCTGTTGTAACGAAGGTTCTTAGCTTCTCGCTTAATGGACTCGGCGACATCCCGGGGATCACGTCCATCCCAAGGATCCTGCTTATCTCCTCTGCTTGCATTGTGAGTCGTAGCCATTCCCGAAACTGCAGACGCAGCACTCGTTCCTGGACTGGTCGCAGGAGTGACAGACTGGTCGGAGGAAGCTGATAGTCTATTAGATTCACTTTGCTTAGAGCCGCTCGATCCCGCTCCTGGCAGTTTGCCCATGCCCATACCACTCGCGCCTTTCCCAGATGAACCACTTGATGTCCCCCCTCCTGCTCCTGCTTGAGCGCTGTCCTGTCCTTTGATAACTTGCTGATAGGCAGTATTGATAAGGAGCTCCTTCTGAGCATCCTCGTTTGCGATATCTTCCTGTTCCTCGTCATAGTCGTAAGAGGTGAATTGCATTTCCTTAGACGCAGCAGAAGCTATACGACGATGAGACCACCAGGACATAGATTCACCGAATGCCAAGTCCTTCAGCTTCTCACTTCGATTCTCTTCAGCTAGGGCAGGGAATGTTGTCTCTACCTTGAGAGTAAGATTCCTAGGCAGTTCTCCCCTCTCTATACATCGCTGGAAGCAGCGCTGAGAGTCTTGCAGAATGAAAGACTCCATTAGCTCTTGGTAGTCCTCAAAGGTCTTGATGTCAGGTTCTGTCCCGACCAAGGCTTCTGCCTTAGAACCTCCTGCCGACAACCCAAGATATTGTAGCGATAAACCTGCACCAGCGCCAATGACAGTAAGCAACATTTCCCAGTCCTGAGTAACATCTCCTGCTCCTATCTCAGCCTTGACTCCATTCAATTCAGCTGCCTTATTGTGTACAAAGAAAGAACCAGGAGTTGGTGGAAACATCAGTTGAGATTGTACTTGTTGGACAGCGCTCTGATCGCCTTCTACTGCTACGTCTAGAACGAAGAGATTGGCCATCTTGTTGCGTACGACACGATCGCTAGCAAATTCCTTCAATCTCTTTAGCCAACCTAAGATCGCGAAGAGCTCGCTACGACCACGGACTTCTGTGGCAGTAGAGTTGATTTTCATGTGATAGTAGTTTGCTGCTGGAACCTGCCTGATGATGAACTTGATCGTTGGAACAGGCAGATCTACATACCACTGGTAGCGAGTAGGATATTGCTGATGGATATAGAACTCGTTTTCACAGTCGTCTGGATCAGTGACCACTTCCCATATCGTAGAAGGATCCAGAGAGCGCAGTCTGAGACCCCAAGGAGCATCGTAGTAGCGAATGAATTGCTCTCCAAAGACAATGAGGTCTTGCAAGATTTGCTTACAACGAACGTGCATGCCATTCTTCATCCAATGCTGATCCAGTTTAGCTTGGGCTTCTTCTCTAAAGTCGTTGAAGACAGGCACTGGCTGCTTCGTTGCCGGATTGATTTGAGTCTGTCCAGTCTTCTGCTCAGCAGCCATCACTGTCACTTTGACACCTTTGCCCAAGACGAACTGACTGATCACTTTGACAATCCGCTTAGCAATCGGATTGTGAGTCCACGCTTCGAATGCCTTAGAGTGCATGTCCAGATAATCAAACCAGTACAGCTGTTTGTTGTATGGTCCAGCGATCAGTGGGATAAAGTCTGGTTCCCTTCCACCTAGAGCAAAGCTCTCTCCACCATCCCAATTCGGACCGATCTGTCCAGCGTTCGGATTGACTACTGCCCCGAAGTTCCCAAAGTCTCCAGGAAATCCTTGCTCACGAAACTTCCTACCACCCTTAGACTCTTTAAGTCTCTTGAAGATGGCATTGTCTACAGAAGCGAACCGTCTTACCAGTTGTGGATTCAGTCGGACTCCATTCATTGTGGCAGATTCTCGAAGCCTGGTTCTCTTTGCTCCCTTCAGTTCCACTGCTAGACGGATTTGAGCTTCACGAAGTTGGCGGTAATGCTGGCTCGCCATGAAGGTGGTTAGAGTTGGATAGTGAGCTTCTCTAAACACACCTCTCTTCATTTGATCAAAAGTAGAAGTGATGATCCTAGCATCCACATCCATTACGACAGCTTCTCTCAGCTGCCTAATGTGAGTTCCTTGAGCCACTCCATCTGGATTCTTCAGCCCCTCCATTTCTTCTTTGGTTAGAGCAGAAGTCATGCCAGGAGACATAGCAACGAAGGGCTTCCTGTTCCTCATTTGCTCTGGATCAGCAAAGAGAGGATCATGGGTCAGTAGTACTGCTCCTTCGTCCTTGTAATCTTTCCCATTGTTGAAGGCATCCTCTTTCTTCTTGCCTTCTGTCAAGAGCTTGACCCTGCGTTCTGTCAGGAAGGGAAGAGGTTGTCCCTTACGAGGTGGTGCATTCGTAGGATTGTTGACTGTCGTAGCCATGAAACTCCTTTAGTCCGGGTTCTTGGTTCCCCAATGTTTTAGATTGTAGGCATCAGCAGCAGCACCCCATGCTTTGTCCATTCCCTTTTCGGCCTTCCCCAATAATCTCATTGCTTTGTCATGATCTCCGCCAGCTGAAGCCTGTCTAGCAGCTTGCCTTAACTGTGAAGACTTATTTATAGCATCTTTCAGAGCCTCTGTGTGCGCTCTGGGAGTGTCTGGATCAGTAGACATTCTACTGTAGGTTTTTTCTACTTGCTTAACATGACTATGCTGTTCCTTTGAGTCCCTACTGCTGTGCTTACCTTTTCGTGGTCCAGAACCTGGTCCACCTTCAGAAGATTCTTTCTTCTTCTTTTTCCCGACTGTCCCAACGAAGAAGCCAGAACCATCCGGTAGACGAACGGCTCCTTCACGCAAGCGACGGACAGATTCCAATTCTGGAATACCAATGTTGGCTGGATCACCTCTGTATGACATGATCGCTCCTTAGTCATCCCTGTATTCCAAGTCAGCTAATTTGTCTCCAAGACGATCTCTCTTATCTTGAAGTCTACCCAGCTTATTATCCGCGGCTGGACTCATGTAATTCTTCCCATTAGGATCCATAGTCTTCAAATGGTCTCTGATTTCCTTACTCAATTGCTTGATACGAACCTTGATAGCCTTCGTATTAGATTTGTGCTTTGTTCCTCGACCAGGACGAGGTCCAGAGCCAGGACCACCCTCAGCAGACTCTCGTAGTCTACGCTCAGAAGTGAGCTCGTTCGGCAGTCGTTGCTGAGCTTTGTATGCCATGTTCTCCTCACGTAGAGTTACCTCAGTAATAGCTTCGGAAGACATCATAAGGATCTATGTTATGTCTTCTACCTGTTCCACCAGCTACAACCACTCCAAATCCTCTGCTGACTCCTCCATGGTATTCCTTTCCAATGAACTCCTCATTGGTGCACATGAGGACTACTCCGACAACCGCATCCACCGTATCATCGTAGTCACCAAACGGGAAATCAAGTGCCTCACGTACGAACCGGCGAAGAGCAGGATGTGGAACAAGGATACCATTTTCTTTCACTCCTCTTAGACGAACTCTGCCGGTCTCAAAGTGAGGAGTTGCCAACTGGGCTTTGAAGACTTTGTCACCGGGAACTGGAACTGGAACTACTGGTAGACCCTTGTCCCACGCAGCTTGGCCAAGAGCCCACTGGTAAGCGACATCTTCAATTCCAATCTTGGAGGATTTCCACTGGTTGTGTTCTAGTCCAAGCCTCTTGACTTGTTCAGGAAATGGAATCTGTCCACGATACATATCTAGCAGATAGACCAGTGGTCCTGTTCTAGATGCAGTAGCTTCACAGAAATAGTCTGCCTTGACGCTACCGTCTGGATTCAGTTTGACGCCCGGATCCTTCTCTGACTTCAGAGCAAGATCGGCGAATTGCATGGGACGTAATGTTAACACGATTCTCCTCTCCTGGTACTGTCACCACTCTGTTACAGCTGGAACACTGATATGGTCCAGAACCATCCATCTCTAATCCACAGTCTGGACAGATAACAGCGTCAGCTATCCTGGTGTACCTCCTCTTCTGTTGCATTCTTCACCTCGATTTCTTTTCAGAAGCTATATAGTCCCTGGCATCCTTGTGACTAGCACCACCAGTAGAGAACAACAGTTTATTTCCTCCACCAGTAGTGTATGTCTGACCAGGAACTTTCTTCTCAGGAGTTTGAATGTCTGGTCTCTGATGGGTCAACATTCCCCAATCTGAAAGAACGATTAAATGTTTGCCTCCCTTAGAATCTGTCTTCGTGTATTCATGAAAGTCAGGTGGTCCAGATCCCTTGTACTTCCACCCATGCTGCTTCAGGATAGCAGAAGTCTTATCCAAGGGCTTCTGGAATCCACCTCTTCCTTTTGGTCCAGATCCTGGTCCTCCTTCGTGAGTCGCCAGAGATTTGTAGCGATGACCATCCAACATGTTCATGCTACCATCGCCACTGTTTTCCCCAAACTTAAGTATCCGTGATTCTTTAGATTCACTTCCCCAGATCATTTTTCGCAGTTTATCTGCCTTTGGTTCTAAATGACGCCATTCCTTACCTTTTCTCTGAAGACGATCTATCTTTGCATTGAGGTGCTCAAGATCTCTTTTGAGTTCAAGCTTAGACTTTCCACCTTGAGGACCAGAGCCAGGACCTCCTTCAGAGACTGGATTAGCACCAGCATTTCTTGGCCAATGTTCTGCTCGGTCGTCAATGTACATTTCAGCTGGTGGCTTGACATTGGTCACTTCATCCGCTCTGACTCCATGTCCTTTGAGCCAACCATGGATTGTATGGTGTTGGTCTCTTGGACGAGCGGTCAGGATAACCAATTTATGTCCAGCAGCTTTAATTCTCTTGGCCATTTGGAGACCAGGAGACAAAGGTTCTCCAAGAGGACCAGGACCTTGACCAGTCTCGTGTTGATGCAGCACACCATCGAAGTCCATGCAGTATGTCTTTGGATTCTGATTGGGCTGTTCCTGAACAGGTTTGATGGCATCGTTCAGTCTCTTGATTGCATCCTGCCCTTGGAAATGAGTCTGGGCTAGCTGCTGTTCTCGAAGTCGTCGCTCGTAGAGATGATCTCTATCTAATCCTAATCCCATCAGATCCTCCCAGCAAACTTAAGTTTCAGAAGACCAAACACTGGTCCCATCCCTCTGTACATGCTATACTCAGAATTAGCAGTCAATTTCTCCCAGAATTTCTTCCTCAGCACAAAATAGCGAAAGAGCTTTCCGTCTTTGGCTGAGAGTAAGATTGGTTTCTTTCCTCTCTTGCGATCGAAGCGAGCTTCGCTTCGCATAAGTTTTTGGCGCTCTTTCTTTGTCATTTGGGCACCTCACTGTTGGGTCACCTCTGTTACTAGATAAGTGTATCCATCAGTTTCGTTATAAACTAGCTGATCGTTGTCAAAGTACACCATCCAGTCTTTGTGGAAGATTGCTTCTTCTCCAGCAGTGATTTCGTTCTGCTTCTCTCGCTCAAAAGTCGTGATCCCTTGAAGTCTGTCCATCAGAAGTTCTTTGATTCCCCAACCCCAAAGCTCTTGCCTAGAAGGCATTATCACTTGACCAGTGTCAGGATCAATTACTGGTGGCGCCATCTTTGGCTTTCCTTCGTCATCCACTTTTGGAGAGGATGGCCACAAGACCTGGTAATCATCAGTTAGCAGATCCACGTCCACAATAGTCTCTTCTGGTTTGATCTCAGCCATCCCTCTAATATGCCGGCCAGTATCTGTCTTGTAAAGCCATCCTTGAACCAAGCGATCTGGATCCTTTGGATCTGTAATCATCGGATACTTGATAATCGCTTTCTCCACATTACACTTCCAGATACCAGATTTCAGTAGAGTGCTATACAGGTCTCTCCTGTTCTTCCTAGTCCCAACGACACGGAACCTCGTAATGGGTTCTCGCAGATTCCAAACCGTACCGAAGAACCAGTTTTCAATGGCATCCATACGATCTGTGGTTTTGGTGTTCTCATCGTCGAGAGGATCGTCCAAGTTAATATCGTTGAAATGGCCACCAGTGATACCACCAAGTACACCCACTTTCTCATACGTATGATCCTTTTCTAATTTGTCTCCCCTCTCCCTACGACAGGAGAAGTAGCTCTTCAGCCAGTGGTCTGGATCCTTGATATCCCCAAAGTCTTCTGCTAGCCAGGTGTTATACATGATTGTTTCTCGAACCTGGTCAGCGTACTTTGCAGCCATCTCATCAGTCTTTGAGATTTGGAGGAATCGTTCTTTGCAGAACTTGAGATCGTTCTCGATCAGGTCAGAATAGATTTGGTACAGAGGAGCCCCATAAGAGAAGATCCAAGATTTCCCATGGTCTCTAGGTGCCAGTTCCAATAAGAACTGAATGGCCCACAGCTGTACCCATCTCTTTTGGTGTTTTGGTAATCTGAATGCTATGTAATACATCAGGAAAAATTCTGGAGAGAAGCGCACCATCGCCCTTCTGAACCCAGGAGACAACAGCCTACGCATCAAGTGACGAACACCATTGATGCCTTTGGCTTTGTTAATCTCCTCCCACAGCCTTCGCTTGTTTCCGTTTTTGAACTTGTGCGGGTGCACGCTCCTCCTTCTTTTCCAAAGGATCTGGAATAGCTGCTGGAGGCAATTCTTTAATGACCTTAGCATCGATAATCTTAGGTTGGAAGGACTCCCCACCAGAAGCCATCTTTCCCATGAGCTCCACCAGCATTTGCGCTGCTCGTTCGTCCTTGATAGTCAGCTTCTGATCAATCTCCACTCTACCAGCAAACGTGTGATCTATATGACCTTCCTTCTTGACATTCATCGCTTGCTTGTATTTCCCACGTCCCTTGAGAAGCTGGACAGCAGCTTCGTGAGCGAAATATGGATCTCCACTATGCAGAGAGTCTTCTACTACTCGCACCGCTCTAGCCACTGCAGCATCCAAACGGTTTTCTACGACACCGGAGTTCCTAGCTGCTTGCCTGAAGTAGTATTTCTGGAAGAGTGGATGGCAGTTGATCCAGTGGTAGAAGGTATTGTTACTCATTCCTTCTCTCCTACACACTTCACCTATAGACATCCCAGAGGCTACTGCACGAGCTATTCGCTTCTGCCTTCTAGTAAGTCTATGCCATCCCTTAGGTGGCTTACCAGTTAGGATCATCGCCTTGTAACGCTGCATCTTGGAGACCTTTAGAGCTCCTAGAGCATGCTTTGGATAATCCCTGATCAGACGCGGAAAGCGATGAACTCCATCTTCACAAAGCACTAGTGCCCTCTCAGTCTAGTTCCAGACTCTTTCTTTTTCTTTGGCTTCCGCAGATCTGAGAAGCGAGAGTCCTTTGGCTCATTGGTCTTTTTCGTTACTTCAGTTAATCGTTGTACAGCCATAATTCCCTCCTTGAAGAGTTACTTCTTTTTCTTTGGTACTAGATCCTGTACAGACTTGTACTCTCTCACAAGCACAAGCATGGCAGCTGATACCAGCTGGCCGGCAATATGAGATGGACGCATTGGTATCACAGTGGTAGTTCCTTTGATACGAGCCTCATACTCCACTGTTGGTTGTCCATCTGGACCCTCAGTGATCATGACACGAAGCTCAGTTGTCGGATTTGGTTGGTCAGCCATTAGTCTTTGAACACTCCATCTGGTGTGATTATGAGCTTGTTAGCAATCTGCTCAAGATCCATTTGTTTCTCTACTTGGTCAGCCACACGTTGAACGTATTCCTTTGCAGGGACACCCAATCTTTCCTCCACGATCTTACTGAGGACAACAAGCTCTGCACGAGCCAGAACCTTTTGAACGTACACTTCTCCTAGGATTGTAGGTGGTCCACCAGGAGAGTTCATGAAAACGAAAGCCAGAGACTTGGCTCTTGCCAGCTGGAGAGTCAGCTTTTGATAAGCCTCTCTCTGTTCAGGGTCTAGAGGACTCAGGTTATCAAAGTCATGTGTTTCAGAAGCTATCTCAACATCCACCCCATGAGCGTTATCACCAGGGATGCTGAAGATCATTTTCTTTTTGTTCTTCTCTTTAACTTTGTGTTGTCCCATTTAACCATGCCTCCCAAAGCTCTTTAAAGAAGGTAAGCTCAACAGTGACCAATGGCGTTATGAATTGTGACAACTTGACCCTGTTCCTCTCCTTCTTGGTCTTCAAGCCAAATCTCTTTCCCACCCTCCTCTTTAATTTCTTGAAGCTCCTCTTTCCTGCTTTAGTAGCTGCTCTTCTAGTAGCCAAGATGATCAACGGATGCTTCAAACCATATTTCAGCTTGGCTTCCAAGAAGAACTTTTGGAAGTTCATCGTCTTGCGCTTCTTGGCTTCTACAGCAATCTTTTTGAGGATTGGGTACTTCTTCCTCATCTTCTTCGGGAAGTAGACATCTGGAGCTTCCTTACCAAAGGACTCCATAGTCCTCAGTCTACGCTTCCCACCAAGAGCTTCAGCTACTTGCTTTTCGAATCCCTTCCAGTTGCTCTTGTTAGCCATTAGAGACGATCATCCCTTACTCGAATAGAACCCCAAATTCCTAAGACTGATTTCGTTCTTGGTGGCAATTTGACAATGTCGACAGAGACCCTGTGTTCTGCCGTATCCAACATGACACTGACTATTTTGTTTCTCGTCAGCCAGTCTATGAGCTCTGCCCTAATGCGTTCGCCTTCTGGCTCTCTTTCTTTGTTACGCTCAATAGCTTCTTCATCTGGTGGAACGTGGGCACGCATGTCCATTTCTATTCCTCCTATGGTTTGAGTTGATTCTCAGGCTCCATAGCCATCACTCGCTTGGCGAAAAAGCATGCTTCCTGAAGCTTGGTCTTGACTATTGCCCAAGATCGAGGATCCCTTAGATCAGCTTCATCTGAAGCTCCAGAGAAGTAGATTTCTAACAGATCAACGACCAGCTTCTCGAAGTGATCAGCTATGTCTTTAGCCTTCCTAAGACCCTCATCATTCAGTTTATGCACTTCAAATAGATTGCTCATGTTTTCCTCCTCCTTCTCTTAGATTTGGCCTTTCCTTTATGCTGACTAGTCGCCAGATCCTCCGCCATCAATTTCGTATTCTGCTTACGAAGTCTTCTCATAGTACGATAGATATGACGGACTCTACGCCTAGAGATTCCATATTGAGCAGACAGAGCTTCGCCAAGCCTCCTACTTTCAGAAGCACCCTTAGAGCTATGGAGAGTCTCGAAGATAGCGATATCCCTCATCGCATTTTCTTGCTCCCTTACACTAGGAACATGAATCGTAGTCCCAGAGAAGACTGTTAATAACTTTTCTGTAACTTCTTGTCCAAAGATCCTATGAACTTCAGGTATCAGGGTCTTCGGAAACAGTTGAGACAGTTTGTCGAACCGTAATCGCACGGCTGTTTTCCCTCGCCTTCAAGAGTCGTTGTCGAACCAAGATAAGCGTCCGATCAATGTACAGCTGGATTTCACGGCGATCCAGTCCGAGACGTTTCAGTCTTCTTACAAGACGATGACGCTCGTAGAACAATTCTCCTGTTATCAGGAACTTCTTTATGCTACGGCAAGCTCTTCGATGCTTCTGCTGATCTGAGATTTGGATGGACTCGAAAGCACTCACTAGAGAATTCCCTATCCTATTAAGAATGTGCCTATTTTCAGGAGTCTCAAATGCAGAGTGTCCATTATTCTCTGCCTCTTTCTGGATGTTCTCATCACTAGAAAGACTTAGATCATGGTTGGCCATCCTCTGATCCTGTGTGGTACAGGTGTTACAGATCGTAGTCCAGAGAAATGCAAATGCTTTTCCTCTAGTAGGATCATATTTAGGCAGGGCATATAGTAGCTTGACCACACACTCCTGCTTCAGATCCTCTTTGTTACGGTAGAATCCCTTTTTCGAGATCGCAGCATCGATGAGAGGGAGAGTTAGCTTGATAATTCTGTCACGCAATTTCACGTCCTTCTTATGACGTCGGTAACGCGACATGAGCTCGCTCACCTTCTCATTGTTGAAGATCCGTTTCTTCTTCAAGTGACTTCTCTCCACACGAGGTACGCATAGACTGGGTAGTAGATTTTATCCCCATACTTAGTAACAATAACATATTCAGCCACCTTGATTTTCTTTCTTTTCATGCTGCTTTCTCCAAGTGAGAGATTCCTTTCCGTTTGACCACGGTCCACACCTTTCTGAATTTAGCCTTCATTTCTTTTTCATGGGTAATGACAAGGACGGTTCCTCTAAGACTTGATAGAATGAGAAGAATCGATTCTCGACCTGAACTGTCCAGACCGTCAAGCAGTTCGTCGACCAACAGCAGATTGCAAGCATTCGACAACCAACTAAAGACAAGGAGTACAGCAATGTCCACTCGCCTTCTCCCTCCAGAGGATTCACCGATATAAGAAGACGATCCGAATCTCGACTTATACTTAAGGTGAAATAGCTCTCGGTCTTCTCCACTCTTGTTCCTTTTAGTTGGTTCAAAGTGCATCTCCACTGTCCCACCAAAGATCTTCCTAGCATACTCTTTCAGTTTCCTATTCATCGCAGGCAAGGATTCTCTTACGACCAGAGCTTTGACTCCCTGATTGCCAAATCCTTGTACCCAGAATTGGAGATCTTTGATGCGTTGATCCAAAGATTTCTGTTCGAACTGCTGGACTAGAAGTTTGGAAACTCCCCTAGAATATTTCAGAGAGAGCTTCCTGATCTCCTCGGCGAAGGGAGTCGGTGCGCCAGCTGAGAACTTCCCCAGCTGTATTTCCAACTCCCTCCGAGAGGACTCACTGATTTGTCTGCGTGTATGGATATCCGCTTCTACCTTGTGTACGCGCTTTAGTACCTTCCGCGCATAGAGTAGCCTCCTTTCAAGTTTTCTCAGCCTCTTCTTTTGCTGCTTCAATTCCGAACGTACACCCCGACGTTCGGAAATCAGATGACCAACATATTTCACAGTGGTCTTAAGATCAAAGGGTCTTCTACAGACAGGGCATGGTTTACCTATCTTACCCAATTTTCTATTGGCGATAGTCTTTTTCAGAGATTCAAGACGCTGGCGAAGAAGTCGTTTCTTCGCCCCAGCTTTGGCAAGACTGGTTACCAGAATTTCAACCTTTTCGCCAGCGACTTCAACCTCCCTCCTGGCTTTTTCAGATGCCTTTCGCAAAGCTCTCTCGGGGTACAGTCTGGACAGCTTCTTGAGGCGTTGCTTAATCTTTGTTCGCTCTCGCTCAGACTCTCTTCTTCCCACCTGATCTGCTCTGGTGAGGGATCCCAACCGACCCCTAATCTCCTGTATATCTCCCCGTAATTGAAGGGTTCGTCGTTCATGATCGTTTCTCCTATCTATAGTCTCAGACAGCAGTTCCTTTGTCCTGCGTAACGCGATCTCGAACTTCTCAAAATGGAGGAAGGACTCAAGAATCTTTTTCTGCTCTGCATCCGTAAGTAATGCAAAGGGTCTGGGTCCACCAAAGATGGCGGTATGCGTGAACGACTGGAAATCAAAGCCCAGAATTGATTCCAGCTTTGCCTGGGTTCGCTTGTCTGATCCTTTTCTGAAGGAGATGGGTCTCTCGCCTCGCCATAGTAAGAGTCGATTTCTATACTTGGCGTGACGTCTATATCTAGTGGCACGGTATAGAACATCACCCTTGTGAAAGAAGGTAGTGACGAAGCAGTTCCTTCTATGAAATCGGTTGACGACAGCGTCGTGCTTAAGATTACGTAGTGTCTTACCAAATAAGCACCATGTTATAGCATCCAGGATTGAGGATTTCCCAGCCATGTTGCTTTCTGCATTTGGCTCATCGAGATTCTTTCCTTCCACTAGGACCATTCCCTGGTTGTACAAAGAGATGGTCTGCTCCTTTCCCCAACTGAGGAAGTAGTTAATTACGATTTTATCCAGATACGTCACTTTTTCTTCTTATTCCAAAGTTTCCTTCTGTGATCGTATTTCTTTCTGAATCTAGAAGAGATTTCAAGACGGATAGCCCTAGAAGGTATCCCTTGAGTGAATCTCCTATCTACTCTTGGTCTAGAGAGAAATTTCCTACTCTTGATAACGCGCTCAGCATAAACATCTCCATTCTTTTTGTCCTTTAGTGCGAAGACAGCTTTCCTAATGCCATTTTCCATTAGCATCTTTAAGACTTGGGTAGCACAGGTTACTGTTACATATGACCTAGATTTGGATAGGACGTCTAGAATTTCATAATGGGTAAAATAGGCCACCCTCCCATCAATGTGCGCTACAATCTTTGAGTGTTCAGAAAAATTTGGCTGGACACTCACTTCTAAATCTGCGATACAACAATAAAGTTCTTCTGACAATGATTCTACAAATCGCCTCATCAATTTTCTCCATGATACAACTTTTTGCCAAGCTGCACCAATCGAGATCGTTTCCCCACACTACTATGAAACTCCGTGTATCTGAAAATTGCTTCTTCGGGGTCCATTGTATGGACATCCCCATTTGAGACTACGTCTTTTCCTTCGTCCTCTCTATCTACCTGTAGCTGGAATCTTCCAGAAGCCAAGCGTTCCAGGTCTTCTTCCAGCACCTTTGAATCTGCAGATAGAATAGCTCGGACGTAGTTTCCTGAGAAGGAATCCAGCTTATCCTTAAAATCACTCAGCCTTCTAACATGGACTGACTTGAATCTTGGGAGGTCTGTATAGATCCTCTTTGCAATGTACCATGGAGCCACGTCAAGAACTCGAATATCCCATATGGCTGGTCGGTGGATTTCACCAAATGAATGCTGGATAGGACTCCCCAAGTAGAAAACGTTGGGGGAAAGTTTTTGACTAGTGTGATAGTCGGACAGAAGCACAAATCCGAAGTCAGTTGCTCTAATATCCCTAAGCTTGATCGGATTTCTGACCAGGTAAGAGGTTGGTCCTGTTCTAGCACCTTGCACGCCACAGTGTAAAGCAAGTCCCATTTTTCTAGATGCTTCCAATCCAAGGATCGCTTTCTTAATGTCTTCTGGATTCGCCATCCAAGGAACAACTGAAAGAAATCCCCAGACGAGCTTCGGTTCTTCCACAATTGTGGCGACTTTTCGGAAGGCGCGGAGAGAGTGTAACACTCGTCCGCCAGATTCTCGAAGTACATCGTGATTGCCCAAGTTGATAACTGTATCCAAACCTTCGTCATGTAGTTTTTCAATCTTTCGATAAACAGCATCGTAGACCTCCACATCGATGAATGAGTTTTCCTCTATGACATCCCCATCGATCAAGACCTTGTTGATACCTCTAGCTTTGGCTTCCCTGAGAATGATATCGAACACTTTCAGGCAGAAGTACAGTCTGGAGTTTTGTCCATTAGATCTAGTGTAGGAGAATTGCCTCCATGCATGGACTTGGAGATCCCCAGTAGCTAAAAATCTAAGCACGGTCTTCATATTCGTTGGTGAAGTCCAGGACCTCTACTGGAACCCAAGTCCTCCCATCCTCCAAAAGGACGCCCATGATCGGCAATGAGTTTCTATCAAGAGCTCTCTTTTTCCAGGAGTTAGGATCTATCCAGAAGAAAGAACCAATCGGAGGAAGTTCAGTCTTGTTTGAGATATCCCAACACCCATCGTCTGTCTTGTACTTGATTAGTTTGACTTTCTGACAGATCATCTGGCACCCCACTTTTTCAAGTATCTAAGTGCCTTCCTCAGCATTTTAGGATTGTCATTGAAGTATCCAAGACCAAGATTATGTTTATAGCAGAGCTTACCACGACGCTTACCAGTCTTGTGATCGTGATCTTTCTGAGTGAAACAACGTATCCCACAGATATCACAACGTCCGTTCTTTTTCTTTCTAGCCAATTTAGAAGCACGGATGGCCTTTCTGACTACTCTACGAGAGTGAGCTGATTGATTCTTACTTCTGGGAAGTCTATGAGCAACTAGTTGTGCCTTTTTCACATTCCTACGAGAAGCTCTCAACATCCTCTTAGTCATTCTCTGCCA
>Ga0210399_10001426_pt1 | contig 18637 bp, 18 predicted proteins | sample IncBWC14MmetaG_FD_150865 | JGI IMG/M metagenome (GOLD analysis project Ga0210399, IMG submission 150865) | Forest soil microbial communities from Barre Woods Harvard Forest LTER site, Petersham, Massachusetts, United States - Inc-BW-C-14-M | ecosystem: Environmental > Terrestrial > Soil >...
TGTCGAATTTCACTTGACAACACCGAGTACAATAAACTCTGAGAAAATGGCCAGAAAGACTTTCAAGTTTCGGCTCTACCCCAACCGCCAACAGCGCGACAAGCTGACGGCTACGCTCGACGTGTGCCGAGAGTTGTACAACGCTGGTTTAGAAGAGCGTATCGGCGCCTGGAAAAACCGAACGCCGGTAGAGTGCTACGACCAAATCAACCAACTGCCGGACATCAAAGCGATGCGACCGGACGTTGCTGGCGTGTTCAGCCAAGTGTTGCAAGACACGTTGCGTCGTCTCAACAAAACATACAAAGCGTTCTTCGGTCGAGTGAAGCGCGGACAAAAAAGCCGGGTTCCCTCGATTCAAGGGACGCAATCGCTACAACAGTTTCACCTATCCACAAAGCGGATTCAAGTTAGGCAGCAAACTGGAACTGTCGAAAATCGGCAACCTCAAAATCAAGCAGCACCGCGACATCCAAGGCAAAATCAAGACCTTGACTATTCGCCGTGAAGCGGGCTGCTGGTATGCGTGTTTCTCAGTGCAATTCGAGCCTGAGAAACTTCCTAGAAAGGACAATGCCATCGGTCTAGACATGGGCTTGGAAACATTCGCCCGTCGTTCGGATGGAAAACCGATTGAGAACCCTCGCTACTACCAGAAGGCGCAAGCGAAACTTCGTAGGGCGCAGCGTAAGGTAGCACGTCGCCTAAATAAGAAGTCGAATCGCAGGCATAAAGCAATCCTGCTGTTGCAGAAGGCGCATGCCCACGTCACCAACCAGCGCAAACATTTTCAGCACCAAGAGTCCTACAAACTGGTGCAGAACTTCGGAACCATCGTCGTGGAAGACCTGAACATCAAGGGTCTTTCCGGCGGCATGCTTTCCAAAGCCGTTCACGATGTCGGATGGTCTTCCTTCCTAAACGTGTTGTCCTGTAAAGCTGAAAACGCTGGCAGGCAACTCATCAAGGTAGACCCGAAGTATACCAGTCAAGAATGCCCCAACTGCCACGCTATCGAGAAGAAACCACTCTCGGAGCGCGTGCATCGTTGCGACTGTGGCCTCACGCTACATCGAGACCATGCGGCGGCATTGGTAATCTTAGGGCGTGGACTACGCCTTCAAGCGCAAACGAAACCTGCACTAAGGGTAGGCGTTGCTTGAGAAGCCTCCGGCTTCAGCCGGAGGAGTGGTCACGGAATCGCCACCGTATTCCCTTCACGGACGGCCGTGGCAGTTTCCATGCCCTGATAGCGGTAGACCACGATCAGGACTTTGTCCAAACCCACAGCCGGATCGCCGCCCAGCGCGCCGTTGGTCACTACGAGGCTCAGCATTCCCTCATGAACGCGGCTGCGCAACAGCTCGGTGACGTTTACGGTGCGGCCCTGCACGCCATAGTAGGCGCCCACAATGCGCAAGCCGTCTGAGTCGCCGCGATCACGGTCCCGGTCCCGGTCGGCAGAGTTGGCTGGACGGTCGTCCCGGTCACGGCGCCGGACATCAAAAAGGTGGATGTCAAGATTGCTGTGCTGCCTGAATTCGAATGTGCGTTCCTCGTTGTTCCGATTTTTTGCCAAGACGTATAGCGACTTCTCATGCCCGGGGGCGGGATCGCCGCCCATGGCCGGGTCATTCACGGGGATGTTGCCGTTCTCGCCGCCCCGGGCAATCAGGTCCGTGAGAAGGTTGGTCACATCGGCGCGTTGCGTCCTATATCCGTATTCAGCACGAATGATGCGCCAGCCCTCATCCTGGGCGCCTACTCCTGGGCCCAATAGCGTTGTGGCGGTAACCAAAACGGCCAACACCATCAAGAATATTCCAAATCGATTAGCAAACTTCATTGCGGACTCCTCCAAGGCGGTCACCCGCCGACCTTTTGGCCTACTTTACTGCCAGGCACGCCCGGGGAGAATCCTGAAAGGCCAAGCCGTTGTCGTGAAAGTCCATAGTGATTCCGTTCCCTTTGGGCTTTGGCAAGGGGCGCCACTCTCTGTGGAGTGCGTGGCTTTCGCTGTTTGATTTGCAAATCCTCGGCTCTTCCATCATTATTATTCGTTTGCTCAGGGATGCAGCGCGCTTCCGCTGCGAGTGTTCGCATTTCGTCTTCGTTTTTATTGCTGATCGTCTGTTTACCCGATCATTCAAAGGAGTGGCATGGATAAGCCATCAAAAATTGCGCCCGCCAAGGGAAAACTCGGAGTTCTTCTTCCAGGTATGGGCGCTGTCAGCACGACGTTCATGGCTGGAGTTGAACTCGTGCGCAGAGGCAAATCGCAACCCGTGGGCTCGCTCACGCAGATGGGCACGATTCGCCTGGGGAAGCGCACCGACGGGCGTTCGCCGCTCATTCATAAGTTCGTCCCTCTTGCCGGGCTGAAGGACCTCACCTTTGGCGGCTGGGATATTTTTAAGGACAACGCCTACCAGTCCGCGGCGAATGCGGGAGTCCTGAATCCGCAAGACCTCGAAAAAGTGAAGCCTTTCCTTTCCACCATCAAGCCCATGAAGGCCGCGTTCGACCACGATTTCGTGAGGCTGATCGACGGCCCCAACATCAAGAAAGGCAAGAACAAATACGAACTGGCGCTTCAAATCAAGGAAGATATCGCCAATTTCCGCAAGGCTTCGCGTGTTTCTCGGTTGGTGACCTGCTGGTGCGGCTCGACGGAATCCTTCGTCAAGCCGGAGGACGTGCACTCCACGCCGGAAAAGTTCGTCGAAGGGATGCAGTCCAACCACCCGTCGATCGCGCCTTCGATGCTGTATGCCTGGGCCTCGGTGACCAGCGGCGTTCCTTATGCGAACGGTTCCCCGAACCTCAGCGTGGATATCCCCGCGATTCAACGGCTAGCTCATGACCACAACGTGGCCATCTGCGGGAAAGACTTCAAGACAGGACAGACCCTGATCAAAACCGTTCTCGCCCCTGCGTTCAAAGCGCGAATGCTCGGTCTCGACGGCTGGTTTTCCACCAACATTCTTGGCAACCGCGATGGCGAGGTTCTCGAGGACCCCGGCTCCTTCAAAACAAAAGAAGAGTCCAAACTCAGCGTGCTGGAATACATTCTTCAGCCGCAATTGTACCCGCAGCTGTACGGCAAGATGCATCACAAGGTGCGCATCAACTACTATCCCCCGCGCGGCGACAACAAAGAAGGTTGGGATAACATCGACATTTTTGGCTGGCTCGGCTACCCCATGCAAATCAAGGTGGACTTCCTCTGCCGCGATTCTATTTTGGCCGCGCCGATCGTGCTCGATCTCGTCTTGTTCATGGACCTGGCGCAGCGGGCGGGAATGCGCGGCATTCAGGAGTGGCTCAGCTTCTACTTCAAGTCTCCGATGACCGCGCCGGGGCTGTACCCCGAGCATGACCTCTTCATTCAGTCCATGAAGCTGAAGAACACCCTCCGGTGGATGAAGGGCGAGGAACTCATCACCCACTTGGGGCAGGAATATTACGATTAGGTTTCGCTAGGTGCCGTGAGCTGCCGCGGATTTTGCTTCGACGGCATCAAGAACGCGAGCCGAATAGATCAAGGCGGCTCCAGCGTTCATACTGACAGCCACACCCAGGGCTTCTGAGATTTCCTCCGTGGTCGCGCCAGCCTTCAGAGCGGCGTCGGTGTGGAACACAATACAACCGTCGCAGCGAGTGGTAACGGCGACCGCAAGGGAAATTAACTGCCGCGTCTTTTCGCCGAGCTTGGTGGTCTTGGAGTTGGCGGCGCTCAATGTCTGATAACCACGAAGGGTGTCCGGCGAAAGCTTGCCCAGCTCACCCACCCGGCCACCGATTTCCTTATGGTACTGATTCCAATCCATGACCATAGTGATCTCTCCTGTTTTGAGAAATTCGAATCGCGCGCGATTATACTCCGGCCCACGTGAATGTGATATCTTCTCCAGTTCAGCCCGAGCTTGGCGGGTTAGAAGGCCGTTGTCGCGGCGCACCCCTTTCCTCGTGCGCCTGGAGAGCAATCGAACTTATTCCAAGGAGCCTCATTCATGAAGAGTTCGTATAACGGGAAGGCTGTTCCCTCCGACGGCAAGCCGATCGGTTACAGTGGCGGTGAACTACAAGTGCCGGACTCACCGATTGTTCCATTCATCGAAGGGGATGGGACAGGGCGCGACATCTGGAAAGCGTCGAGGCGTGTGTTTGACGCCGCAGTGGAGCAGTCCTACGGCGGCAAGCGGCGCGTGGCGTGGTTCGAGGTTTTTGCCGGTGAGAAGGCTTTCAAGTCCTTCAATGAATGGCTGCCGAACGATACGGTAGACGCCATCCGTGATTTCCGTGTGGCTATCAAGGGACCGCTCACCACGCCGGTGGGAGGCGGCATCCGTTCGCTAAACGTGGCGCTGCGGCAGCTGCTGGACCTCTATTCCTGCGAGCGGCCAGTGCGCTACTTCCAGGGCGTGCCTTCTCCGGTGCGCGAACCAGAAAAAATGAATGTTTTTATCTTTCGTGAGAATACCGAAGATGTTTATATCGGCATCGAGTGGAAATCCGGCACTCCGGAAGCAAAGAAGCTGCTGGAATTTCTAAACCACGAGATGCTGAAGGATGGCAAGAAGCAGATTCGCTGGGATTCCGGCGTTGGCATCAAGCCGATTTCGCCTACGGGCACGAAGCGGCTGGTTCGGCGGGCCATCAGGTACGCGCTGGCGAACAAGAGGAAAAGCGTCACGCTGGTACACAAAGGCAACATCCAGAAGTTTACCGAGGGGGCGTTCCGCGACTGGGGCTACGACTTGGCGCGCGAAGAGTTTCGCTCGCAAACCATTACTGAGCGCGAAAGCTGGATCTTGGACAATCTGGACAAGAATCCCTCGCTCACCGTGGAACAGAACGCCGCGCTTGTCGAGCCGGGACTCGAGCAAGCTACCGACGCTTTCAAGAAGACGATCTATGCCGAAGTGGAGCAAACACTTGAGGCCATTTATGCAACTCACGGCAAAGGACAGTGGAAGCAGAAGTTGATGGTTAACGACCGCATCGCGGACTCCGTGTTTCAGCAACTCCTGTTGCGGCCGGATGAATACAGCGTCCTGGCAACTTCCAATTTAAACGGGGACTATTTGTCAGATGCCTGCGCCGCGCAGGTCGGCGGTTTGGGCATGGCGCCGGGATCCAATATCGGAGACGGTTTCGGCGTTTTTGAGGCCACCCACGGTACGGCCCCGAAGTACGCGGACAAGGATGTGATCAATCCGAGTTCGGTGATGCTCTCGGGCGCAATGATGTTCGAGTTCCTCGGGTGGAAGGAAGCCTCCACATTAATCGAGCGTGGCATCGCACGCACCATTCAGCAGAAGCGCGTCACCTACGATCTCGAACGGCTGATGCCGGGCGCAACGAAGGTGGGCACATCCGCGTTTGCTTCCGCCATCATTGAGAATATGAAAGGTGCCGCGGTTGCCCGCTAGCCCGGAAATCAGAATGGATTGAAAAGATAACGCCGAGACGCCGAGAAGGCCGGGGCTTCGCAGGGAAGATTTTTTGTCGAGACGAGGAGAGGCATGGGCAGAAAAAAGGTGACGGTTGTGGGAGGCGGGTTCGTGGGCTCGACTACGGCACAGCGTATCGTCGATTTGGAGCTGGCCGACGTGGTGTTGACCGATATTTTAGACGGGCCTCCGGCGGGTAAAGCGCTGGACATGATGGAATCCGGGCCGATCACCCGGACGGATTCGCATGCGGCCGGCATTTCCACCGCGAATGGCGATTATTCCGTAACCGCGGGCAGCGACGTTGTGGTGATCACCGCGGGTTTTCCGCGTAAGCCAGGGATGAGCCGCGACGATTTGCTGAAGGCCAACTACGACGTGGTGAAGGCCGTCGTCGAACAGATCGTGAAGCATTCCCCGAACTGCATCATCATCGTGGTGACGAACCCGCTGGATGCCATGGCCCAAGCGGCCCTGAAAGTCAGCGGCTTCCCGAAGCACCGTGTGATCGGCATGGCGGGTGTGCTGGACTCGGCACGGATGAGCGCCTTTGTGGCGATGGAATGCCAGGTTAGCGTCGAAAACGTGCACTCGTTCGTGCTCGGTGGTCATGGCGACGACATGGTGCCGCTGCCGCGCTATTCGACGGTGGCGGGGATTCCCCTCCCCGATCTTTTGGCCAAGCAGCGTATTGACGCCATCGTCGAGCGCACCCGCAAGGGCGGCGCCGAAATCGTCAACTTACTGAAGACCGGCTCGGCGTATTACGCACCATCTGCGGCAGCCGTGGAAATGGTCGAGGCCATTCTGAAGGACAAGAAAAAGATTCTTCCCTGCGCCGTGTACCTCGATGGAGAGTACGGAATCAAAGGACTATTCGTTGGCGTTCCCGTGAAGCTAGGCGCCAAGGGTGTCGAGGAGATCATTCAGATCAAGCTGACAGCTGAAGAAAACGCGGCGCTGCAGAAGTCGTCTGCGTCCGTACGCGAGCTCGTGACGGTTCTTGGGCTCTAAGTTCGGGGCAACGACATCGCGGAGAAGGCCATGATCAAACGCTGCGTAACGCTGCTGCTTGTGGGTCTGATGCCGCTGCTGGTACAAAATAAAGGCAGTAGCGGAAATCCCCTTCGCCTGGCGCTCGTGAAGATGCCCTACGTGGGCGAGCGGAACGTCCCCGAACTCTCCGGTGGACCTGGCTACCTGGAGCAAGGCGGCCTCCAGAAGCTCCTTGAAGATCAGGGATTTCAAACCAGGCTCTCGTCTGCCAAGGGCGTACAGCAGCGGGGAGCCGACTAGCTTCAGCTCGCTGGCACTTCCATGAAGGGCAGACCTGCGCGTCGCGTAATCGCTACTACCAGCCGAAGATTTTACTCGCGCCGCATACCAATGCCAGCGTAAATCCCGCAATCACCACCTCGCCGATAGCTCCGACCGCGAAGGGCCGCAGGCCTTGCTTGCGCATTTCACTGAAATTGGTCCGCAGACCCACGCCCGCGAAGGTAAGCAAAAACGCCCAGCGCGAAAGATTGGCGAGCGCCCCAACCTGGTCCTTGTTGAAGAACTGATAGGTCGCCAGCACCGAAATCAACAGGAAGCCGAGAACAAACTTCGGGAATTTCTGCCAGAGAAACGTCGCCTTGTTCCTCACCGCCTGCGCCTGTCCTTTGCTGGCCCAGTAAATCGCATACGCCAGCACCACGAATCCGATCATGGCGTTACGCGTGGACTTGACCAGCACGGCGAGTTTTCCAGCCGCGTCGGAGTACAGCGCACCAGCGGCAGTCGCCTCCGCCGTATTGTCCACGCCGAGGCCGGCCCACAGTCCATACGCTTTGTCACTCAAGTGCAGAAAATGTCCGATGACCGGAAATGTAAACAAGGCCAGAGCGCCTAGAGCAAGGATCGCGGCGATGGAGAACGAGGAATCTTCGTCATCGGCTTCAATGGCTCCCTTCGTAGCGATGATAGCGCTCACGCCGCAGACCGCCGAGCCCACCGCAAGAAGGGTGGTCAACTTAGGTTTGAGCTTGAACAAGCGTCCGAGAAACGTCATGAACGCGAGAGACCCAACGATTTCAATAGCCACGAGAACCAGGCTGACGCCGCCAAGCTTCAAAATATCCCCCAGCAGAAACCGCGCGCCGAGCAGTACGATCCCAGCCTTCAGCCAAAATTCATAGCTGGCTACGCCGGTGCGGAAAATCTCCGGAACGCCGACGGTGTTGGAGATCAAAAGGCCAAGTACAATCGCCCACAGCACATATTCTATGTTCGGAAAAATCCAGTGGTGCGCCTTGGCGTAAGCACCGACGTTTTGCTCAAGCAGTTTTCCGGCATAGCCGACTGCCGCGAGCAGCAGCACCCCGGGAATGAAGCGGAGAAATCGCAGCGCCGGCTGGACCGGTTGCACCTGCGGAACCGTAACGACATCAGCCATGTTTCGTTATCTCCATTTCGCTAGAATCTTCACCAGGGGATATGTTTAAGGACTCCCGTGCGCACCAGTAGCGCCAAAAGCAACGCCACCACCACCGCCCAGGTGTCCAGCGACAGCTTCCAACGGGTTTCCGTTTTCCCTGCTTCCAGTTCGGCACTCATGAGTATGCTCCTGACGGGTTAACTCACCAATACGCGTGGCAATTCCCGTCCGTTCCGATTCGAGCCCCAAAATTTCGCGCTGAATTCCTCAACGTCTTGTGAGGCCACACGGCCAACAATCAACAAAGCCGGTGCCGGAAGTCTTTCTTCATTCGCCAGCCGCGCGACACTCGACCAGCGCACTTGCTGTTGAGGACCAGCGGCATGAGAGACGATCACGCACGGCAGGTCCGCCGGAAGTCCTCCCCCGAGCAATCTCTCCGATACTTCCCCATAATCCGCGCCGGGCATGTACAAAACTAGCGTAGTCGTGCTGGTGACGCAGCCCCAGTCCATAGTGCTGCCGTCGATTCCGCGCGAAAACGTGGTCAGTAGAATTTGCGAAGCCACCCGTCGATCCGTGAGCGAGATTCCCGCCGCCGCCGCCGCCCCCAGAGCAGCGCTGATGCCCGGAACGATTTGGTACTCAATTCCTGCCGCCCGAAGAGCTTCGATTTCTTCTCCGGCCCGGCCAAAAATCGACGGATCGCCTCCTTTCAATCGCACCACGGTTTTGCGCGTCCGGCCATAGGAAACCAGCAGCCCATTGATTTCATCTTGGGTAAGGAGCTTGTGGCCCGCGCGCTTGCCCACGTTAATAATCTCGGCAGCGCGCGAAATCATCGCCAAAACGGCATCGCTAACCAGCGCGTCGTGCAGCACCACGTCGGCGCCGGCGAGCAATCGCGCCGCTTTCAACGTGAGCAACTCAGGATCACCAGGTCCCGCGCCAATGAGATAAACTTTGCCCTTCATGCCACGCACTCCCCACGGCCCAGCTTGAGCGAATACGTTTCCGTATCGCCCCAATCCAGAAAAAGATCCTCGGTCGTAACCGTCACTTCCGCTAATGGCAATAGCCTTTTCTTGATGGCTTTGTCCGGCGTGCGCGATACCCACGCCGAAAACGTCTCCGCCGGTTGCCGGTCGGACTGATAGAAAGCCAGTAGCTCCCGAATAATCCCCGGTATGGGCCGCGCCGGCACGGACATAATCTGCCGCGCAAAGCGCACGCCATCAGCATTCACTTTCCCGCCAAGCAAAAGCTGGTAATAAGGCGCTTGCTGGTCTCCAACTTTCCGGACGTTGCCGTAAAATCCGATATCGGCAATGTGATGATGCCCGCAGGAATTCGGGCAGCCGCTGATCTTGATGCGCAACTTCTCGATTTCGGGGTCGCTGTAGTCGTCCAGCTCGCGCGAAAGCACTTCGGCCAGCGTCAGGGAACGGGTGATCCCAAGATTGCAGGTGGTCGCTCCCGGGCAGCCCGTGACGTCAGAAATGGTGCGCGCTCCGGGGGTGGCAAGATCCAATGCGCCAAGCTCACGGTAGATCGCGTGTACACGGTCAAACGGAACCCAAGGAATGACGAGATCCTGATTGACCGCGATGCGCACGCCGCTCAGTTCATTCTTTTCCAGAACCTCGGCCAGCCCGCGCATCTGGTTGCTGTGAAACGTTCCCGCCGACAGTTTGATCCACACTCCGCCGTATCCGGCCTGCCGCTGAGACATCAGGTTGTGCCGAGCCCAGCGGTCATATTCCGGATCAGCTGGCGTGTTCGATGCTGCGGAAGCCAAAGGGGCCGGTGCGATTGTGACTAGCGAAGGTTGTATCGGGGAGGGCACGATAAATCTCTCCCCCGGAGCCGTCGAAACCTTGCGCTTTTCCGCCACTAGCCGGCGGAACTCCTCGATACCTTTCGCGCGCAGGACGAATTTCAAGCGCGCCATGAGCTTGTTTTTGCGGTTCCCGGTCTCCGTGAAAACTCTTAGAACAGCTTCGATGGTGGGTAGCAGTTCCTCTTCCGGCAGAAAATCAGTCAGAACCGCGGCCTCCGTGGGCAGACTTCCCAGCCCGCCGCCGACGAGAACCTTGAATCCCCGATGCGATGTCCCGTTGTTTCCCCGGACTTGCGCGATAAGTCCAACGTCATGTATTCCCGCAACCGCGCAGTCGCCATCATTTTCGCATCCAGAAAAAGCGATCTTGAACTTGCGAGGCAAATCGTGAAAGTCAGGGTGCCGCAACAGATATCGCGACACACCCAAAGCGTAGGGGGTGACGTCGAACGCTTCGCCCGGGCAGATTCCAGCCACCGGGCACGCCGTGACATTGCGCACCGTGTTCCCGCAAGCCTCCCGCGTGGTAAGGCCCGCATCGGCAAGCAAGCGCATCGCCGCGCCAACGTTTTCTAGTTTCACGAAATGGAATTGAATGTTTTCGCGTGTGGTCAGGTGGCCCCGGCCGGTCGAATACTCGTCCGCTAGATCCGCCAGCACGCGAAGCTGTCTGGCCGTCAGCACACCCGCGGCGATCTTCACGCGCAGCATCTGGAACCCCGGTTGCCGCTGGCCGTACGTGCCATGCTTCAAACGAAAGGGACGGAATTGTTCCGGTGTGATAGCGCCGCTCTGGAGCTCCCGGGCGCGCTGTTCAAAGCGTACGATTTCCGCTTCGATGGCTTCGCGACTGTGCCGCTCTTCAACTTCGGTTGAGGTTCGAACACTCATGGTTCCTGGCTCCCGAATTCTTCGCTCCGAAAAATCTTCGATCCAAAACAAAAAGCCCACATAACCAGGTGCTCTGGCATGTGGGCTTCGGAACTCTATGATTCAGCTGCTGCTAAGTCCGGAAACTCCTCTGGCCAGAGATGGGTATCGTGCAACACGCAGCGTTGCACGTCGACGGACAACACATCATCTGGCAGCAGGCGTTCATCAAACTAAAGAATACTTCCTCGGCCTTCCCCTGTCAAAGGGATAGTCCTGTAAAGATTTAGATGCATCGCATTCAAAAAAGTAATCAATGCCAAGCCAGTATTGCGAACGCGCACCTGCTCCCGGCGAGATCGCTTCGCCGTGTCGCTAACGAGCGAGACAGGTATACGATGTGGCTGGTGTAAAGTGTCCGGTCGCAGTCATCGACTGAAATGTTCCCTCAAGGCTTCGCGGCTTCCGCGGCCGGCCCGATAAGCGTGGCGGTCTTGATGGAGTCCAGCTTGGGCCAGCCTTTGTCGATATAGGGCTTCCCTAGCTTGGAGATTTGATCCTGCTCCGGGCCGCCACTGTCGCCATATTGGTCATACAGCATGTCGACGACTTTCATTCCTTGGGCATCCACGAAGCCGAACGGCGAGAAGCCTTGCCCGTCGAGCCCGGCGTTGTCCTTCAAATTGATGAAGATTTGCGTCGAGCGGGTGTTCGGCATGCTCGTTTTCGCGTAGGTCAGGTACCCGCGCTTGTTGGACTGCGTGACGGGCTCATCCTGGATGTTGGCCTTTTCCCACGCCGCCGACACTGGCGGATAAGCGCTGATCCCAAACTGCACGACGAAGCCCGGTACAACGCGGAAGAAACTGGCGTTGTCATAGAAGTGGTGCTTCACGAGGTTGTAGAAGCGCTCGGCGCCAATCGGAGCCCAAGCGCGATTTACGGTCACAACAAAGTCTCCGCGCGTGGTCGTGAACTTCACTTTGAATGTCTCCGGCGCTTGCTCCTTCAGCCCCAAAGGGCGAAGAAGTGAGCGGTCCAAGCCCGGCCGAGGCGTCGGCGCTGGCGCGCTCGCCGTTGCCTCGGGCTGCGCCGGAGCCGGCGTTTCTGCTTTTGGCTGAGCTGGCGCCGGCGTTTCAGCTTTTGGCTGAGCTGGCGCCTCGGCCTTCGGTTGCTCTGGCGGTGGCGCTTCCGCAGTTTGTTCCTTCTTGCAACCGAATAACGCCCAGCCCATTCCCGCAACGACTAAAAACCACTTTGCCCGATTCATTTTTGAATAACCCCCTCTATTTTCATCACAAGTCATTTGTGCCGAATTTAGCTTCCGGCATTTAGCTCGCGGCTGACGCGCTCGACTTCCGTCATCACCCGCAGAGTATTTTCGCCGAGAATTTTCCTTACGTCACCCTCGGAGTAGCCTTTTTGCAACAGCGCCTCCGTGATCTGCGGTAGTTTGGTGGCGTCTTCCATGCCGAACGGCATCATGGCGCCGTCGAAATCGGACCCTAGGCCGACGTGTTCAGCGCCCACGAGTTTCACGGCGTGGTCGATGTGCTCAATGATCTTCGTGAAGTCCACGCGAGGCAGCTTGCCGGCGGCGGCATACTCCCGCACGACGCGGTCGCCCTCCACGAGTTGACAAGCCTCGTTTCCGCCGCAGCGCTTGTTGATCTCGGCTTGGATTCCCTTCTGCAGTTCCGGTTTAGCCTTCTCGGCGTCGCGAAACTCCTGGCTCAGAAAACCGATGTGGTAGTTGATCTGGATGACGCCGCCTTTGGCAGCCAGGTCCTTGATCATTTGGTCGGTCATATTGCGAGCCGCGTCGCAAATGGCGCGGCAGCAGGAGTGCGAAGCAAACGGCGGCGCTTTGCTCGTTTCCAGTACGTCGTAAAACGTTTTGTCGCTGACGTGCGAAATGTCCACCATGACGCCCAAGCGGTTCATCTCGCGGACGACATCCTTGCCAAAATCCGTCAGCCCATTGTGTGCGGGCTTGTCCGTCGAAGAATCCGCCCATTCGTCGTTGCCGCTATGGGTGAGTGTCATGTAGCGAACGCCCAGCGCGGCGTAGCTGCGCAGCACCCCGAGGTCGGAATTGATCATGTGCCCGCCCTCCACTCCCATGAGCGCGGCGATCTTGCCCTGCTTGCGGGCTTCACGAACTTCCGCCGCAGTCGTAGCAAGTAGGAAATCCTTGGGGTGGTCGTGAACTTGTTTGCGAACGGCGTCGATTTGCGCCATCGCGCGATGGACTGCTTCCGGTCCAGTGACCTTACTTGGAACCCAAATCGAAAAGAAGATCGCGCCTAGCCCGCCCTCCTTCATGCGCGGGATATCGATGCTTCCGGTGACGTTGCGCACGCCGAGATCGAACTTGCCATCGAGAAAGCGCTGCGTCGTGTCGTCGTGCGTGTCCACGACGATGGAAGAAAAATGCAGTTTCCTGGCGCGCGCCGAAATGTCGTCTGCCGTCACGGCCGCCGCCAGGAAAGCTCCGGTGGAAACAAAAACTCCAGCCGTGAGGGTGATTCGCAACATTTCAACTCGCATTTCTCCACAGTGCATTAGCCGTCGGTTATGGGGCCTGTAGTTCTCTGCTGACCTTTTCCGTTTGCTCCATCACCCGCAGTGTGTTGCCGCCAAGAATCTTGCGGATGTCGTCGTCGGTGTAACCCTTGCGTATCAGCGCTTCGGTAATTTTGGGCAGCTTGGAGCAGTCTTCCATTCCCTCCGGCATGTCGGCGCCGTCAAAATCGGAGCCCAAGCCCACATGATCCGCCCCGGCAAGTTTCACGGCATGGTCGATGTGGTCGATAATTCTCTCCCAGCTCACGTGCGGGAGCTTTCCTTCCTCCATGGCTTGTTTCTGTTTCTCCGCCATCTTCCGCCCAAAGCATTCCTGGTCGTCGTCGCATTCCTTCTTGAACAGGTCGAACTGCGCTACCACCCCGCCGGTCAGTTTTTCCGAAGCATCTTTATATGCCTGATCAATGAAACTCCGCTCATAGTTGATCTGGATCACCCCGCCCTTGGCCGCCAGCGCTTTGATCATGTCGTCGGACATGTCGCGCACATGATTGCACAGTGCGCGGCAAGAGGAGTGCGAAGCGATGAGCGGCGCTTTGCTTACTTCCACCGCATCATAAAATGTCTTGTCGCTCACGTGCGAGATGTCCACCATGATTCCTTGCCGGTTCATCTCCCGCACGATGTCCTTGCCGAAATCCGTGAGTCCGTTGTGGACCGGCTTGTCTGTCGAGGAATCCGCCCATTCGTCATTATAAAAATGTGTAAGCGTCATGTAGCGGACGCCCAGATCGCCGAACATCCGCAACACGCGGATATCATTTCCGATCATGTGGCCGCCTTCTACGCCAATGAGCGCGGCGATCTTGCCCTGCTTGTGCGCTTCTTTGACTTCGGCAGCCGTGCGGCAAAGCACCATGTCCCGCGAATTCTTACGGACGTTTTCATGCACCGCGTCAATTTGGTCGAGCGCCTTCTCTACCGCCGGCGGCCCCGTGATGCGCCCGTCAATCCAAATGGAGAAGAAAATGCCATTCATCCCGCCTTCGATCATGCGCGGAATGTCCACATGTCCATCTGAATTGCGTTTGGCGATGTCGTAGCCCTTGGAGAAAAACCGCTGTGTGGTGTCGTCGTGCGTATCCAGTACGATCGAAGAAAAGTGGAGCTGTTTCGCGCGCTCGGTTAGGTCATCGGCTGAAACGCGCCGTGAAAGAACGGCCCCCGCACACAGAAACGTGCTGACGCACAAAAATGCTAGAACGCGGCGCATCGATTCCCCCCAGGTTACAGATTGCGGTGAGAGTTTACCCTACAAGCCAGCCGAGAAGTGCTTGTTTCCACGCGTCGCGGTTCACTTCGGCGATGGACTCCGTCAGGGGAATGCCCTTCGGGCAAGCCTTTACGCAGTTTTGCGCGTTAGCGCATTCCTGGATGCCTCCCGGGCCCATCAGCGCATTCAGCCGCTCGCTCTTATTCATCGCGCCGGTGGGATGCAGGTTGAAAAGGCGCACCTGGCTGATGATGGCCGCGCCCACGAATTGATTATGCTCATTCACCTGTGGGCAAACCTCCAGGCAGTTCCCGCAAGTGATGCAATTCGAAAGCGGATAGCCCTTTTCCTGAATTTCCGGCGAGACGCGGGGGCCTTCGCCAAGATGGTAAGTGCCGTCGATGGGAATCCAGGCCTTAACGCGCTTCAAACTCTCAAACATGAATTGACGGTCTACCGCGAGATCGCGAACCAGCGGAAACTTGGACATCGGCTCGATTCGAATGGGTTGCTCCAGTTGATCCACGAGCGCCGAACAAGCCATGCGCGCCTTTCCGTTGATCAACATCGCGCAGGAGCCGCAAATCTCCTCCAGGCAATTCGAATCGTACGAAATGGGAGTGGTCTTGTTCCCGTCTCGTGTGACGGGATTTTCCGCGATGTCGCGTAAACAAATAATGACGTTCATCGAAGGCCGCCAGTGGAGAGAAAATTCCTCCCAGCGCGCCGCCTCTCTCGGTCCCGCTTGCCGTTTTACCTTAACGATGACCTGTTTCGTTTCAGCCATAATCCCTCAACAAAACCTCCGGCTTGGAGGCCTAAGTTACGGCCTCTACTTCGCCGCGTCGTAACGCCGCGGACGCGGCTTGATCAAAGATATGTCCACGGGCTCGTAGGTCAGCTGGATATCGTTGTTCACCCACTTCGCGCGCGTGGTCTTCAGCCAGTTGGCGTCGTCGCGCTCCGGAAAATCCGGCTTGTAATGTGCTCCGCGCGATTCGTTGCGCGCCAGCGCGCCTAGCGTCACGACTCGCGCCAGTACAATCATGTTTTCCAGTTCGCGCGCGAAATTCAGCGTCTGGTTCGACCATTTCGTGCGGTCGCTGAGATTGATTTTCTTGTAGCGCTCCTGGAGCGTTCGAATCTTTCCGTCAGCCAGCTCCAGGTTCTTATTGATGCGCGTGACCGTCACGTGCTCCGTCATCAGGTCTCCCAGTTCGCGCCAGATCGTGATGGGGTTCTCCGAACCGTCCTGCGAGATCAACTTCTGATTCTTTTCTTCCTGGCGCTTTCGTTCCAAATCAAAAACCGTGGAAGCAGTCGACTCCGCTCCCCTTTCGAGGTTCTTCGCGTACTTCACCGCTGCTGGCCCCGCCAGGCCTCCGCCAAAAATGCACGACACTAGCGAATTCGCACCCAGCCGGTTCGCCCCGTGATACTGATATTCGCATTCGCCCGCCGCGTAAATTCCGGCGACGTTGGTAGCTTGATCTTCGCTATTCACCCAGATTCCACCCATGGTGTAGTGCATCGCCGGAAAAACTTTCATCGGCTCTTCGCGCGGATTGACGCCACAGAACTTTTCGTAGATTTCCAGAATCCCTTCGAGCTTGCGGTCCAGCGTCTCGCGCGGAATGTGCGTCACATCCAAATAAACCGCCGGTTGCCCCTCGATGCCCAGTTTTTCCTGATACACGATGCGGTGAATCGCGCGCGTCGCGATATCGCGCGGCACCAGATTCCCGTACTTCGGATACCACTCTTCCAGAAAATAAAACCGCTCCGCTTCGGGAATGCTCTTTGGCGCACGCTGTTCCGCCGCATTGCGCGGCACCCACACGCGCCCGCCTTCCCCGCGCGCCGATTCGCTCATCAAGCGAAGTTTGTCCTCACCTGGAATGGCCGTCGGATGCACCTGGATAAATTCGCCGTTCGCATAATCCACGCCCTGCCGAAAAAGCGCTGCCTGCGCCGAACCGGTGCACACCACCGAGTTCGTCGAGCGCCCAAAGATCGCGCCATTCCCGCCGGTCGCGAAAATCACCGCATCCGCCGCATACGTTTTCACTTCCATGGTGCGCAAGTCCATCGCGCAAATGCCCCGGCACGCGCCGCCTTCATCGAGCACCGCGGAGAGAAACGTCGCGCCCTCGAATTTCTTGACTTTGCCTTCCGCTTCATGCCGCCGCACCTGCTCGTCAAGCGCGTAGAGCAGTTGCTGCCCCGTCGTCGCTCCCGCGAACGCCGTGCGGTGATAAAGGGTGCCCCCAAATCGCCGGTAGTCCAGCAAACCCTCCGGTGTGCGGTTGAACATCACGCCCATGCGATCGAGAAGATCGATGATCCCCGGCGCCGCCTCGCACATGCGTTTGACCAGGGGCTGATTCGCCAAAAAATCGCCGCCATAAATCGTGTCGTCGAAGTGCTTATCGACCGTGTCGCCTTCGCCCTTTTGATTCTTCGCGGCATTAATCCCGCCCTGCGCGCAGACGGAATGCGAACGCTTCACCGGCACGATCGAAAAGAGATCAACCGGGATGCCCGACTCCGCAACGCGGATCGTGGCCATCAGGCCGGCCAAACCACCGCCTACTACGATGATCTTTGGCTGTCTCATTTAGTTGCTAGATACGCAGAGAACGGATGCCAGTCGAATCGAAAACTAATAATGATCAGGATTCCGACGACGCTGAACGCCACTCCCACCAGCGCGCCAAACCGCCCCGCGGCCTGCTGCGCCTTGAGGGTCGCCGCCAGCCCCCACTTGCAAAGGAAATTCCAGATGCCCACGCCGAGGTGGAACGAAGAAGCGAGCACGCCCACAACAAAAAACGTCAAGTACCAAGGATTCTGCATGTCCTCTGCTACATTCGCATACGTCGACCGCCCATGCGTCAACCAGCGCTCGGTGTAGAGATGCCAGCCGATATACGCAAACGCGATTAGGCCGGTGTACCGCTGGGTGGTGTACAGCCAGTTCCCTACCCACGGATAAACCGAAACATTCGATTTTCCGCGCAGCCAGATATAAATCCCGTAGCCGCCGTGGAAAAGCATGGGAAGAAAAATCCCTCCCCATTCCACGAGCAGACGAAACGGAATGGTCTGTAATTCTTGCGATGCTGTGTTGTATTTTTCCGCGCTCACCAGCGCGGAACTGTTCGACCAGAAATGCTCCGCCAAGAATGCGCCGACGGGAACTATCCCGGTAAAAGAATGCAGCTTTCTGAGGAGATAACCCGCGTCTGGCTGGGTGGCCGTCGAAGACATGCCCTCTCCGCCGCGAAAGTCCCAGCCGGATCGCACTGTATGACTCGGAAGGAGCGTTAAGAATCCGCGGCGAAATCAGTATAGGCACAGGATTCCGGGGATGCAAGTTGCCGTGTTCGTCTTCAGGAGCACATTCCCTGCGAAATCTTCTTGCGGCCAAAGCGTGACTGGCGGAAAATCGGTTCGTGGCGGATGGGATTCGCTAGGCCAAACACCTCTCCGGCCCTCAGCCCCGACAAATTCGCCATGAGCACAACATTGACCCTAGTAACCGAGATGGAGCGCATCGCCAACGCCCTCGGCACGGGAAAGGGAGATTCCTCGCAGGTTTCTCTTGTTTCCGTGGCCGAGAAAATCGCCAAGAACCTCGGTGTCAGGAATGATGAAGTGGCTATCCTCGCGGTTTCCAGCCGTTGGCGCCATCTGCACTTTCTGGTGCCGGAAGCCTTGAAGAACGTCGGCTTTATTCCGCTTTCCAGCAACTCAGCCCTCGCGGCGCGCACCGCTCGCGATAGCCGGCCCGAGATCGAAAATAATTTCTCCGCCGCTCGGCACGCCACCGTCTTCGAAGGCGTGAAAATCACCGGTGAAGCCGCCGAAGCGATTCAGAAAATGATCAGCGCCCCAATTTTGATGGATGGCAAGGTCATCGGCGTCATACAAGTCAGCCGCAAGGGCGCAAATCCGGCCAACGCTGGCCTCGACTTCACCGCCGACGACCTGGGAAAAATTCTGGCGTTCTGCAAGCCTCTCGGCAAGATGCTCCACCACTTCGCGGGCGAATAGTCCTGCCGCGCTCTCCAGAATTGTCATACCGCGTTCATAATCTCAACGCTCTTGCCTCGCCGAGGTCGGAATTGAATTGACACTGCAATACCTTCTTGTTACTTTTCCACAGCGGGAAAATTTTTCGCACTCACACTACTCACGGAGGCACGGCAAACCGGCACCATGGCGTTCGTTGCTAAGAAAATCTTCCTCAC
>Ga0210399_10001427_pt1 | contig 18634 bp, 9 predicted proteins | sample IncBWC14MmetaG_FD_150865 | JGI IMG/M metagenome (GOLD analysis project Ga0210399, IMG submission 150865) | Forest soil microbial communities from Barre Woods Harvard Forest LTER site, Petersham, Massachusetts, United States - Inc-BW-C-14-M | ecosystem: Environmental > Terrestrial > Soil >...
CCATAGATGGTGACCTGGTTTCCATTCACCACCAGCCCGTTTTCGCTGGTATTCAGCTCCCAGCCCACTCCGGCGCCGTGGTCCGCTCTCCAGATCCACGTATGGTCCACCAGTGTGTCGTTGCTGTTGATCCTCAAATTCACCTTGGCCCGGCCCACGCCCGCGCCACCCACGCGAAAGAAAACATCGTGCAGCGTGATCGGGTCCTTCGCATGGCGCGCCCGGCTTCCCTCCGGCCCCACCTCCAGCAGCACCGGAGACTCGCTCGGCCCCGCATCGAAGAGTAGCCCGGCAATCTCGATCCCGTCCGCATCGGCCGTCGTCATCGCCGCCGTGCCCTTCATCGGACGCAACGTCGCAAACCCCAGCCCCAGCACCACCGTATGAGGCCGCGTCACGCGAATCGGGGCGGTCAGCTCATAGATCCCCGGCGTCAGAATCAGATTCTTGCTTTGGGCAAGCTGCGCGCTGATCGTCTCCGCCGTATCAACATCCGGGCGCGCAATATAAAACCGCGCAATCGGAATCGTCTCTCCCGACGTTTCCCCACCGCGCCAGGTAATCCCGAAGCTGTCGCTGTGTAGCTCCGGAACCCGCACGCTGAACTCGCCCGCGGCATTCACCTGCAGGAACGGCTTCTCGCGCACCACTGGCGTATGCGCCACATTCGTGTACGGCGGCGAGGGCCATGCGCCCTCCGGCGGATGTGCTACGCCGACAAACACCATGTTCCAGTTCGCACCCGTCCAGCTCTTCCAGTCGCAGTTGCGCGAGATCCACTGCTGCTGGCTGCCGGAGTCGACATTCCTGTCCACCAGCGCATCCGACATCCAGCCGCCGCTTGCCCAGCCATGATTCTGGTGCAGCACCAGGTCGCCGCGTACATGCATGCGCCGCAGCGACACCGCCTGTGAAACCGCCCACTGCATCATGCCCCCCGCCGGCTTTATGGAGAGCCCTTCCGCAGCTCTCCAGAAGGTCGTCGTCGCGTTATTGTGCTGGTGATTTGCATCCGCATGCACGTTGCCCGCAATCCGTGTTGCATCGGGCGACGCCCCAAGTCCTATCACCTCCGTGTAAAAGCCCACCGGCACGTCCACAGAATAGTCTCCCGGCAGGAATAGCAGCGCGTTCCGCTGCTGTCCAAACTCGTTGTGCTCCTGCGTCGCATACACCGCATCGATCTGCTTCTGGATCGCCTGCGATGGCATCGCCGGACCGAAGATCAGCACATTGGGTCCGAACTCCGGCTTCGCGCCCTTCGCCGCAAGTGCCGGCAAAGCTGTCGTCACCCTCAGCCGCGCCTCCCGCTCCTGCTGCGCGCTCAACGACAAGGACGGCAAGGAAGAGAACAAGAGGGTACAAGACGAAAACAGGACCAATCTCAGCTTCATGAGGGCTCCGGCTTACCAAGGGTACGATCTTTTTCGGAAAGACAGACGATCGCGCTAATAAGAAACAGCCATACCACGATTCGCCAACGATAAACGATAAGAGCAGGGCAAAACCGCATCTGTCAACCCCAGCTGGCGACCACGACAGGCGCAAAAGGAATGGATTTAAGCGGTTAGTCGGATCGGAGGACATCGGCAGCCAGCGTCCTCTTCTGCCATTTATTCGAAAATGTAACAAAATTGTCGGATAGAAGAGTCGGCTCCAATTGGTACGCAGCAGATTGATTGTCTGTAAGTGCTTGAAAAAATGGCGCGCCCGGGGAGATTCGAACTCCCGACCCTCTGCTTAGAAGGCAGACGCTCTATCCAACTGAGCTACGGGCGCGCAGCCAACTCTGATTCTAAAGCATTTAAGACCTGTATCAACATCGTTTTGGCCACATTATCTCTCGGCCGAAGGGGCAGACGCTCAATCCAACGGTGTCAAGCGCGCCTCCCTGACTAAATATCTGATTCCGCGAAAGTTGCAAGTCCAATCGGACAAGACAATTTTTCTGAAATCTTGGTGCAACCAGAAACAATTGGAACGGCGGAATGTTGAAACCACGCCTATTGACTCCGTTTCCGCAAGGGACGAATGGTCAGCAAGCGTTGTTCGAGGGGGAGCCTCTCTCTCTGTTGAGACCTCACTCAATCCCTTTGCCCTCGATGATATGGATGTACCGGTTTGGGGCAAGATTGGCGAACTTTTCGGTACGTTTACTTGGCGCTGGCCAATGGATCTCGAGCTCATCAATCTGTGCGGCGCCGCCAATCCCGAGGACTTCGCGGAGATCATGCGAAGAGAGATAGCTGCCGCCATTATTTTTTAGCCGATGACGTAGTTTACCGCCTACTTTCCAAAGAATGCGCGCGCCGATAGCGTCGCGATTGCACGTCACCCCTTCCAGCTTGATGCCCAGCCAATTGTTGCCTTTGGCGGCGTTGTTTTTCATTAACACCGGAGTTCCACCGTTGGTGGCAATGAGCACGTCAATCGCGCCGTCGTTGTCGAAGTCGCCCACAGCTAACCCTCGTGCAGCAAAGGCTTTTTCAAATGCAGTCCCACCATCGGTGCTTACATTCTTCAGTTTACCGTCTGGACCTTGATGAAAGAGTAGGAGTGGTTCCTTGTACCGAACCTGCCGCGAGTACCGGGCGATCATGTCGTCAGGATGGCCATTGGCCAGAATCAGATCGAGGGCGCCATCATTGTCATAGTCAAAATACTTTAGCCCCCAGCCGCTCAAGAGCTTGGTAGCTTGTGCAACTCCGTGCAGGTGCGCAACGTCGGTAAAGGTCTCATTCTTGTTATTCCGGTAGAGTGAAAACATTTCCTGGTCGACATTGGCCACAAAGAGATCCTGCCAGCCATCATTGTTTAAATCGCCGGCGTCGACCCCCATACCGGAACGCGGCTTTCCATCATCGCTATAGGCGACGTCGGCCCGCAGCGCAATTTCCTCCCAGCGCGTTTTTCCGGACACATCCTGGCCGCGGTTGACAAACACAAAATTCTGGACCGTATCGTTTGCGACGAACAGATCCATGCGCCCGTCGTTGTTGATATCTGTCGCAACTACTCCAAGCGCCTTGCCGATGGCGCGCGCTATGTCCGTGCCCTGGCTCACCTCAGAGAAAGTGCCATCGCCATTGTTATGGTAGAGAAAGCTCGGGGTCCCGCGAAACATCCTAGGAATGCAGTAATAGTGGTTTCCCAGCAGGTTGTCGCCACAGGCGAACTTCTGCTTCGCTCCATAGTCAACAAAACTGCAGACGAAGAGGTCGAGAAGGCCATCATTGTCAAAGTCGAACCATACCGCGCTGGTAGTCCACCCAGGCGTGACAACACCGGCTTTTTCGGTCACATCCATGAACGTGCCGTCACGATTGTTCTTGTAAAGAATGCAGCGTCCGTACGATGTGACAAAGATATCCGGCCATCCGTCATTATCGTAATCGCCGACGGCAACGCCCATTCCGAAAGTACCGCCCGCGACTCCAGCCTTCTCAGTTACGTCAGTGAATGTGCGGTCGCGATTGTTCTTGTAAAGCGCGTTGCGGACCAGCTTGCGGGGGGTCCAGAAGTCGCACGGGCCACTATTCACCAGATAAACGTCCATCCACCCGTCGTTGTCATAATCGAGAAAGGCACAGCCCGGCCCCAGAGTCTCAGGGAGGTAGCGATTGTCTGACATCGCATTCTCATGTACCCACTCGATTCCGCTCGACCGCGGTGGAATCTCGCTAAACAACTTTGCTTCGGATGCTTCTGGAATAGGAGAAGGAATTCTCAGCGCTTTCGCAGCGCTGAGAGCCATGCCCGTTCGCAAGAACCCACGCCTTGAAAAATTCATTTGTGATCCTATCGCAAAATGAACGTCGATAATTTCTCAAGCCGCTTCAGCACCTGCATAGCGGTGAATCGTATGGTGTATTCACCCGTGTCCTGATGAGACTGATCCGACAGGGTTCCACGGAAGATGTTGTCTGATAGCGCGCAACATTCCTTAAAATTGTAATCGAAGTTATTGATGCCGTAGATTCTTCTGGCGTTCATGGATGCCAAGGTTATCACCTCGCGAGCCTGGACTTTGCCGGAAGCATTGCTCTTAAGGTGCCCGCTCTTCCTGCCGCTCAGAGCATTCTGCAAGTGGTATCCTAGTCGTCGGAACAAGACTAACGCGTTTTCCTGCGTTTGCGATGAACCCAGTGCATCCATTCAGGCTCTTACTGGCAAGCCGTTTTCTGGGGGCATCCTTTCTACTGCTCTTTGCTGGTCTCCCCTGGCGCGCGTTTGCCCAACTGTCGACGGTCGAACATCTCGCCAGGCCAGGATTCTGGCCAACGCAGGTCAACCACTCGTCCGCAGATTTCGTTGGCCAGACCGTCTGCGCAAAGTGCCACGCGGACATCGCCGTCGCCCAGAAATCCACGCCAATGGCGCACACGGTTTCGCGCGTCGCCGAGACGGAAACCCTCCGCTTGCATCCCCAGCTCAATTTCCGGCAGGGTCACTTCAAATATGAGATCGCTAGCTCCGCAGTCGGAAGCACTTACACGGTGACAGACGGGACCCGTTCTCTTTCCGTTCCCTTGGTTTGGGCATTTGGCGATGGGCAAGTCGGGCAATCCTATCTTTACCTCCTCAATGGAAGCTGGTATGAAGCACGCGCCACCTTTTTCGGCACACTCGGCAATTTGCACTTCACTCCCGGTCGAGCGCTTATTTCACCTCACGATCTCGACGAAGCGATGTCGCGCCCGGTCAGTAAGCCCGACGTCGTGCGCTGCTTCAAGTGCCACGCCACCGGCGTGACGTCGGAATACTCCGTTGACACTAAAACTCTCTTCCCCGGAATCTCCTGTGAAGCATGCCACGGTCCGGGCGGACAGCACGTCGCCGCCATCGAGGCACAAATTCTCCAGACGGGCGCGCCCAGCGACGATACAGGCAGGCACCTGGTCTTCAACCCACGCGAACTCGATGCAGCCGACTCCGTGGATTTCTGCGGGGCCTGCCACTCCACATCGTGGGATGTACGACTAAGCCGCTCTACCGGTATTGCCACACTTCTTTCCCCGCCCTACCGCTTGCAAAAAAGCAAATGCTGGGCCAAGGGCGACTCGCGCCTAGCTTGTATCGCCTGCCACGACCCTCACGCAACGCGCGAACGCCGCTCCGAAGCCTACGACACAAAATGTCTGGCCTGTCACGCTTCCGCCGCCTCTTCGGGATCTACCGCGGATCACCCCGGCCGCGCCTGCACGGTCGCCAAAACCAAATGCGTTTCCTGTCACATGCCCAAGGTGGAAAATCCGGATTTTCACTATGCTTTCACCGACCATGACATTCGCATTGTCCCCCCGGACGAAGCCTTCCCTCCGTAGCCATTTTTGAAAACCGCGAGCGCTCGCGTATGGCTCCTTGCAACGCAACAATTTTCAGACTACCCGGCGTATAATTTTGAGGGTCAAGCCGAGTGAGACCTCAGATGGTGTTCATGGCGGAAAAGAAAACCCAGTTGCTTGCTTACGTTCTTGCTGTACTAACTGTAATGTGTGCGCACATTGATGTGTGGGGGCAATCCCCCGATGAGCTCTATAAGGAAGCCGTGGCTGCCTATGACCGCGGCGAAATCCCGCAATCAATTCTGTTATACGAGCAACTAGTCAAGCTAGAGCCCGATTCGGTTCCGGTCAGAACTAACTTTGGTGTCGCGCTGGCGCAGGTTGGCCGTTACCAGCAAGCGATCGCTCAGTATCAAGAAGCTTTGAAGCGCGATCCTAGGAATGCGGTCGTTCATCTAAATCTGGCGCTAGCGTCGTACAAGCAAGCCGAGTTTGACAAAGCGGCCACTGAACTGGAGAAATTGCGCGAAGAGCATGCTGGCAACCAGCAGTCACTCTATCTGCTTGCCGATTGCTATTTGCGGCTGGGAAAGAACTCGGATGTGGTGGCGCTTCTTGAGCCCGCCTACCAGAAAAATGCCGACGATCGCGTCGTGGACTACGCCCTCGGTACAGCACTTATGCGCATGGGGCAGATTCAACGCGGAGAAATTGTAATCGATCGCATTTTGAAAGATGGAAACACTGCCGAGTCAAATCTGCTTATGGGAGAGGCCCAGTTCGCCGCCTCCGATTATAAGACTGCCGCTGCTTCTCTCCGCAAGGCACTTGATCTCAATCCCAACCTGCCGGGAGCCTGGTCGCTCTACGCACGATCTCTGCTCGACAGCGAAGATACGCCTGGCGCGAAGGAAGCGTTTCAGCGTGCTCTTCAAACTGATCCGAATGATTTCCCTGCCAATCTTTATCTCGGTGCCATTCTGCGGCACGATGGCAACATTGTAGAAGCCGCTCCTTATCTGGAACGGGCCGTGCAGCTACGGCCAGCTTCTCCGGAGGCGGAATTCCAGATCGCAGCGTTGCATGCCGCTAACGGTAAGCTAGACGCTGCGCGGAAAGAATTTGAGCAGATCGAACGGATTCAGCCCGATTTTCTGGAAGTGCACGTTCAGCTCGCCGCGCTGTATTCACGGATGAAACTGACCGAGGAGAGCCACCGGGAACAAGCAATCGTGCGCAAACTCAACGAAAAAAACAGAGCGAAAGCGACACCTACCCAGCCCTAAAGGCCAGGCTTGACCCAACATCTTTCATCGTCAGTCCGGTTCGATGGGCGGCTGTGCCTTGGCGCGGAGAGCAGGCCCATCCGGGGGCGCTTTGAGAGGCAAAGGGACGTCCAGCGTTCCGATATGCGCGGTGGACCCGTCCTCAACGCCAAGACGCAAAGAAACAGCGCGAATCGGCACATCAATTTCCTGATGCATTCGGAAACCACCAATCATGACGTCCTGGTAGCTTGTGGGATTCAAATCGCGCGTGACTTGCACGCCAGTGCTGGCGACGACGTTCCCTTCGTCGGCAAACGCCGAAACCATGAAATCAACGACCGCGCGACGAGTACCGCCGATCATATGGAATCGTAGGTGTTGGCCCGGAATGGCATAGTCGATAGCGTAGTGTTGCACTTCGACTGTGCCACCCTTCTGATTCACAAACGTGGAATTCTCCATTTGTTGAGCGGGAGCCTTCTTCATCGGACTTCCGACTGGCACCACGCGCACTGCGAAGACGAATTGACGAGAGAGTGGAACGCCATGTTGCATGGCTGAAAGACCAATTCGCTGCGGCGCATCAGTGGAACTCTTCAAGGGGGCGTAAGGGTCGAGGGCATAATAACCACGCCGGTAGGCCAAGTGAAGGCCTTTTCGTGCGAGCAAAACCTTCAATTTTCTGAACTTGCCGTCATATTTTTCAATCTGAGGCACGTAAGAAAGCGTGTAATATTTTGACGCCTGTTCGGCTGCCATCTCAATTGCTTGTTCGATTCCGTTGGTGTTGTAGAAAGCCTTGCCACCAGTTACCTCCGCGACCTGATCCATCGTCGCCTGGCCTGAAGCTCTAGAGACACTCTCCTGCTCTGCCTGGTCCTGGATGGGCGTGGGGGCTTGGATACCCATGACCACGTTCACCCCAGCAACTGGTGAGCCAGGCGGCGTTCGTCCTGGTGGGCCTTGGGGGTTCGACCCTGCGGGCGCTGATCCGAGTCCATCTACTGCGCTCGAAGCGCCATTGACAGAACCCACCTCCAGTCCTCGGACATCCACGGGGTAGACTGCAATGTTTGTCTGCGCAAGAAGATTAATCGCCTGGGATAGCTGTTCTTGATAATTGCGCACTTCCTTCGATGCGTTCGGGGTATCGGCATTGAGTCTAGTATTAGAGAGAAATCCCGCAGGAAGAGACGTTGAGAGCCACACCAGATTCTTCCTTCCAGGAACCCCCGAGAGATATTTAGCTAACTGAGTAAAAGCCTCCATCGTCAACGCCGTGCGTCTGTCCAACTGCCGCACGCGATCCTCAAGTTGAACCCGCTGGAGCGCCTGAACTATATATTGCATGCCGAAATTTTGTACGGCCGCTTCCTTTTCAAGGCGGATCACTTGCTCAAGTCCCGTGTTCGGTTCGAGATAGGACGAAAACCTGGTGCCACCTTTCTTGGCATTCAAAGTTGCAAGCAACAGATTCTCATCAGCCGTGAAACCTTGGATCATTCGGAGGCGCTCGGTTAGGACAAAGAGGGCGAATTGCATGTCCTTTGGCTTCTTCTTGAGGAACTTTAGGAGTTGATCCCTCGCATATTGCTGGTCCGCAAAAGGCGTATTGAGAAGGTCTAGCACCACTAGCATGCAAGCCTGATCCGGGCGAGAAAGCCGGTTATTAGTGAAGACGTTTGGTGCAAAAATGGGTTGTGCGGGGAGCGGCTCAGGAGATGACGTATCGAACTCGTGGAAAGCAGTAATCTTCTGGGTTTTGCCTTCTTCTTGAATCTGGAAATCTTGCTCTGACAAACTCTTCGCCGGATGCCCCTTTGAATCGGTTACCACGACGTCCAGCAAAACTTCCTCGGCAGCAACCCTTATGGCTTTCCCGGCAGCGCTCATAGGCTCTATGCCGGGAGACTCCGCCGCAGGAGCGGATGGATTTGTTGTGGGAGAGACATTGCCCCCTGATTGCGAGTTCACCGATGGGGGCGTGTTTTTCAGAGTTGCCAAAAGTTGTGCGTCGCTGGACTCGAGTCCGTCTGATGTATCAAGGCTGCCAGGCTCTCCTCCACTTTCTTTTTCAGATGACTGCAAGACCGGAGCCGAGAGGCTGGGTGCATCCGCGATCATCGCCACATACTTTGCCCGTTCCTCGAATGACATGGATGGCAAGTCATAGATTTTCAATTGAGTTCCATCGAGGAGGGCAAGACGAGTGCCATCTGGAGAGAGTGAAAAGCTAGGATTATTCAAGATTACAGACTTGGCCTTCGTCGAAAGGACCAACTTTCCCGTGGCTGTTTCAAAGACACGAACGGTCTGCTCCAGGTCGGCCCAGTCGGACCCGTCTTCCTCTTCCGTGGCACTTGGGCCAGATTCGGAAGATGCTGCAAATGTGCTAATTGCGAAGCGGCTACTATCACCGGTCCGTTCCAATGAAGGCAGATAGCTGAAGTGTTCCCATCGCTGGCGCCACAGGGGGTGCCCGGTCACAGTGAAAACACTAACGCTATAGCCGGTACCAACTCGCGAACAACGACCGATGAACATTGCATTGTTCGCCGGAAAGAGCAGACTTGGGGAGCAATTCGATTTGACGCGAGCCAGATATCTTCGGTCCTTGGCGCCTGGGCCGAACCGAATCAACCAAATCTTGCTTGCGGGGTTGTGAGTAGCATCAGCATACCCGAGCGAGCTCGCATCAAGTTTTATAACGCCAGACGCCTTCATCGTTTGATTTACGGCAAGAGTCCGGGAATCCAAGAAGTCAATCTTCACCTTCGTGCGGCCGCGTTTGAGGTCTGCTGCATTCTGGGCGTCCGATGATTCATCTGATGAGGTTTCAACAAGGAGTTCCTTACCGTCCGGTGTCACGCTGATCCACAGCACCTCGTCATGGATGTCGAGGAGCAATTTCTCATGCAAGTCTGAATCAACCTCATAGAGACTGTTTAGTTTGCGCAACAAAAGGCGTCCTGACGACAGCATCCAGAGATAGGGACGAGTGTCGTGCACGTACCAATTTGTCTCCGTCGTCAAGGTTCCAGTGGAGACATCGATAACGACGGCATGGATGATCCGATCCGCGTGGGTCGGCGGGCATCCTGGCAGCCGATGCATCATCTTTTTGGGATTGAACGTGAACAGGAGATGATGGGCGTCAAGAAATCCGACAGTTACAACCGCGCGCGATGTGAATCGCTCGATGGGTGCAAGGTCTGAGAAGCCCCAAGACGACAGATCGATCACCTTTGTAGGTACGGCGAGTGCGTCTGGGACGGCCGCAACCGATTGATTCGATGCCATGGCAGACCGATCTGCAATCAGAAAAAGCAGGCAGGCTGCGGCGATCAGAATCGCAGAACAACAGTTCGCGATGAGCATCTTTTGTAGATATCGCTCATTCGAATCTCTGCCGCTCAAGTAAGGTCCTCCGGTAGAGTCTCTTCCGATCGCAACAACCAACCCACTGTCGTCGATTCAACCAAAAAATTAACTTGGCCTCTCCGAATGTCCACCGGCTGAGGGCTCGAGCCATCTTGATGTTTTAAGCCACTATTCCGATTCTCTAACCTTCAGAATTCTGTCTACGGGTGCCTGCCGCAGAATCTGTTTCTTCCCGGACGGCCATCGGATTTCGATTTCATCCACCGCAGCGACGGATCCTAATCCAAAATGAACGGGGCCAGCACTGCTGGAGGCGTATCCGGAGGCAGTCGTTACATGATTGAATTGAGTTTGTCCACCAGCGGTGATTCGAATCTCCGCCCCGATTCCATCGCGATTACTCTTTGTGCCTTGTAGTGCAAGCTCCAACCAGTGATTGACGTTGGGGCTGTCATTCATCCAGATTTCCGCGGGCGCGCTGAGCGCAGTCACTACAACGTCGAGCTTGCCATCATGATTAAAATCTCCAAAAGCTGAGCCTCGATGCCGTCGCGGTGGCTGGGCGGCAAAGCCAGCCTCCTCGGTCAGCGCCGACCACTTACCTCGGGGAATGTTTCGAAACACAGTGTTGGGTTGGTCGATCGTTCGCCGTTCCGCCATGGCAAGTGATTGCACGTCACCTCGGCTGACGAAAATGTCCTTCCAACCGTCGTTGTCAAAATCTGCGATGTTTACGCTGTATCCAGACATTGGATTGCTGAGCAAGCTCATCCCGCTCTTGGCCGTGACTTCGATGAATCCACCCTTACCATCATTCTGGTACACCGGAAAGGTTTCGTTAGCGAGGGCGACAAGCACGATGTCGGGGCTGCCGTCATTGTTCAAATCGCGAAAGTCGACCCCCATGCCGGAAATCAGGTTGCCATGCTCGGGAAGAGCGACTCCCGTCTCAAACGCCACCTCCTCAAAATGGACGTTCCCTTGGTTGTGGAATAGAGTATTGAAGAGCTTGTCGTTGGCGACAAAGATGTCAGGCAGGCCATCTCCGTCGTAATCGGCAACGCCTACCCCCATTCCTTTGCCCGGGTGCGAGCGAATCCCAGATTTTGCGGAGACGTCTGTAAACGTCCCATCCCCATTGTTGAGAAACAATTGATTCGGGAGCTCCTTGTAAAGCTTTGGATGGCAGTATTCCGGCTTACCGTTAAATTTGCAGTCTGGCTCTTTGTGCACATCCCAACTCATATAGTTGATTACGAACAGGTCCAGGAGCCCGTCATTGTTAACATCTACCCAAGCGGCGCCAACGGACCAGAGCGGGCCATACTCCTTATCAGGCCGGGCAAGTCCGGCCTTCTCAGTGACGTCTGTGAACGTGCCATCACCGTTGTTGTGATAGAGCGTATTTCGATGCACGCCGGCTACGAAGATGTCTTCATAGCCGTCATTGTCGTAGTCGCCGATTGCCACGCCGATGTCATAGCCAGTCCCGGCGAGGCCGGACTTTTCGGTCACGTCCGTAAACGTACCATCTCCGTTGTTGCGGAAGAGCCTGTTCCAATGTTTGGGGGAAGATTTCTTCAGGCTGGAGATGTCTGCCCCATTCGTGAAAAATATGTCGAGGTTGCCGTCGTTATTGTAGTCGAACACTGCGACACCTCCGGCCATCGTTTCCGGTGCGTGCTTTTGCGGTGTTTCGCAACTATCGAGTGCAAACGGGATGGGCTGGAACGAAAAGTGTATGCTCCCCTTATTTAGGTCGGCAGAGGCGCTGCCTTTCCATGCTATTTCTGCAACTGCCAGCACCGAGAGCAGAATGGGGCTCGCCAACAGAACGGAGAATTTACTACGCGCATAGTTCCTTGACGATGAGCTAGTGTCCTGCATCTGGTCGGTTGAGCCTTTCAATCTCCTCCTTCTCGCGCGTCGCGTCCTTGCCGCGGCCGGAGGCGGCGTAAGCCCGGAGCAAATCCCAATGAATCCGCACCGTTTGTGGCGCAGATTTCTCCGCTGTTTCCAACTCGCGGATGCCTCCCGCAAGATCTCCTTTCGCGACGAGAACCTCGCCCAGCATCATCCGCGCCGGCGCGTGACCAGGTTCGAGTTTGATGGCCTCCTGCACCAACGGCAGCGCCTCATCCGGCCGCTCCTCCTTCACATATTCTTCGGCAAGCCGTAGTCTTGCTGGCACGTGAAATGGGGAAACCTGAAGTTCTCGTCTCATCTCCGCCACGCCGTCTTCCGGGCGAACGTCGAGGAGAAACGCGCCATAGAGAAAATGTACTCCGGGTTCGTTCGGATAAGCTGCCACCATGCCGCTGAAGAGATTTTGCGCCTCCTCTTGCCGCTGAGCTTCTAGCGCCAGGGCACCTTTCCCAGCCATTCGAACCAATTCGTGGCGATCGGCCGGTATTTCCGCCGGGAGAAGAGGCATGCGCAGTGCCGCCAGCCCGAGCGGCTCAACGAGCAGGTCGGATTGCTGGCCTGACTTTATCATCGCCAGCATCATGCTAGTGCTGTCGCTGTATTGCTCGAATCTTGTGAGCAGTACCGCTACAAAATAGAAGACGGATTGGGTCATTTCCTTGCGGCCACCCATGCCCAAGGCCATGGCATGTCGGAGGTGCTCCAGAGAGCGCGTGTACTCGCGCGTTTGGAACTCACTCATGCCCAGCAGAGCCCATCCCGGGCCAACGTCGGGATCCTGCGAAACGAAGCGGCGCAGCAGGTCTCGCGCATTGGCGTATCGCTCTTTCTCGTACAGGATCGTACTCAAGTACCAAAGTCCCTCTTTCCACCTTGGCTGCAAATGCAAACCCCGCTCATATAGTGGGATGGCTTCCTCATCGCGATTCTCAGTACGCGCTTTGTCGGCGTTTTTTGAAAGCTGTTCGAAGCTGGACGCAGTGGATGCTGCCGACCCGGTCTCGACTCGCTTGGGTGCCCCACTATGCGGGGCGGCCGCAGTCTGAACCTGAGATAAAACAGATGACAGGCTTAGGACAATAATGCTGCTTACTATCATTTGGGTGGCCCAGGCTGCTCGGGGAGAGCGTTCTTTCCCTGAGGGGGAGCAGAGATTTCCTCTTTGCCCCTCAAAGAAAGGAACGCGGAGGATTCGCGTTCGGCCTCCTTGCTTCGTCCAAGCGCCTTGTAAGCTTTCGCAAGGGCAAATCGGATGGGGGCGCTGCCGGGTGCAAGTTGCTTGGCGGTTTCCAGATGGTCACTGCTCTCCTGGAACCGGTCGGTTTCGAACAGGGCCCGGCCGAGGGCGTAGTGTGCTCTGTAGTTTTTCGGATCGAGAGCTACTGCCCGTCCTGCCAAAGGCGCGGCCTCGGCGGGTTTGAAATCATCGATCTGAACGAGAGCCAATTCAACCATCGCCGGAACGTGCTGAGGAGATAGTTTGAGCTCCTCCTGGTATTCTCTTGCGGCCTCCGCCCGTTCCTTTTGGAAGCCGAAGAGGGTACCCCGAAAATAGTGGACATTGGGCTCCTGACTATAGTGCATCAACAATTTGGCGGCGCATTCTTCCTCGCGGTCATGCTGACCCACTGCCGAATAGAATGCCGCTTCTCCAGCGAGCCAAACAAGTTCTCGTTTCTCCGAGGGGTAGTCCTCGGGGAGATTTGTCATGCGTAGGGATGCTAGGCCCATAGCTTCTACTAGCGCTGGACTTCGGCCCACCTTTTGCGCCTTTGCCGCTAAAAGATAGAGCGCTTCCGGAAAACGGCCCTCCTGCGTCAGAAGTAAAGCCCAGTGGAACCCTGCTACGTCGATGAGTTCTCCTGTGCCGGACGAACCCTTGCGCCCCCATGCCTGGAAGTGCTGCAAGGACTTGTCGTATTCTCGCGTCTCGTATTCACAGAGCGCCAGAAATGCGTAGGCTGGACCAGGCTTGGGCGTCGTCGCGACAAAACGCTTGAACGCCTCTTTGGCCTCAGGAAAACGATCCTGATCGTAGAGCAAGCTCCCCAGCAACCACCAGCCATCGCTCCACGAGGGGCGGAGGCGGAGGCCTTCCGAATAGAGAACAATCGCCTCGTCCACCCGGTCGGCAATCCGCGCTACCTCGGCCTGTTTGGCGATCTCATCAAATCTCTTTTGGGGCGGGTGCTGCGGAGACGAGTTTGCAGTGAGGAACAAAGCGAGAAGGGGAAACACCATGACCATAGGTATAAAGATAAATGGGGCGGCCCAAAAGGGCCACCCCATTTGTTGAATGTAAAGATCAGAACGAGTACTTGATACCCAGCTCCAGCGTCCTGTGGCCAAAGTGGTAATCGGCGTAACCAAATGTTTGACACTGTGGTCCCGGACAGGGATTGCTTGGTGGAGACGTCAAGTTTGTCAGCTGGCCGCTGGAATTGAAAATGGCTTTGAGGTTGTTGTCTCCGTTATTGAAGGACAATAATGGGTGGTTGAGGGGGTTGAAGGCTGCGAACCGGAGTTGCAACCCCTGCCGCTCCGCGATTTTGAAGCTCTTCAACAAGGACAAATCGGTATTCCAGAACATTGGACCAGGCAAATAAGGCATGCTGGTCGTGCCGAGCTTGCCAGCGGGCGCTGGCGCAAAGCAATTCGGGTTCATGAACTGGCCCTGTTGTAGCCCAGAACGTGGGTTGCAGGTGATCAGCGGATACAGAGTTACGTCTGGGGTGCCCAAGAGTTGGATCGCACCTTGTGGACCGCTATAGTTGAAGTTCAAGCCACCGCTAGGCGACTGGCTCGACAGTTGAGCACCACTTTCGACCTGGGTGATGCCGGAAATCTGCCAGCCATTTGCCGCGCCCCTGAGGAAGGAATTCCCTCCTCTCATGCTGGGCAAGTTAAAGACATAAGCAGCGCTGAAAGCGTGCGCACGATCGATTGGCAAGATGCCCCAGAACGCCTTCACACCGTAGTCGGGAAGTGCACCGGATAATCCTCCATTGTTGACCGCGATTCCATCACCTACGGCCTTCGAGAACGTGTAGTTGGCTTGTAACGTAAGGAAGCCAACGTAGCGCTTCAGGCTGGCCTGGAAAGAATCATACTGTGCGCCACCGGCCGTCACGCTATCCGTAATAGTTCCGTACTTTTGGAAAGGACGAAAAGAATTGATGCAGGCAGTACCCGTACATGTCGGAGCAAGCGTGCCTAGCGGCACCGAGTTGAGATTGACCGTTCCCTGAAGGAAATGAGTGTAATTACCAACGTAGGACGCCTCCAAGGTAAACTTCCCGGGCAGTCGCTGGTCAATGCTCAAACTGTAGCTGGTTGTTAGAGGTTGCTCATCGTTGTTAGGGTTCATGGCGCTGAAATTACTGCCGAGCAAATTCGGATTCCCGAACGATGGAGTAAATGCATGGGTATCAATGGCTTCCCACGTCGGGCATAGCGGATCCTTGGAGCCACAGCTCCAGCCCACAGAACCCAGCGCGGTTTGCGCCGGCCCTGTGTAACTGTTGCTCTGAACGGAGTCGTAAGCTCGGTATCTGCCCCATCCGCCTCGAACTACCGTCTTCCCAGTACCAAACACGTCAATAGCAGCGCCAAATCTCGGCGAATAGAAGAGCGGCCGACTGTTGCTGCCAGAGAGAGGAATGCTCGAATTTGTCCCGTGCCAAAATACCCCGGGATTGCTACCAGTTGCAGAGGCGTAAGCTGTTGGATCGAAAATGGCCAGACCTAGGCCCGGCGCGTACGGCTTGGCATAGTGCTCGAACCGCATGCCGTATTGCACGGTGATCCTCCGCGCCAGCTTCCAGTCATCCTGAGCATAGAATGCGGCAATATTCTGTGCGAGTTCTGAGGGTGGCGGCAGAGCTTGCTCGAAGTAGCCAGCCTGCCCAATGCCCATGAGCTCGTCGGCATATTCATTGCCAGTCGCCGAACCAGCCCACGAGGCGTATTGCATGACGCCCATGAACTGGCCCCAGTTGTCTTGCTTGTTGTAAACGTGCTCAAAGTAAAAGCCATACTTCATGCTGTGGGTCTTTAGGACTTTGGTCAGGTTTGCAGAAGCGCTGGGAATGCCCTTGTAGGCAATCATCGTCGGATGATAGTCATGACCCACGTCACCAAAATTCGGCATGCTGTCGCCCCAGCTAAGAACCGCAGGCAGATCCGGATTGTGGAAGATGCCCGTTAGAGGGAATCCAGCCTCGGAGCGGAGTACTTTCTTGGGATCCGAGGGAGAGCTCGGGAAATTGATATACGTGTAGCCGAAGTGTCCTTCCGCGGTCATGGTTGGAGAGAATACATGCAGAAAAGTGGTCGTGAGCGAGTCCGAACCGTTCGCACCGATGGTGGCGCTCTGCGGGGGAACGGCCCAGTCGCCTGCCCCTACCCACAGGCCGGTCGGCATGTTCGCGGTTTCTCTTTGGCGGCTCCAGGTAACGTAGGCCTTGGTATTGTCGCTGATGTTGTAGTCGCCTCTAACCACATTCTGGAATGATGTCTGCGGTGCCGCGAATTGTTGGACGTAGTTGAAACCCGCATGAGTGGCAGGATCAACGTAATTCCCGGCTGGCGTCTCTGCGATCATAAGCGCTTGCGCGGCCGGATCAATACATTGCGTCGAAAGAACTCCGCCGGTGATCGTGCAGCCCGCTGCGGCCCTGGTATCAAACCCCGCCCATGCTCCGGCGGCGGGCGCCTGGGGCACCACACCCATCGATGGGCGCGTGACCCCATACGTGGCGACCTGGCTGAAGTCGCCCTTCAGCATCGCGGCAGTCGGGATGAAGGCGCGATCCACCCCGCCGTCCAAATGCTGATCGTAGTACTCAAAACCGTCGAAGAAGAAGACTTTCTGACGGCTCTTGTTGAAACTGGTTCCAGGAATAATTACCGGACCCCCAATATTGAAGCCTGGGTAATAGTAAGAATCGTTTGGCCGAGGTTGCTTGACGGTCGGTTCCTTGTTGAATGCATCGTTGGCATTCATGACGTGATTTCGGGCATAGAAGTATGCTGCACCATGGAACTGGCTGCCCCCACCCTTGGTGTTCGTGTTCACCACCACCGGTCCCTTGGCATTCTCGGCCGTGAAGTTTGAAGTGAGCACCTTCACTTCCGAAATCATCTCGGGGTTCGGGTTTACGGGAGTCGCTGCACCCGCAGCACCTGGATCAAAAGTATTCTGCCCGTCCTGAGTAATGCCTACCGCTTGTCCGTTAATATTCACAGCGCTCAACCCGCCGGCGTTGCAACCGGCGCCGGCGCAGAAACCGTTGATGCCAACCACTTCGCCACTGTACGCGGCCTTGTTGAGGGCACCGTTGGCCGCAAGCGTCGCGCCGGGCAGGATCTTGATGAATTCGGTGGCGTTGCGGCCGACCAACGAAAGGTCCTGCAAATCCTTGGAGGTGATGATCGCCGATTTCTCGCCGGAGTCCACGGTTGCCAAATTTTCCGAGGTGCCCGTTACCTCAACGGTTTCGGTCATCGCACCAACCTTCAACTCGATGTTCATTGAGCGGCTGTCGGCGCCGTTGAGGACGACGCCAGTGCCGTGCCATTTCTGAAAACCCTTCATTTCGACTGTTACGTTGTACGTGCTCGCGGGCAGAGTCGACAAACTGAAGAAACCGTCCGGGTTGGTTACTGTTTTTCGCGTCTCCCCGGAAGCCGAGTCCTTCACAACGACAGTTGCCCCGGCAACGACTGCGCCGGTCGAATCCTTCACACTTCCGCTGAGGTTAGCGAACTGTGATTGTGCGAAAGCGACTGGCTGCATCAAAAGAAATACAATGAGCACAACCCCCGCAGCTAGGATTAAACGTTTCATTCCACGAGCCTTTTTACTGGCTATGGGCCGGTCTATCAGGGCCCCATCCACCGAGAACCATAAGGTACTTTTGCTCACTCTAGCACCCCCATCTTGATTAGAACTGAGTCACGCAGACGTTGACGGCGCAGCTTTGACACCCCAAAATGACCACCGTGAACGTTAACGGTGCCTTAGTGAAAGGTGTTGTACTCCCGAGGAAATCTTCTTGTCAAGAGTTCTTTTGAAAACCTGATGGTGAATATCGCTTTTTTGCGGGATATGGCCGGGGCCCCACGATCTTGGCAGGGTAAGGGTCCGACCCCCGGGCTAACTTTGTGACTCAAAAATAAGACTTTAGGCTCCCCCGCCAAGCCCATGTGACCGGTTAGGCCGCATTCCTCGTGCCTTCATTCTGCGTTGAATTAACCCGCGGGGGAATGAGCCCCTTGACCTCAACGACTCTGCTAGAATTCCGTCGGACTTATGCTTAAGTTTCGTTCAATAACTTCTGCTGTTTTGGCGACATTGGCTCTTATCGCCTCCGCATTCCTATCCCCCCACTCCGCTGAGACTCTCCTAGGTAGGAGCACCCGTGCGCGAGGCGCTCCACCCTCCTCCCACGCACAGCGCGACAACAAAGGAGAGAGACTGCTGGCCATTCCAGAGCCACCAGTCCACTTCCGCGACATTGCTACGCAAGCTGGCCTCACAACTTTCCCTCATTCCCGTTCGGATAGGCGCTACGTCCTTGACACCATGGCCGGTGGCGGGATCGCGCTTTTTGATTGCGACAATGACGGAAAGCTTGACATTGCTGTGGTGAACGACTCGACAATCGAACAGTACCTCAACGGGGGGGGCTTGATGATCACCCTCTACCACCAGGACACGGGTTCGCTGACCCCGCATTTCACCGATGTGACAAAGTCCGCAGGTTTGACGAG
>Ga0210399_10001429_pt1 | contig 18624 bp, 16 predicted proteins | sample IncBWC14MmetaG_FD_150865 | JGI IMG/M metagenome (GOLD analysis project Ga0210399, IMG submission 150865) | Forest soil microbial communities from Barre Woods Harvard Forest LTER site, Petersham, Massachusetts, United States - Inc-BW-C-14-M | ecosystem: Environmental > Terrestrial > Soil >...
GTCCCGCGTACGAACCGAACTCCGGCTCCTTCCTCCTGAGCCTAACAACCAAAGACTGCTCGCGTCGAGAGGAGCCGACATTGTTATGCAATCAAGTGACCAGCGCGCGCTACCCCTCCCCGTTCCTTCCCCTCGCGCACCCGATTCACTGCCCGCCGCCCTGGTGTAGCAATTTCCCCTCAGCGCGTAATACCCCGTCAACGCGTCTGCGGGATAGGGATAGGAGAGAGCGAAAGCCTATTTGACCTTGTCCGGTTTGCGCGGCAGCGTTCATCAGGCATGTGGGTACAGATACTGGCTCCCTGTTGCCTTCTTGTCCGGTGTCGCCGCGCTCTTAATGGTCCAAGAAGGGGCACGACATGTCGTGCCCCTACCCGCGTCGGCTAGGCCTTTAGAAGCGCCTGGATGTAGGGGCGCTTGAGAGGGAGGCGGCGAAGGACTTTACCGGTGGCGTCGTGGAGAGCTGCGGCGATGGCTGGAGCGGCGAGAGCGTTGGCGGCTTCGGAGCCTCCACCGTACGCGCCTACCTTGGGATTGTGAATGAGGACGACCTTGATTTCGGGCGTGTCCGTCATCTTGGCGATGGGATACGTGTTCCAGTCGCGCGAAGTGATTCCGCTTTCATCGAACATAGCTTCTTCGTAGAGTGCATGGCTGATGCCCATCATGGCGCCACCTTCTACTTGCCGCTTAAGCTGAGCAGGATTGACGACGATGCCGGGATCCACGGCGATGGTGTACTTTTCGACCGCGATAACGCCGGTGCTCGGAGTGACAGCGATTTCGCAGACACAGGCCCAGTAAGTGCCAGAGCGAAACATTGCGGAGACGCCTCGGCCGCGAACGGGAGTTGAGCCGGTGGATTTTGCGCCGGGGCGAGGTGAGGGGCGCGTGTCCCAGCCGGAAGCGTCGCGAACTTGTTTGAGAACATTGATGAGGCGCTCTTCCTTGGCGTGGTTAATTCGAAATTGAATCGGATCGGCGCCGGCGAGTGCTGCGGCTTCGCTGAAGGCGAGTTCGCGCGGATAGTTTTGCTGGTACTGGCCGGGCGTGCGCATGCTGTGATCGCGAAGGCCGACGGCGAGAGGCGAAGCTTTTTGTCCAACTTGAAGTGTGCCGTGGCCGCGCTCGGCAACATTGGGAATGAGATCGTAAAACCAAGGATCGGACAAGAAGTTGGCCGTAGAACCCAAGAATCCTGACCCGCCTCCCGGCGCGGGCATGGTGGGAAGTCCAGCAAGGATGGCGCCGATGGGCCGATCATCCTGGAAGGCAGGCATATAGTGATCTATCTGGTAGCCAGCGATTCTGCCTTTTTCGTCGAGAGCGAATTCGACATCCGCGAAAGCAGCGGGGGATTGCGTGGACCACTGTAAATCTTCGGCACGCATCCATTGAACGCGCACCGGCTTTCCAACAGCCTGGGACAGGATTACCGCGTCGTCTTCCGCGCCAGAGTTGCCGCCGTTGGAGCGTCCGTAGTGCCCTGCTCCGGGATGCGTGTGAACGATGACGTGATCGGGCGTACTGCCAAGCATCATGGCAATTTCGCCACGCAGGGCCTGCGGATTCTGATTGTGTGTGTGAATGTGGACCGAACCGTTGGGCTTGACATCCGCGACGGCCATCGTGGGGCCAATCGGTGCGTGCTTCATGAAGGGAAAGTGATACGTGGCGGAGAGTTTTTTCTGAGAGGAGGCGAGCGCGGCAGGCACATCGCCTTTGTTGGCGGCGCTTTTTGTAACTTCCGCGGTGGTCCAATCGGCTTCTTTGCGAAGAGAATCGTAGAGCTTTTCGTTACCGGGCAGGCCTTTCCATTCGGTCCATTTTGTTGTGGCGGCTACTTGCTGCGAAGCTTGAATGGCTTCCCATTCGGTTGGAGCGACGACTCCGACAAGATTTCCTCTCACGACGACTTGCGAATTGGGGAATTTGGATTTGTCGAGCTGGCCGGCGGAGACGAGCGTGGAGCCGAGCGATTTCGGATGGACCATGCGTCCATGCAACATTCCGGGAAGGCGGATGTCGGTGGCCCAGGTTTCTTTTGCGGTAACTTTGGAAACGATGATGGAGTTCGGGTGTGATTTGCCGATGACGGTATAGGCGCTGACGGGCTTCATCGGCGGATCGCCTTCAACTCGCAATCCCATAATGCCGGTCAGATCTCCGCTGACGGGAATGGTGAGTTTGAGTTGCTGATCCTTGATGAGGTCGCCGTAAGAGATGGATTTACCGCCACCGGAAAAGACGCCGTCTTTGGCCGTGAGCTGATCTTTGGGAACGCCGAGACGTTCGGAGGTGAGATCGAGAAGCGCTTGATAGGTGTAGGCAGCGGCTTTACGGATGTTAGGCGTGCCACGACCGAGGAAATCGAAGGCGCCGCTGCCATCGGGAGTCTGATCGGTGTGCCCTGCGACGACCGTGGTGATGGATTCGAACGGGACGCTCAATTCGTCGGCAACGATTTGGCGATAGGCAGTGAAGGTAGTGCCCTGACCGAAGTCGCTCTTGCCGGTGCGAATGAGGACTGTGTTATCCGGATGAATTTCGATCCATGAAGTAGGGAGAGTCGGATCGAGCGTATTTTTGAAGGGCGCACCGGTAACTTTCGGGCCCTGAAAGCCCTGAGCTTTGAGGATGGAAGGACCGACGAATGCGACGCCGACAACGAGTGCGCCACCGGTTTTTACGAATTGGCGGCGGGAGAGAGTAGCTTCATAAACTTTGACGGTGTTTTCAGCGGCGGTGGTCATGGCTTACTTCCCCTTTGCCGTGAGCGTTGCGGCGTGTTTTACGGCGTCCATGATGGCGACGTAGCTGCCGCAGCGACAGAGGTGCGGCGATGGGCCCTCGGTGGTGAAAGCAGCCCTGATTTGTGCGTCGGTGGGATTGGGATTTTTTTCGAGGAGTTCAGTGGCGACCATCATCATGCCACTCTGGCAGAAGCCGCAAAGCGGGGTTTGTTCTTCGATCCAGGCTTGCTGGACGGGGTGAAGTATGTCCTTGGCTTGCTCCGGAGAAAGACCCCTTAGCTTTGCCCAGCGCGCGGGAAGGCCTTCGAGGGTGGTGATTTCGGCGTTGCCAACCGTCGAGAGCGGCGTAATGCAGGAACGAACCTCTTTGCCATCTAGGAGGATGGAGCATGCTCCACACTGGGCCAGGCCGCAACCGAATTGCGGGCCGGAGAGTTCGAGGTCGTTGCGCAAGACGTAGAGGAGGGGCGTGTCAGCTGGTGCCAGAACTTCGCGGCGGACTCCGTTGACGGTGACGGTCGGCATAGTTGCTCCCTTCTAAGCGCAAATCGCCTAGTGATTCTACACCCGCGAAAACAAACAAAAATATAAGGATTTCCGTATCGATTCCGGTAGCCCGATCCTGTCGAAATCTTGCCTAATCCTATGGAATTCCTCCTTGCGGGCACTAGTTTGCGCCCGCAGCCATCGCATGGCCAAGGGTGTGACGTCGCGCAGGGCTGCTGCCCAAAGAAACGGCGGTATTCCCGATTGAATTGGCTTCAAGGATTGCTGCCACGAATCGACATTCCGATTGACCTGCGTTTCGCCGATAGTGAGTCTGTCCGGTCCTGATGCCGAGCGGCTGATTGCGATTGGTCGCAAACCGGTCTTAACGCATCTTGCCAAGCGTCGTGCCGCCGCATTTGGCCGTTAGACGGCGCCGCGGTCGCGGAGAAGAGCGGCCACTTCCGGATGTTTTCGTTCTTCGGCGATGGTGACCGCGGTCTTGCCGTCGTTGGTCTTTGCGTGGATGTCCGCGCCGTGCGCTAGCAGGTCTTTCACGATCTCGAGATGTCCATTGGCCGCGGCTGCGAGCAATGGAGTATATCCGGGGCCGTAGCGGTAATTAGCGTCGGCCCCATTTTCGAGCAGCCAGATCGCAATTTCCTCGTGACCGCCAGTCACGGCGCCCGTCAGCGCGTTGTACCCGGTGCCGTTGGTTGCTGCGGCCGTCACGTCGCCGCCCTTCTCGAAAAGATAGCGGACGACGGGGAAGTGGCCGAACGCGGCGGCCAACGCCAGGACGGGAAAGCCGTCCGGCGAAAAGCTTCTTGCCAGTTCCGGATCCTTTTCCACGAAGTGCTCGACGCGCTCGAGCTGCCCGGCTGCAGCGGCTTCGTGAAATTCGAGATGCGCGCCGCGCGCGATGAGCGCGTCGCGAATCTCGCTGCGTCCGCCGTATACCGCGGCAAGCACCGGCGATTGGCCCTGCTCGTTTTTCGCGTTGGCAAGCGAAGGGTCTGCATCGAGCATTGTCTTTACTGCTGTTGCGTCGCCGGTGCGAATCGCTGCGAAAAATTCTTTCACGTCGTCCATCGCCATCTCCCGCGGCACACTTCCTTATCAAGCCACACGCAGAATTGTACCCGGGAGCAGCAGAGCCGCTTCTTCAATCTTGCTAATTCTGTTTCTGAGCGAAAGCACTCGGAACTCGCGCGCGAAGGGCTACGCCAGGGCAAGCAGGGGCGCAGCGATGCTGCGCCCCTACAGCTCTCGGAGACCATGAAGGAAGTCAGGATGCGGCGGCTTGTTGCGCTTTGTACGTGCCAGGCAGGGTGCGCGCGGAAATCGCCAGGCGGTTCCACACATTGATCACCGAGACGAGGATCGACAGGTCGACGATTTCTTTCTCGCTGAAGTGCTTCTTCACGCTTTCATAGACCTCGTCCGGGACGTGGGTTTGAGAAACCAGAGTTAGCGACTCCGTCCATTCCAGCGCGGCGCGCTCGCGGTCGGTGTAGAACGGCGTCTCGCGCCAGGCGTTGAGCTCGTACAGGCGCTGCTCGGTCTCGCCGAGGGCTCGAGCGTCCTTGGAGTGCATGTCGATGCAATATGCGCAGCCATTGATTTGCGACGCGCGCATTTTCAGCAAATGGATCAGCTTGTGGTCGAGGCCGGAGTTGGCGATATATTTCTCGAGCGCGTAAAGCGATTTTTGGGCCTCCTGCAAGTGTTTCGCGAGGTCAATTCTCTGTTCCATTGTCATTTTCTCCCTTCAGAAATGAAAGCCGCGAGAACCACTTGGGCCGTTGAATGAGAGCGGGAACAATCCTGCCGTCACCGTCGGCTCTCCGTCCCGGTCGAAATGTTCTCTTAGATGGATGTAGCAGAGTGCTGCCGGGTTATGTGAGGGTCCGCAAGCGAAGATGGCGCTGCACAGCGTCAGCGCCGGGAGCGATCTTTGCGAACCGCTTCGTCGATCAGCGCGTCCAACTCGCTGCGTGTAAGCCGCACACGGTCGCCCGCCGTGTCACCACCGTCGCACGTCAACGGCAGGTCCGCGCCTCCGCCTGGGGGCGGCACGACGAAGTACCGCGTCCTAGCGGCAATGAGTTTCGCCACTTCACGGCTGGAGAGCAACGTAGGGGTGCCCGCCATTTCCGCCGCCAGCGTAATCTTGGCGAAGTGCTCGAGCGTTTCCATGCGAAAGAACGCGGTGATCAGGTCCGGCCCGCAGGTGACCGCTCCGTGATTAGCCAGCAGCAATGCATCGTAATGGGGTACGTAAGGCTCGATGGCCGCGCTGAGTTCAGGCGTCCCGGGGGTGCCGTACTTCACCAGCGGAATCTGTCCCAGCCCCACGATTACTTCCGGCAATAGTGCTTGGTCCAGCGCGCGTCCCGCGACGGCAAACCCCGTCGCCGTGTGCGGATGGGCATGACAAATCGCCTGAACATCCGGCCGCATGCGATAAAACAGAAGGTGCATCGCCAGCTCGGAGGACGCCTTACGATCCCCGGCGACGTGCCGCCCTTCGAGATCGATGATCACCAGATCGTTCGGCGAGAGCATCCCTTTGTTCATGCACGTCGGAGTGGTTAGAACGCGCTGCTCATCCAGGCGCACGGAGAGATTGCCTTCGCAGGCCACGATGTACCCGCGCTCGTACATCCAGCGTCCCGCGACGCAGACGTCCGCCCTATGCTGTTGCTCGCTTTTCGCGGAACCTGGTGAGAGGTAATCCGTGGCCATGGCACAACTCCTTACCGGAGCCGAATTATCGTCGGAACCGTTGAGAGGCACAAGTGTTATTGCGGTTCGCGCGGCGGGTACGCGTCCAAAGCAATATGTGGGCGCCGGGCCTAAGGCCGACGGCTACATCCGGGCTCCAACACTAGCGCCACCTGGGGGCTAGGCGTAAATTCCGCGCAATTTCAGCGCGCTCGCGACGCGGTCAATAGCCAGCATATAGGCTGCGATGCGGTTGTTGACCTTGTGCAATTCCGCGTATCGTACCACCTGATCGAAGGCATTTTCCATCACATCCAGCAGGCGCTCGTTGACTTCGCGCTCGCGCCAGAAAAAGCCCTGGCGGTCCTGCACCCACTCAAAGTAGCTGACCGTGACCCCTCCGGCGTTGCCGAGAATGTCCGGAACCGTGAAAATCCCCTTACGGTCGATAATGGCATCGGCCTGCCAAGTCGTGGGACCGTTAGCACCTTCACAGAGAATGCGCGCCTGCACCTGTTCCGCATTTTTCTCGGTGATTTGATTTTCGATGGCGGCCGGAATAGCGATCTCACAAGGCTGAAAAAGTACGTCGCGCGCCGTCATTTTCGTGCCCCCGCCCAGAAAATCCTGAAGCGGCTTTTTCTGGGTATACACCCAGTCGATAGCATTCGCTACGTCGAATCCCTTTTCGTTGTATAGGCCGCCGCCGATGTCCGCGAGACCCACGATTTTGTAGCCCACCTTCTGCATCAGCAAAGCCGCCAGTGAGCCCACATTGCCGAAGCCCTGGATCACTACGCGGCAGCCTTCCCGCTTGATTCCGAGCTTGGTAATGGCCTTGTCGCAGCAAATCATCACGCCGCGGCCGGTCGCCTCTCGCCGCCCAGCTGATCCCCCGAGTTCAATGGGCTTGCCAGTGACGACTGCGGTGGTAGCTTGCCCTACGTGCATCGCGTAGGTGTCCATAACCCAGGCCATGGTCTGCTCATTCGTGCCCACGTCCGGCGCTGGGATATCGCGCTCCGGCCCAATCCAATTCGCCAATTCCGCTGTGTAGCGCCGCGTCAGCCGTTCAAGCTCCCCGCGGGTCATCTTCCGAGGGTCGCAGATCACTCCGCCCTTCGCTCCCCCAAACGGAATATTCACAACCGCGCATTTCCAGGTCATCCACGTCGCCAGTGCGCGCACTTCATCCAGCGACACATCCGGCGCAAAGCGGATCCCGCCCTTCCCCGGCCCGCGCACCGTCGAATGCAACACGCGGTACCCGGTGAATACTTCCAACTGGCCGTTGTCCATTCCAATCGGAATGTACAGAGTGACTTCCTTGCTGGGATACTTAAGATAACGATAAACCCCTTGTTCGAGCCCCAGTTTCTGTGCCGCCACTTCGAAGCGCGCTTCGGCGTTCTGGTAGACATTCATTTCTTCCGGTACTGGGGCTTGCGGCATGCAGACATCTCCTCTGACGGGAAAATCCGTCGTTCACAATTCGGCCTGCGATCCACGAGCAGGCAGGATTTTCTAAGGGCTAAAGTATGGTCTAAAGCGCGGGCTACCCTCCCGCAAGACCTGCATTTAGCCGGGCCGCCAGTATACGAACCTGCGTTTCCACTCGCAAGCCAGTCGGCGGCGGCGATGTGCGCCAGTTAACCGGGGAGCGGTGGCGGAAGTCGTTCGCCCCAGGGTGGATAGCCGCCCCATTCGAAATCGTGTGATGATGTCGGTGATGGAAGCTCGCACGAAACCAAACGGATTCGCGGGACTGCGCGTGCTATCGCTGGAAAGCCGCCGCGCCGTGGAGATGGCCAAGTTAATCGCCACGTATGGTGGTAACGCGATGGTCGCTCCGTCGATGCGCGAAATCCCCCTGGAATCGAACAAGGAAGCGCAGTCATTTACTCGTGCGCTAGTGGCAGGCAGCTTCGATATGGTCATTTTCCTGACTGGGGTAGGCACGCGCGCACTGGCACGCGTTGCCGAAACAGTTTGCACGCGGGATGAGTTCGTCCTAGCACTACAACGCGTGCCAATCGTAGCGCGCGGGCCCAAACCCGTTGCCGCGTTAAAGGAATTGGGCGTGCCGGTGGCGCTCGCGGTCCCAGAACCCAATACCTGGCGGGAGCTGCTCGCGGCTCTTGACGGAAGCCGCGACACGCTGCCGCTGGGCGGCAAACGCGTCGCCGTGCAAGAGTATGGCGCTCCGAACGCCGAACTCCTGGCGGGACTTACCGAGCGCGGCGCCAACGTTACGCAAGTTCCTGTTTACGAATGGGGGTTGCCGGAGAATACCGCGCCGCTGCGCCAGGCGGCCGCCGCGCTTGCGGGCGGCGAGGTGGATGTGGCCCTATTCACGACCTCGGTCCAGGTCGTACATCTGCTGAAGATTGCGGCAGAGATGAATTTGCAAGAGGCTGTGCGCCGAGCCTTTGCGCGTATTCTGGTAGGGTCGATTGGCCCGGTGACCTCAGAGGAGTTGCACGCGCACGGGATCGCCGCCGACTTCGAGCCTTCGCATCCAAAAATGGGAATTCTGGTGAATGAGGTTGCGCAACGCAGCTCGGAGCTGCTTTCACGGAAAAGGAACGGAGTTTCCTCGACCTGAACCTAGTTCCAATCCTTCGATCAAAAGCCTATTGCAATCGGAATTGGACGGTAACTGTCAAATGCATCGGCACTGGCTTGCCGTCGAGTGTTGCCGGCTGATATTTCCACTGGCGCAACGCATCCATGGCCGCTTGATGTAACAGCACCGGGCCGGAAACGACTTTCATCGAGGACACTCTGCCGTTCGCATCAACCAGGGCATCAATCTTCACAGCGCCTTCAATGCGTTGGCTCTTTGCAAGGGATGGATATCCAGGCGCCGTCGAGGACAGCAAGCGCGCCGACTTCACGTCGCCCCCGACGGGAAGCGGGGCAGCGGGAGCAACTGGTTGCTTCGAATTCTCAACGGGCAGCCCTCCGCCGAGTGCATCGCCGGTTGGCGTCACCTCGCTGGAGTTGATGGAAGGCGCAGCGTCCGCATCACCAGGTTCCGCAGCGACTGGACTACGATTAGACTTCGGTGCTGCCAGATGGACGTCGCCGAGACTCGGCTTCTTCACCGCGGGCTGAGGCGGTTCAGCCAGTTTCCTGTAGGCCGACAACTCCGCTGCGACATTTTTATCCGGCGGAATCTTAGTGACATCCGCCGCATTCGTGATCGATTGCGAATTCCCCTGTGAAGAAGAATTCTGCGGTTGCGCCACAGGCTCTGAGTTGATGTTCGATCGATTTGGCGCCGGCGTTTCGGCGCCGGTGCGCGTTCGCGCCGCGGGCGCAGGTTGTGCTGCACTGGGTGTCACGACTGCGGGTGGCGTTACCGCGGCGACTACCGCCGGCGCCGGTTGCGCGGGAGCAGACGACTGTCGCGCGTACCACGTAACACCGGCGGCGGCCATCACCAGGCCGGCTGCGACGGCGCCGATCAGGATGCCCCTGTTCTTACCCGTCGAGCCGCTTTGGGGTTGGATCGCTGTCTCCAGCAAATGACTGTCGAACGTTCCTTCCGCGGAAGGCGAATCTGCTTCGTCCTGCGCTATGGGCGGCGCAGACACATCCTGTACTTCGAACTCGATGACCCGGTGAGCCAGGGCTGATTCTTCCTTCACCGAGTCTTCGTTCTGAGCATGCGTGGCGGCGTTGCGCGCCAGCGGCTCGAGCCACGACGGGATCTTGACCTCTTCGTCGTCCAGCGACGATTGCATTGGGACGTGCGCACTTTTTGGCGGCGCGATCATTTTCGGCGCCGGAGTTTGCGGCTTGGCGATCTCCACCACTTTGGCCGAGAGTTCCGCAATCGGCAGTTTGCTCGCCGGGGGCTGCACGGGTGCCGCTTGCACGGGCGTGGCCGGCACTTCCGCAGCAAACAACATCGATGCGAGCTGTTCTTGCAAGCGTTCCGATTCGCGCCGGAGGGCGTCCGACGAAGATTGGGCGGCAACGGGCGTCTGCGAAACCTTTGGCGCAACCGGCGCCGGAGGCTTGCTCTCCGATGGCCGAGCGGTAGACGTAAGGCCACTGCCCAAGCCGTCAGTCAGGCCAGGGGCTTTCGGCAAAATGGTGCTGGGGGCGCTCGAGACGGGTGCACTCGTCGAATGCAGCGTGGGACTTGGCAAAATCGTGACAGGCTTGGGTTCCCCTGCTCGCGGCAAATTCAAAGTGGGCTTGACATCGACGTTGAGCCCGCTGGCAGTGATGGTCGCGGATGGCACAGCTACGGGCGGCACAGCCGTCGGCTTTGCTTCCACTCGCTGCGGAAGGCTGCCCATGGCCGGCACCTCGACCTTGGCTGCGGGTGTAGGCGACGCGGCTTTGGGTGCGGGCGGCGCGACGGGTTTCAAGATTGTCGCAGGAGAAGGTGCTCCGGGTTGCGCAGCAGCGCGCTCTCCCGGAAACCGCATGCCCCAAAATCCCGGAACCGCTTCGGTGAATTCCAACTCCACGTAGCCGCTGACGCTCCGGTACGTCTTGGACTTCACTACCTGACATACGACTTCTTTTTTGGTTTTGTCGTTGGTCAGGAACAACAATTGGCCCGCGGCCACGGATGACGCGAGTCGAATCACTGCGCCGTTGCCGAATACCAATACCGTTTGCGTCGTTTCCGAAAAGGGTTCGCGCTTGTCGCTACCCTCCACCGTCCGCGCGCCATTCACCGTCACGGGCACTTCGAGCGGTACCGGTTGGGGCTTTCCGGAATTGTCTTCCTGCGCTCCAGCGGAAGCGGGGCGCGCACCGGGCGTTGAGGAATTAGAGTTCGTCACATCGAGATCCTTCGCGGTTGGCGACATTTTGGGGCACTCACTCGCGCAGCAAGAGTTTTGTCAGCCCAAGCGGACTTCGGGCTAGCGAACGTAACGATGGTAGGTTCGCTGAGTTACGAAGCCATCGTACGAGCGTACGGCCGCGGAAATATACTGGCCTTGCGTACAGGTGTTCGGGCCCTGTAACCGCATCGACTGGGCCACATTGTCATCCGCGGCGCACACTATTTGGGTGCTGTCACCCTGAGCGCATCCGATATGGAACCGTGAAGGATCTGACGGCTTTTAGGAAGGCGCGAGCGATTGCTTGAACTACCGTTGGAATGGTGGCTTGACTACCGCTGAAGCGGTGGCTTGAATTGCTCGTCGATCTCGACCTGATAGCCGGTCACCAGTTTGTTGGTTTCGTTGGCCATGCCGATCACCGCCTGCAATTCGTGGAACATGGCGTCGGTCATGCCTTTATTGCGGGCGGAAGCAGTGTGTGACGCGATGCAGTAGTGGCAACTGTTGGTGACGCTCACCGCAACGTACAGCAGTTCTTTTGTGAGCGGATCGAGCGCGCCGGGCGCCATGATTTGTTTAATGTCTTCCCAGGTGCGCTTCAGCGTGGCGGGATCGTGTGCGATGGCCTTCCAGAAATTATTGATCCAGTCGGTTTTCCGAGTCGCCATGATGTCGTCATAAATCGCGCGCACCTCAGGACTCGCATCGTCGTATTCGATCAGCGGAAAAGTGGCCACGGTTTCTCCAGAAGTTGCGTGTAAGAACGCCTTAGAAGTTAGCAGGAAGCAGCAAGGGCGCGCAAAGGCTCACGATTCCGGAGGGAAGATTCAGCCTGCGATGAGTTGCGTCACGGAGCAATCGGATTGGACGCGATGCCATTGTAAGGACGCAGCACCGCTGCGCCCCTACTTGGCAAGAGAAAAAAGAGAGGGAAGAAAGAACAGGGGAAACAACCGGGCCGAGCCAGGCCGAACTAGCAGGAGCGCATCGACGCGGCCAGCTCCAGGTTCGAGCGCAGGCGATACTCAATCTGCACCGCCGCGTACCGCGCGCAGATCGTAAGTTCCTGATCGCACCAAGCGGTCAACGCCGGCATACGTTTGCCTGCCACGACGTTCATGCCATCCACAATACGATAATAGAGGCGAACCAGGCCGAGCCCTCCGCTGCGAGGAGTAAGGTCCAACGTGAGGTCATGAAGGCCCGCTAGCGTCTGGAAGTCGCCAGCAGTCACGCGCCGGTTTTCGATACTGGCAGCCGCCAGCACGTTTTCCGAGACCGGTTGGCCCGCCACAGCAGCCAGGACCGCTCGCCAGTAGTACAGCGCGAACTGTGACAGCGCGACGATGGAGATCGCAAATAGCATAGCGGCGAACATTGCGCCTCTTTCTACTCCGACATTTTGGCCGAGCCTGCTTGCCACACCAATAGCTCCCGAGTACCACCTGGATAGGACCAGCGGAACACAATGGTCTAAAGGGGCGACGGGGGCCCACTTGCCGCTTGTGTCGCGCCGGCTCAGCCACTATTCTCGCAGCCGCGTCAGACGCCACCGGGAGGCCGCAAACGATGGAAAGACATGCTATCCGATTGATTCTTTTGACCTTTGTTCTGCTGCTACTGGCTGCACAGGGTACGCGGTTGCTTGCGGGGGCGACCAGTCATGAGGGTGATCGTACCGCCATTTTGAAGGCCCTCGAGGCACAGCGAACGAGCTGGAATGCGGGCGACATCGACGCCTTCCTGGACGCCTATTGGCATTCGCCTGATCTCACGTTTTCAGGAAGTAACGGGATCACGCGTGGTTGGGATGGCGTGAAAGCGCGATACAAGAAGAACTATGCCGACCGCGATGCGATGGGGCACCTGGAATTTACCGACCTCGAATTCCGATTTCCCGGGCAAGGTGCGGCCCTGGTTCTGGGCCACTGGCATCTGACGCGTGCCAAAGGAGACATCGGCGGCGTGTTCTCGCTGGTCTGGCAACGCTTTCCGGAGGGCTGGCGCATCATCCATGATCACACCAGCGCGGTGGAACCTGCAAAATAAGGCGCGACTCGAAGCCGATAGCATTTAGGCGATAGCGGTGATGCGCTCGGCACCGCGCGTTCGCCGAGTACCCGTGCAGCGCGGAGTTTACTAAGTCTCTGTGGAACCCGTACAGCCAGTATGGTCCGCAAAAGTGTGTGCGATTGACGCCATTCATTTCGCTCCAGCGTTCCTGCGCACGCAAAACATCGAACGTACACAGCGAATGGTGATAAACGAGCCGCCGCCACACCCTGAACTCTGCATACACCAAGAATGATGCGCCTTCCGCCTCGAAGGGGGAACGACGAATGCTTCATGCCGTTCATCAAGGCTATCGGCCGGCAGCTACGAGTCGGTGCACGAATTACGAGGGCAAACTCTTGCTCCTCCAGCTATTTGGATTACGGCCGGACGAATCCGCCTCCGCACTGTTCCGTCAGAAGGCGGCATGAGCGAAGGGTTCCTGTATCGAAAGCTCGTCAGGCCCCTCGTCGATTTGCTCCGCCAGGGAGTGAGCCCCGAGAAAATCGCTCTTAGCGTCGCGCTCGGCGTAACGCTGGGAGTGTTCCCGTTGCTGGGATCGACCACCGCCCTTTGCGCCCTGGCCGCCTTCACAATGCAGTTGAATTTGCCTGCGATTCAACTGGTGAACTACTTCGTCTACCCCCTTCAGATCGCGCTGCTGATTCCCTTCTTTCGGCTGGGAGAGAGGCTCTTCCGCGCCCCACATCTGCCCCTTTCTGCGCCCCAGATTTATGCGATGATTCACGCCAATATGGGTAACGCCATTCGATCGCTGTGGACCACGACGTGGCACGCCATCGTCGTATGGTGTCTCGTGGCCCCCCTGTGTGCTGCGGCGCTTTACGCAGTTCTGACGCCGGCGCTGCGCCGCGCGGTCGCACGGAAAATCCCGCGCGTTGGCGAGGCCGCTTGATGCTGCAGGAAGCCGTACATCTGGGGTTGACTGGAGCGGCCATCGTCCTCGGTATGATGTTCGTCCTCTGGCTCATTCATCTTCTGATTCGCAACGCCGCCATTGTCGATGTGGGATGGGCCGCGGGCCTGGGCATTCTCGCGATTTACTATGCCGCTGCCGGCCCCGGTTATCCCGCGCGCAGATGGGCCATCGCCGCGATGGCGGGTTTCTGGGGACTGCGCCTTGCGGCCTTCCTTCTTTTCGCGCGTGTCATCGGCCATCCAGAGGAGGGGCGCTACGTTCAGCTGCGAAAAGAATGGAAAAACAATCTCGCACTACGATTCCTTTTTTTCTTTGAGTTTCAGGCGCTGCTGGACGCCGTGCTCTCGCTTCCCTTTTTGCTCGCCTGCCTGGACACGCGCGCTTCCCTCGGATTTCTGGAGAAATTCGCAGCTGGCATCTGGCTCGTCGGCATGATCGGAGAAGCCATCGCGGACCAGCAACTTAGCGCGTTCAAGAAAAATCCGGCGAACAAAGGTAAGACGTGCCGCGCAGGCCTCTGGAAATATTCGCGCCACCCCAATTACTTTTTTGAGTGGCTGCTCTGGTTGGCGTATGCCGTATTCGCGCTCGCGTCGCCGTGGGGTTGGTTGGGACTGATTTCACCAGCACTGATTCTTTACTTTCTGCTGGGAGCGACGGGAATTCCCGCTACGGAAGCGCAAGCGTTGCGCAGTCGCGGAAACGAATATCGCTCGTATCAGCGCACTACGAGTTCGTTTGTCCCCTGGTTCCCAAAGAAGGAGCAGCCCTGATGAAGTCGTCGAACGTGACGAAAGTTGAGCCTGGGCCTGCTGACTCAAAGCTTGTAGATCCGGCTACAAAATATCGAGAATTTCCTCGTAGCGCTTGAATGGCGGGATGAGGTATGCACCCGCCAATTCCGTGCGAGACCACGCCAACATTTCGCGGGCGACCTCAAAGCCGCGCTCGCGGGCGGCAGCGCCGGCGGCTTCCATCGATTTCAGAACGGGCTCCGGGATGACAATGCCGGGGACTTCGTTATTGAGGCGCAGAGCCTGCTTGTAACTATTCAGCGGCCAGATGCCGATCAACACCGGAATCGCGGGCTTGCCACCGAGCTTTTTCACGAACGCGTACCAGTGTTCGGGATCAAACAGCGGTTGGGTCATCGCGTAGTGCGCGCCGGCTTCAACTTTGGCGTGAAAGCGCTCGATTTCCACCTCGAGATCGTCGGCGACGGGATTGACGGCAACTCCAATCGAGAAGTTTGTCGCGCCGCCGAGCGTCTTGCCCGCCCAGTCGGTGCCCTGATTGAGGCGATGGAGAATTTTGACCAGGCCGACGGAATCGACCTCATACACGCCGCTAGCTTCGGGATAGTCGCCGACCGACGGCGGGTCGCCAGTGATGGCGAGGATGTTGCGCACGCCGCCGACAGTCCACGCGCCGAGCAGCATGGCTTGCAGGCCGATAATGTTGTAGTCGCGGGTGGTGAGATGTGGCACGGTCTCAATGCCGCGGGCTTCGAGCGCGCCGGCGGTCATCAATGCATCCATGCCGACGCGAGCCATCGCGCCGCTGTTGATGTCGATCGCATCGACTTTGCCGGAAGCCATGATTTTGTCGACTTGCTCGAAGATACGATCGAGCGAAAGGCCTTTGGGCGGGTCGATCTCCACGCAAACCGTGAATTCTTTGCGCTGAAGTTTTTTCCAGAATTTGCTTTCCGGTTCGCGCTCGATTACCGGGGCGGGTTTCGCAGTGGCCGCCGCAGGTTGCGAGGACGCTGCCTGCTTGGTCGGTTGCAGAGACTTCACGGCTTCGGCCATGGCGCGAATGTGCGCGGGCGTCGTGCCGCAGCAGCCGCCGAGAATACGCACGCCGAGCGCCGCGGCTTCGCGCGCGAAGAGCGCAAAATACTCGGGCGACGATTTCGGATAGACAATGCGGTCGCCTTCGCGCTTGGGGATACCGGCGTTGGGCATTCCGCTGACGCGCACATCGTCCACGCTGGCGAGCGCTCCGAGAATCGGCAGCAGCGCTTGCGGACCCAGCGTGCAGTTCGCGCCGATGACCTGGACGTTTTTGTTTTTCAGTTGCGCGGCTGCGTCCGCTGGACGCAAATCGCCGAAAGCCGTTCCTTCTTCCGAGTACGTCAGCTGCGCGATGATCGGGATTCCTGAGAACGAACGAATCGCGTCAATGGCCAGAAGTAGCTCTTCGATATAGGTAAAGGTTTCCAGAATGAAGAGATCGACGCCGCGTTCTTCCAGCGCGAGGGCTTGCTCGTGAAAAATAGCCTGAATTTCTTCGGGCTCCGGATGACGCGCTTGCACGCCGATACCCAGCGGGCCCATCGAACCGGCGATCAGGACTTCGCGAGGGGCGGATTCGCGCGCTTCGCGGGCGATTTTCACGCCGCGGCTGTTGAGGCGTTGCACTTCATCGCCGAGGCCGAGCGGCTCCAGCTTGAAGCGGTTCGCACCGAAGGTGTTAGTCTCGATGATGTGAGCGCCGGCTTCGATGTACGCCTGGTGCACGCGAAAAACGGCTTCCGGCTCGATGGAATTCATCTCGTCGAAGCACCGATGCGCGCCGGCAAAGTCGTGCAAATAAGAACCCATCGCTCCGTCGGCGATGAGGATTGAGTTTTTCAGACGCTCATTGAAATCGAGGATCTTCAAATCGGTCGCATCCTGTCTTTTGAGATACGCGAGCGGGAATCTGGGCTCAGCGTTTCTGATCCATGAGGCTGGCCACGGTGCTCATGAGGTCGTACTTGGTGAGAATCTCGAAGCGCGAGTTGCCCATTTCCACGAACACCGCGGGATTCTCGTGACTCAAAATGTGCGTGACCCGCTCGACAGGCGCGCTCCGCGGGATCTGCGGCAGCGGCTTGCTCATCACTTCGCGCACGACCAGCTTGCGAAGATCTTTTCCCTGCAGCGCCAAGTTCAGGATCTGGTCTTCGTAGATGGTGCCGATCGGCAGATTTTCCTCGAAGACTGGGATTTGCGAGATGTCCTGTTCCTGCATGGTTTTCAGCGCGTGGAAAACCGTTTGATACGGGCGCGCGATAACCAGTTCGCGGACTTTTCCGGAGTGATGCTTTGCGCTGACGACTTCGCCCGCGGTAATTTTCACCGCGGCATCGACGTAGCCGCGTTCGCGCATCCACTCGTCGTTGTAGACCTTGCTGAGGTAGCGCATGCCGGTGTCGGGAAGAAACGCAACGATGAATGCTTCTGGTCCGAGGTCCTTCGCGAGGCGTAGCGTCGCGGAAATGCAGCCGCCACCGGAACCACCGGTGAACAAGCCTTCCATCTTTACCAGCCGACGCGCGATGATGAAGCACTCGTCGTCGTTCACTTGCAGCACGTCGTCGAGAATCTTCAGATTCATCGTCGTCGGGAAAAAGTCTTCGCCGATACCTTCGACCACGTAGGTCTTCGCTTTCACCTTTTCGCCGCGCTTCACGAAATCGTAGTAGAGCGAGCCGATCGGATCTACGCCGATAATCTGAATCTTCGGATTTTTTTCCTTGAGATATTTGCCGACCCCGCTGATGGTGCCGCCCGTTCCGATGCCGCAAACGAAGTGGGTGATCTTGCCTTCGGAGTCGTCCCAGATTTCCGGACCGGTGGTGAGGTAGTGAGCCTCCGGATTCATCGGATTGTCGTATTGATTCGGGTAGAAGGAGTTCGGTATTTCGCGAGCGAGTTTTTTCGCCACGGAATAGTAGCTGCGAGGATCTTCCGGCTCGACAGCTGTCGGGCAAACGATAACTTCCGCCCCGAGCGCCTTTAGCAGATCGACTTTTTCCTTCGATTGTTTGTCGGTGATGGTGAAAACCATCTTGTAGCCGCGCACGGCCGCAACCAGCGCCAACCCCATGCCGGTATTCCCCGAAGTGCCTTCGATAATCGTGCCGCCCGGCTTAAGCAGGCCCTTTTTCTCGGCGTCATCAATCATGGTAATGCCGATGCGATCTTTCACCGATCCGCCGGGATTGATGTAGTCAGCCTTGACGTAGATTTGTGGCTTCAGGCCGTCATTGATGCGGTTGAGGCGCACCAGCGGTGTGCGTCCAATGGCGTCGAGGATGTTGTTACATTTCATCTGGTTTCTTCCGGTCTTCCGGGCACGATCGGTCTCTCCCCGAGTGCCTTTCCATTTTTTCACGGCAGGTCGCTCGCGAGGGTTCGCGTCGCGTGTGTGCCATAATTCTTACAGTCTAACATGCGCTCGCGCGCGGAACGCGCGGCGAAGGAGTGGGTGTGTCACGTCATAACATCTCGAGCGGCACGCAATGGGAACCGATCGTGGGGTATTCGCGGGCGGTGCGGGTAGGGAACGTTGTTACCGTATCGGGAACGACCGCGACCGGGCTGGACGGAACGATTGTCGGTGTCGGCGATGTCTACGCACAGACGGTACAGACGATCAAGAACATTGAGGCGGCTCTGGCGAAGGCTGGGGCGGGGTTGAAGGATGTCGTGAGGACGCGAATTTTTGTAACGAACATCGCGGACTGGGAGAGGATTGGGCGAGCACACGGGGAGTTTTTCGGAACGATCCGCCCGGCGACCAGCATGGTCGAGGTGCGCAAGCTTATTTCCCCAGAGATGTTGGTGGAAATTGAGGCCGACGCCGTGGTCGGCGACTAACGATGTTCCCAAATTGGGATTTCTAGCTCTCTCTTTACCAGTTGTTAGCACGTGCGATGTCCCCGCAACTAGCCTATGAAGTGTCCGCATGCGGGGACCATCTGCCGGCACGGCGGACACAGCCAGGAATCGCTGTGCCACACTAGCTCGGTGCGCTCCTAATTGCGCTCCTAAAAGGTTACGCGGACTCGGTACTTCAGGAC
>Ga0210399_10001430_pt1 | contig 18622 bp, 19 predicted proteins | sample IncBWC14MmetaG_FD_150865 | JGI IMG/M metagenome (GOLD analysis project Ga0210399, IMG submission 150865) | Forest soil microbial communities from Barre Woods Harvard Forest LTER site, Petersham, Massachusetts, United States - Inc-BW-C-14-M | ecosystem: Environmental > Terrestrial > Soil >...
CGGAACACCTATCGCCAGCAGCTGACCATGAAGGTCGGCGAGATCGCCAAGCTCAGCCCGGATACGATCAAGGGTTATCAGGCGCTGAGCGCCGCCGGCCAGCTCGTTGGTATCGGTCGTTGGGCAACGGGATCGGCCAAACTCCTCGGAGCTGCAACGGTTATCACCTGCTCGCTTCGCCTTACAGCTTGGCCGATCCGGCAGGCAGCTCACAGCGAATGGCACAGCTGCAGCACGCTTGTGCCGTTGTAATGGGGCTCGACCGGCCGGGAAACCTCTATGACACATGCATCAGACGTCTCAGCGACACTTTATCCGAATTGGACCAGGCGCGGGTGGCTTCGACGAATCAAACCGCATGTGTGCAGGAGGGACACAAGATCGGTTCGCCAGCTTATGCAGTCTGCGTGGTAAACGCAGAACAATCGCCAGCAGGCCAGACTGCTCATCGGTCAAGCATCCACTGAAGCAGCCATTCCTAGCCGAATACGCCAAGCAAGGAGAAAGCAATGTCACGCACGATCTTAATTGGCATTTTTGCCGCTTTTGCTAGCGGCAGGTGGCACTCGCAGCGGTAACGCCATCGAGAGCGCCAATCAAACCGAATGGGCGCGATCGCGTCTGGCCTGTGCCAATGTCGGTATCGACCCTGGCAGCAGCGCCTTCAGTCAGTGCGTCGTCCATCTCTACTACTCCCTATGGAACGAGCAGAACGAGTTCGAGCGCTGATTAGGGAACGCCCCCAGTCGAACGAGATGCAAAGCATCGGGTTCGATGGCGACAGTGGCGTCGAGATTGGGGCTCCGCCCGAGATCGATCCGTTGGGCCATCGACTTGAGCCGGGCGGCCATCGGTTCTGCTCAGCATCGGCTCTACCTTCCTCCTGTACCGGCCGCGCTACTCCACCAAGCGGCCCCGCAGATCAGGAGATTTAAGATGTCCATGCTCGATTGGAACACCTATCGCCAGCAGCTGACCATCAAGGTCGGCGAGATCGCCAAGCTCAGCCCGGATACGATCAAGGGCTATCAGGCGCTGAGCGCCGCCGGCCAGAAGGCTGACCTGCTGGGCGCAAAGACACGCGAGCTGATCTCGCTCGCGGTCGCGGTCGCGATCCGCTGCGACGGCTGTATCACGGTCCACACCAAGGCGGCGATCGCTCAGGGTGCCACCCGCGAGGAGATCGCCGAGGCGTTGGGCGTCGCGACCGCAATCAACGCTGGCGCCGCCGTGGTCTATTCGGCCCGGGTGCTCGACGCCTACGCCCAGGCGGCCAACGCCTGAACCCGCTCGCGCGAAAGGAGCATGGATCATGCGCTCCGTCGTTGACACCGTGCTGGCCCGTCTCGGGGCCAGCGACCGCCTGGGCCTCGCCCTCATGCGTGTCGCCATCGCGGTCATCTTCCTGTGGATCGGCGCATTGAAGTTCGTGCCGTATGAGGCGGACAGCATCACGCCGTTTGTCGCCAACAACCCCGTTATGTCGCTGTTATACAAGCATCCCGACCAGTATCGGGCGCATCTGACCCGAGAGGGCCAGCTGGTGCCGGCCGAGCGCGCTTGGCAGACCGAGAACAACACTTACGGCTTCTCTACCGGTCTGGGCGTGGTCGAATTGACCATCGGCGCGCTGGTATTGCTCGACCCGGTCTCGGTGCCGCTGGGCTTTCTGGGTGCGCTCCTGGCGTTCCTGACGCCGTTTGTGACGCTCTCGTTCCTGGTGACGACGCCAGAGGCCTGGGTCCCGGCGCTGGGGGACGCCGAGCATGGCTTCCCCTATCTCTCCGGTGCCGGCCGCCTGGTGCTGAAGGATACGGCGATCCTGGCGGGCGGCCTGCTCATCCTGGCGGACTCGGCCCGCTCGCTCCGGCGGAAGCTCGCGGCGGCCCCTTCGGCGAAGGAAGGGTCGGTGAAGGCGAGAGGCGTGACGGTGGCGGCCGAATGAGCCTACCGATCTCTCGGAAGATCCCTTGGGCCGAACGTCATTCGAGCGCCCTCCCGGTCTGGAAGGGCGCTCGAACGCGTCGATCGGCCCCATTCGGACAAAGTCCGCACCGGCGCCTGGCAATGTTCATTTCGTGCGACAGACGACCACTTCCACAGGAAGCGGCGGCCGCCCCTGCTCAAACGCCCTGCTTAGTGCAGTGCAGTTACGTTAAGCCTGGCTATTGCATCAACTCTCGGCCCTTTCGGCCATTCACACGGGCGGCAGCAAGGCGCGGTCACGCGCGCGCCGCGGTGGCCCGAGCTCACACGCAGTCGCTGATCAACGCAGCGTCTCTTGCCTTCGCGACCGGCGAGCTGACGTCAAGTACGGATTTCGCCGCCCCGACACCGCGATAAGGCTGCGGACCGCCGCTGCGCAGGGGCTGCTACTTCCGGCGGAAGCCTTGGCCGCGATCGCCGGTGCAACTTGCGCTGCCGGGGTAGGGCCTACCTGCCGCTTGGATAGCTGATCGAAGAATATACGGTACGAGCGCAATTGTCAATATTGACAATGCGTATTTCATAAATTATATATGGGTTCGTAGGGCGGAAAAGCGCCAGCGCATTCCGCCAACGTTCGATCCATAGCGGGCCTCGTTTAGACAAAGTCCCGCATCGTTGCGGTTGTAACCCGTAACCCGTCGGAAAGACGGAACGTGGTTCATGGCGGAATGCGCCCGCGCTTTTCCGCCCTACGGTCCCTCGATGGAGAGAATAACGGTCCGAGCTAAATTATCAATGCGTATATGATAAATTACATATGATAATATCGCAAATCGCTTGGTGAACGATGCCCTGCCTCTCCCTCCCTGCTGTCTCCCTCAGCACCGGCTATCGGCTCCCTGCTCGCCGGGTCTGGCATTTGGCTTCTACGTATTTGATTTACATCGTCTTATGGTCGATGCAACGAGGAATTTTGAGGGCCGATTCGATTTTTGTCCCTGCTCTCAGGGAGGGGAGCTGCCGGCATGGCCGAGCCGCGGCTTCACCCCGCGGCATGCGACCGGCGCGTCTTCGGGGCCGTCTTCGAGGCCTCGTTCGCCTCGCTCTCGGCGGTGACTTCGACCTCGACGGTCATGCCGAGCGAATCGGAGGGAAAGCCGGTCCATGTGCCGGAGATCGGGATCGCCTGACGGGGGTCTCGGGCGACCGCGACCCGGATCAGATCGTGATTGCCGACGATGCCGTTGGTCGGATCGAACTCGATCCAGCCGGCACCAGGGAGGTACACCCGGACCCACGCGTGAGTGGCGCCGCCGCCGACCCGCCGGCCTTCGTGGACATAGAGATAGCCGGATACGAAATGTGCAGCGAGCCCGAGCGAGCGCACAGCTTCCATCATCAGCACCGCGAAATCGCGGCAGCTGCCACTCCCCAGCCGCAAAGTCCTGACCGGGTCCTGCACACCGCCTTCCTCACGCTTGACATAGGTCAGATTCTGCCTGGTCGCGTGGGTCATCGCTGCAAGCAGCTCAGTCGTTATGGTGCGGCCGTCATTGCGCAAGAACTGCCGCGCCCACTCGTCGACTTCGTGCTCTGGATCGAGGTATTGCCGCTCCATGGCTCGCAACAAATCGGGCATTTCGTCGGCGCCGTAGGTGAACGGGTACCGTCTCGCATATTCCTCGATCTGAAAGTCGAGGACATCGGTCGAGGACTGGTCGAGGCGAATGACGCTCTCAAACTGAAGCTCCTCAGCTCGCCCGCCGAACCGGGCAACGGCAACGCAATTGCCAAACACGTCGTGGACCCACCGGATTTCCGTGGGTTCCGGCGTGATCACGAGCTTGGCCTCGAGCAGCTTCTGGTCGTAGTAGTCCCGCGGCCGCAGCATCATGCGATGTTCGCCAAATGCGACCGGCTGCTTGTAGCGGTAGGTGGTGACGTGGCGAACAGTGATGACGGGCATCGCCTCTGCCTATTGCGGGGTTGCCGTCTGCGCCTGGGCCGCTTCGGGCGGGTAGCCGAAGAAGGCGGTCGAGAGGTCGCGGGTGACGGCGCTCAGCTGCTGTTGCATCAGGTCGAGGAACTCATGGAGACCCTCGCTCAGAATCGTCGCTATGTCGAGGGTACCGAGGACGGCGCGCAGTCGGTCGAGCTCCTCGGCAGCGGCGTTGCCGTGGCGCAGCATATAGCGCGACTTGACTTCGCCGAGCAGCCGGTCGGCCTCGCGCACGCAATGATGGACCGAGCGCGGGAAGGCCTGGTTGAGCAGCAAGAAGCCCGCCACCCGGGCCGGCGTGGTGCTGGCCGTGTGCAGCCGCCGGTAGGCGTGGTAGCCGGCCGCCGAGCGCAGCAGCGCATTCCACTGGCTGACATCGGTCGGCGAGCCGACATCGGCGCCGCTGGGCAATAGCAAGTGGTACTTGATATCGAGCAGCCGCGTGGTCTGGTCGGCGCGCTCGATATAGCGGCCGAGCTGATAGAAATACCAGCCCTGGTCGCGGAAGAAGGTGCCCTCGGTGATGCCGGTATGAGCTTGGCAAGCCTCTTTTATCGAGCCGAGCAGGGCGGCGAGCTTGCCGGGCATCAGGTCGGCCTCGCTCAGCCCCGCGAGGCGATTGTGGAACACGTTGAGCTGTACCCACATCTCGGTCGAGATCAACGGCCGAAGGGTGCGCGCATTCTCCCTGGCATAGCGGACAGCACTGATGATCGAGTTCGGGTTGGCGCCATCGATGACGTAGAATTTCACCACGCTCTGCGCTGTCGCCGCCGGGCGGGCGGCGAAAAAGCGCTCCTCGTCCGAATTCAGCTGGACGATCGAGCGCCAGTTCTGGCCGCCATGGCTGTCGCGCGAGAAGGTCTCGTTGACGTCGAGGATGCGCGCAAGGTTCTCGGCGCGCTCGACATAGCGCGCTAGCCAAAAGATGCAGTCCGCGAAGCGGGCGAGCAGAACCTCACTCAAGGACCCAGGTGTCCTTCGAGCCGCCGCCCTGCGAGGAATTGACCACCAGCGAGCCGCGGCGCAGCGCCACCCGCGTCAAACCCCCGGGCAGGACCCACGTGCTCGACCCGGTGACCGCAAACGGCCGCAGGTCGACGTGGCGCGGTTCGATGTGGCCGTCGACCAGGGTGGGTGCGACCGACAGATTGACGCAGGGCTGGCTGATATAGTTTTCCGGGTCGGCGACGAGCTTTGCCCGGCATTCGTCGAGCTCCTGCAGGCTCGCCCTCGGACCAACCGTGATGCCGTAACCGCCGGCTTCGCCGACCGGCTTGACCACGAGCTCGGTGAGGTGATCGAGGGTATAGCGCAGCGCCTTCGGCTCGCGGCAGATATGGGTCTCGACATTGGGCAGGATCGGATCCTCGCCCAGATAGTATTTAATGATGCGGGGCATGTAGGCGTAGACCGCCTTGTCGTCGGCGACACCCGTACCGACGGCATTGGCGAGCGCCAGGTTGCCCGCCCGATAGGCCCGCATCAGCCCGGGGACGCCCAGCATGCTGTCGGGAATGAAGGCCTCGGGGTCGAGATAATCGTCGTTGATCCGGCGATAGATCACGTCGACATGCGCGAGGCCGCCGGTGGTCCGCATAAAGACGCGGTCGTCCTCGACCACCAGATCCGGGCCTTCCACCAGCGGCACGCCCATCTCGCGCGCCAGAAAGACATGCTCGAAATAGGCCGAGTTGTAGGTGCCGGGCGACAGCAGGACGACCTGTGGGTTGGCAACCCGGGGCGGCGCCACCTCCTGCAATGCGGCGATCAGCTTGGCGCCGTAATTGTCGATCGGGCGCAGGCCGATGTCGTCCAGCAGATCGGGGAAGGCGCGCAGCATCATGTGCCGGTTCTCGACGACGTAGCTGACGCCGGAAGGAGTGCGGGCGTTGTCCTCGAGGACCAGGAAGGTGCCGCGCTCGTCGCGCACGATGTCGGTGCCGCAAATGTTGACATAGGTCTTGTGCGGGAGATCCACACCTCTCATCAGCGGGCGGTAGTTGCGATTGCCGAGGATCAGCTCGGGCGGGATGACCCCGTCCCGCAGCACGTGCTGCTCATGGTAGATGTCGTCGAGCAGCAAGTTGAGTGCGGTGATCCGCTGGATGATGCCGCCCTCGATGTGCCGCCACTCCTCGGCCGACAGGATCCGCGGGAGCACGTCGAACGGCAGGATGCGGTCGATCGTCTTCGCATCCGAATAGATCGTAAAGGTGATCCCCAGATTGTAGAGCTCGGCATTGGCGGCGGCCGCACGCTCTTTGAGCGCATCGATCGACAGACCGGAGACGCGTCCCCTGACGACCTCGCTCGCCGCCCCGCGCAACATCTCGCAATAGAATCCCTGCGGATCGTAATCGTCGAGGATCGAGGGAGTCATCTGCCCATCAGAGACTTTGGCCGCCCGTTTCGCCAAGCATTTTCCGCGCCATACGGCCGGAAGTCCATCCCAGCGAGCCCGCCGCCTGCCAAACGCCCAAACTTTAGGCTTTCGCCGCAGCCGTGCTCACCTCCGGTCGGCTCGCTGACCGGCAAAACCCGCGCGAGAGCCCCGGCGGGCATGGCACGACCGTTGCTTGCTGGAGCTGGAGCTGGGGCTCTACGCGGAGGCAAAGGTGCGTCGGCGCGACTTCTTGACAGCGACGGGGGCGGTTGCCGGCAGCGCGACCTTGGCGCGGGGCATCCCGACCGCCTGGGCCGAGACGCCCAAGTTGCTCGTGCTCGTCGAGAATGGCCCCAACAGCCTCGACATCCACGGCGTCGGGACGACCTTTCGCAGCTATGTCGCCTGCTGGAACCTCTACGACCGTCTTTTGACCTTCGCGCCAAAGACTCTGCCCGGTGGCGGCCTCTCCTACGACTACACCAAGATCGAGCCCGAGCTGGCCGAGGATTTCAACGTCTCGCCGGAAGGCATGTCGGTCACCTTCAAGCTCCGCCGCAGCGCCACCTTCCACGATGCCGCCCCGGTGACCGCTCACGATGTCAAATGGTCGCTCGACCGCGCCGTCACGGTCGGCGGCTTTCCGACCTTCCAGATGGCCGCCGGCAGCCTGCAGAACCCCGAGCAGTTCGTCGTCCTCGACGACCACACGATCCGCATCGACTTTCTGCGCAAGGACAAGCTCACCCTGCCCGATCTCGCGGTGGTGGTGCCGGCGGTGTTCAATTCGAAGCTCGCCCGAAGCCACGCCAGCGACAAGGATCCCTGGGCGATGGAGTGGATAAAAACCAACGACGCAGGCGGCGGCGCCTTCAGGCTTGAACGGTGGGTACCGGGCCAGGAGACCGCCTTCATCCGCTTCGACGACTGGAAGAGCGGACCGTTGCCGAAGATCCGCCGCGTGGTGCTGCGCGAGGTGCCTGCCTCGGGCAATCGGCGCGCGCTGATGGAGCGCGGTGACGCTGATCTCTCGGTCGACATGCCGTTCAAGGACGCCGCCGAGATCAAGAAGTCCGGAGCGTACCGGGTGGTTGGCACACCGGTGGAGAACTCGCTGCAGTATGTCGGTCTCGTCACCAAGATGAAGCCGTTCGACGATGTGCGGGTGCGCCAAGCGATCGCCTGGGCCGTGCCTTACGAAGAGATCCACAAGAGTGTCGTCTACGACATCTGCATCCCGATGTCGGGCGCTCCCGTCGGCGGGCAGATTCCAGCCACTTGGCCCCAGCCCTTCCCCTACAGGCGAGACATGGAAAAAGCCAAGGCGCTGCTGGCCGAGGCCGGCTATGGCGGGGGCTTCGAGACGACGATCTCGATCGATCTCGGCGACGCCACGCAATCGGAGCCAACCGCAGTGCTGCTGCAGAGCTCGCTCGCTGAGCTCGGCATCAAGACGCGGATCGAGAAGATCCCCGGCGCCAATTTCCGCAATGCGATGCTGGAGAAGAACCGGGCAATTCACATCGCCAGCTTTGGCGGATGGCTGAACTTTCCCGATTATTACTTCTATTGGGGTTATCACGGCCAGAACGCACTATTCAACACGATGTCCTACCAGAACCCGGCATTGGATAAGCTGGTCGACGCTGCACGGTTCGAGGAAGACCGCGAGGCCTACGAGGATCAAGTCAAGCAGTTCATCCACATCGCGATGGACGATGTCCCGCGTATCCCGCTTTACCAGCAAATCTTGGTGGTCGGGATGCAGAAGAATATCCAGGGCTACACCTACTGGTTCCACCGGCAGCTGGATTTCCGGCAGCTCGAGAAGAGCTGAAACGAGCCAGCTCGACAGGTCCCATCGCATGACGCCCCTCACCCTCCCGCTCCCCGGGTCCCTCCCTCTCGCCGCTTACGGGGAGAAGGTTGGGGCAAGGGGCGGTCTGCGCCCGGTCGTACCCAGCAGGAGGCGGCAATGAGCCGGCTGATCGGCGGCCGGCTGCTGGCGGCGCTGCCCGGCGTCATTGGCGTCATCATCGTGAGCTTTGTGTTGACCCGTGCGCTGCCGGGCGATCCGGCCGCCTATTTCGCCGGACCGGCCGCCACCCAGCAGGCGATCGCCGAGATCCGGCATTCTCTGGGACTAGACCGCAGTCTGCCCGAGCAGTTCGTCGTCTATGTCGACGATCTCGCGCATGGACGGCTCGGCAATTCGCTCTCGACAGGCCAGCCGGTTATCGCGGAGCTGCTGACCCGGCTGCCCGCGTCGATCGAGCTGACCGTTCTGGCATTGTTGCTGTCGGTCGCCATTGCCGTCCCGCTCGGCATTACTGCGGCCCAGCGGCCCAACTCCTGGATCGACCATCTCTGCCGCATCGTGTCGACCGCCGGGGTGAGCCTGCCGACCTTCTTCACCGGGCTGCTGCTGGTGTATGTCTTCTACTACCTACTGGGCTGGGCGCCGGCACCGCTCGGCCGCCTCGATCTCGTCTATTCGCCGCCGCCGGCGCGCACCGGCTTTTATCTCGTGGACAGCCTCCTCGTTGGCGACGGCAGCACAACGATCGCCGCATTGCGCCAGATCACCTTGCCGGCACTGACCCTCGCCATCTTCACCTTGGCGCCGATTGCCCGCATGACGCGCGCAGCAATGCTGTCGGTGTTGAGCAGCGACTTCATCCGCGCGGCGCGGGCGAACGGATTGGCGCGGCGGAGCATCATCTATGTCTACGCGTTCCGCAACGCGATGCTGCCGGTACTGACCACGCTCGGCATGGTCTTCTCGTTTCTGCTCGGCGCCAATGTGCTCGTCGAAAAGGTATTCGCGTGGCCGGGGATCGGCTCTTACGCGATCGAGGCGCTGATCGCTTCCGACTATGCGCCGGTGCAGGGGTTCGTCCTCGCGATGGCGCTCGTCTATATTCTACTGAACTTGCTGATCGACATTCTCTATGGGCTGATCGACCCACGCGCCGCGGTCGCCGCATGAAGGCGGCATTGCGCCATCTGCGCTATGTGCTCGGCGAAAACCCGGTCACCTTGGCAGCTTTCGCCCTTTTTGTCGTGCTGGTGATCGTCGCCCTGCTCGGTCCGTGGATCGAGCCCTACAATCCGCTCGCGACCGACGCGATGCACGCCTTGCTGGCGCCCTCGGCCGATCATTGGTGCGGCACCGATTCAGTCGGGCGCGATATTCTGAGCCGAATCATATCGGCAACGCGGCTCGATCTTACGATCGCCTTTGCCGCCGTCCTATTGTCCTTTGCGGTCGGCGCATTGGCCGGGTTGGCGGCAGGCTATTTCGGCGGCTGGACCGAGCGCGCGGTCGGCCGCGCCGCCGATACGATCATGGCGTTCCCGCTGTTCGTGCTGGCGATGGGGATCGTCGCCGCACTCGGCAATACGATCGCCAACATCGTCTACGCCACTGCGATCATCAACACGCCGCTTTACGCGCGCGTCGCCCGGAGCGAGGCGAGCGTGCTGCGTCAGGCCGGCTTTGTCGAGGCAGCGCGACTCGGCGGCAATAGCGAGCTGCGCATTCTGCTGGCCCAGGTATTGCCCAATACGATGCCGCTCTTGGCGGTGCAGATGTCGCTGACGATGGGCTACGCGATCCTCAACGCGGCCGGTCTCTCCTTTATCGGCCTCGGCATCAGCCCGCCGACCGCGGAATGGGGCATCATGGTCGCCGAGGGCGCCAGCAACATCATCTCCGGCGAATGGTGGGTGGCGCTGTTCCCTGGCCTGGCGCTGATGCTCGCGGTTTTTTGCTTCAACCTGCTCGGCGACGGCTTGCGCGACCTGATCGACCCGCGGAGGCGCACATGAGCGAAGCCCCGCCGCTGCTGGCCGTCAGCGATCTCTCGATCGAGTTCCGCACGCGCAGTGGCACGGTGCGGGCGCTCGAAAAGGTCGGCTTTGATGTCGGCCGGGGCGAAACGGTGGCCCTGGTCGGGGAGAGCGGCTCGGGGAAATCGGTCACCGCTTACGCGCTGCTCGGCCTGCTGGACCCGGCGGCGCGCGTTACCTCTGGCCGGATCCAATTCGGCGGGCTCGATCTGCTCGCTGCCGGCGAACGTGAACTCGAGGAGTTGCGCGGCCGCGAAATCTCGCTGATCTCGCAGAACCCGCGGGGTGCGCTCAACCCGATTCGGCCGGTCGGCAAGCAGCTCGGTGACGTCCTGTCGCGTCACGGCAACGTAACGCGCGCCCAGGCGCCGCAGCGGGCAGTAGAGATGCTGGCCAAGGTCGGGATTCCCGACCCGGCACGCCGCGCCGCTGCCTATCCGTTCGAGCTTTCCGGCGGGATGTGCCAGCGGGTGACGATCGCATTGGCGCTCGCCTGCCAACCGGCATTGCTGATCGCCGACGAGCCGACCACCGGCCTCGATGTCACGACCCAGGCGGTGGTCATGGATCTGCTCGCCGAGCTTGCTGCCGCGTCGCGCATGGCGACGATCCTGATCACGCATGATCTGGCGCTGGCCGGGGAATACGCCGACCGCATCGTCGTCATGCATGCGGGGCATGTCGTCGAGAGCGCGCCGGCCGATCAGCTCTTTGCTCGGCCGCGCCACCCCTACACGGCAAAGCTTATTGCTGCGACGCCAAAACCCGGCACGCAGCTGGGTGACCTTGCCGCCATTCCCGGCAATCTTCCCGATGTCCGCCGCGCGGACCTCCCGGCTTGCCGCTACAGCGCGCGCTGCGAGCGCCGGGCGGATGGCTGTGCCGCGCCGCTGCCGCTCGTCGCGGTCGGCCAATCTCACATGGTCGCCTGTTGGCAGCCGTTATGACCGAGAGCGTCCTCGAGGTAGAGGGGCTGAGCAAGCGGTTCCCGGTCAAACGCGCGCGAACTCTTCCCTGGCGGCGTCCGCCGGAGAGCTGGCTACTGGCGGTGGACGGCATCGATTTCGCGATCGGACCGGGCGAGACGGTGGGGCTGGTCGGCGAGTCGGGCTGCGGCAAGTCGACATTGGTGCGGCTCGTCACGCGGCTCATCGACGCGAGTGCCGGCAGGATCGGCTTTGCCGGCGAGGAGATCGGGGAGATCCCGGCGCGGCATTTTGCCCGAAGACCCCAACGGGCCCGCATCCAGATGGTTTTTCAAGACGCCGGGGAGAGTCTGAACCCACGCTTCACCGCGTTCCAGGTAATCGCCGACCCGTTACGCCGGCTCATCCGGCTACGCGGCGCAGCACTGGCCGCTCGAGTGCATCAGGTCGCCGGGTTGGCAGGGCTCCCCGATGAATTGCTCGGCCGCTTTCCACACCAGCTCTCGGGTGGCCAGAAGGCGCGCGTCGGCATCGCCCGCGCCATTGCGGTCGAGCCCGGGCTGTTGATCCTCGACGAGCCGACTGCGCACTCGACGTTTCGGTGCAGGTGGTGATCCTGCAACTGCTCGACGATCTGAAACGCCGGCTCGGCATGAGCTACCTCTTTGTCAGCCACGATCTCAATGTCGTCCGGCTGCTGTGCGATCGCGTGCTGATCATGTATCTCGGCAAGATCGTCGAAAGCGGATCGGTCGATGCAGTCTTCGATCGTCCTGCGCACCCCTACACCAAGGCGCTGGTGGCGGCGATCCCGTCGCTCGATCATCGCGGGGTAAGGCGCCTCAGGCTCGGCGGCGAGCCGCGCAGTCCGATCGATCCGGATCCACGCACTTGTCGGTTTTATGGACGTTGCCCAAAGGGTCGGGACGATTGCGCCACCGTAATGCCGGAGCTGCGATCGCTCGGCGACGGTCGCTCGGTCGCCTGTCACTATCCGGAGATCGGCATACCGGAAGTCACTCGAGCAGCGCCAGCAATGAGGTCGAATCCGCTACCGTTCCAAATACCCCACCCTGCATCTTGATCATCTTGATAGCGTGCTCGTGGTTGGAACGGTCGGTGGCGCCGCAGCAATCTTCGAGCAGCAGGCATTCGAACCCGCGGTCATTGGCCTCGCGCATTGTCGTATGCACGCAGACGTCGGTGGTGATGCCGGTCAGCACGAGGTTGGCAATACCGCGCAGGCGCAGCATCAATTCGAGATCGGTGGCGCAGAAGGAGCCCTTGCCGGGCTTGTCGATGATCGGCTCGCCGGGCAGTGGGGCCAGCTCCGGTATGATCTCCCAGCCCGGCTCACCGCGCACCAGGATGCGGCCGCACGGGCCGGCGTCGCCAATGCCGGCGCCGATGCGCCGCGAGCGCCAGCGCTTGTTTGCCGGGAGGTCGGCGAGATCGGGTCGATGCCCCTCGCGCGTGTGGAAGACATGGAAGCCGTGGCGGCGCATTATAGCGAGCACCGCTGCGATCGGTTCGATGGGCGCACGGGTAAGACTAAGATCGTATCCCATGCGGTCGACATAGCCGCCGATGCCGCAGAAATCGGTCTGCATGTCGATGACGATCAGCGCCGTATTTGCCGGCCGAAGATCGCCATCATAGGGCCAGGGATAAGGATCGGCTGCGACATAGCGCTGGGTCATCGGAGCACCCGCTGAGGTATTGATCTCAAATCGATCAAATATCATGCCAATGGCCTCCTGTTCGCTCGAGATCGCGACTTTGCGCTACGCCTTTTTCAGTGGCGAGATCTCGGTTGCGACACTCGCTGATCAATTGCTGGCCCGCATCGCTGAATGGGATGATCCAGCGGTTTGGATCTCGCGATCGAGCGAGAACGAACTCAGAGCCCGTGCTCGCGAGCTCGATACCGAGGCTGTGGCCGATCCAGGCACAATCGCGCGACTACCGCTCTTCGGCATCCCTTTTGCCGTCAAGGACAATATAGATGTCGCTGGCATGCCGACCACCGCCGGATGCCCGGCCTTCGCCTATGTGCCGGCCGAGACTGCTCCCGTCGTGTGCCGGCTGCTGGCCGCGGGCGCGGTGCTGCTGGGGAAGACCAACCTCGATCAATTCGCCACGGGATTGGTCGGTACCCGATCACCCTATGGAGTGCCGCGCAACCCCTTCGATGCTCGTTTCATCCCCGGCGGCTCTAGCTCCGGCTCGGCGGTGGCCGTCGCGGCGGGTCTCGTCAGCTTCGCCCTCGGCACCGACACCGCAGGGTCGGGCCGCGTACCCGCCGCGTTCAACAACATCGTCGGCCTGAAGCCCACCCGCGGCCTCATCAGCACTCGGGGTGTGGTGCCCGCTTGCCGTTCGCTCGACTGCGTTTCGGTGTTTGCACTAACTGCGTCTGACGCAGCGGCGGTGTTTGATGTTGCGGTCGGCTTCGACGCCGATGATCCGCTCACGCGGCCATCCAAGCCGACGGTGATTGCGAGCTTTGGATCGCATTTCCGATTTGCCGTTCCGCCATCCTCGGATCTCGAGTTCTTCGGAAATGACAGGGCTCGCTCGCTCTTTGGCGCGGCAATAGAGCTGCTCGAGAGAGTGGGCGGAACCACGGTGGAGGTGCCCTTCGCGCCATTTCGCGACGCTGGCCGCCTGCTCTACGACGGCCCCTGGGTTGCGGAGCGATTGCACGCCACTCAAGCATTGCTGTGCGAGAATCCCGACGCCATGCTGCCGGTTACCCGTTCGATCCTCGAAGGTGCACACCAGTACAGAGCGCTCGACGCGTATCGCGGACAATACCGTTTGGCGATGCTTCGCCGCGCCGCCGATGGCGTGTTCGCGGAGGTCGATGTTCTGCTGCTGCCGACGGCCGGCACAGTCTATGAGACAGCGGCGGTGGCGGCTGAGCCGCTGCAGCTCAACCGCAATCTCGGCCTCTATACGAGCTTTGTGAACTTGCTCGATCTTGCGGCGATCGCTCTCCCTGCTGGATTTGGCGACAATGCCCTGCCGTTCGGGGTCTCGTTGATCGCACCGGCTTTTCGGGATCTTGCATTGCTCGATCTCGGGGATCGGTTTCAGCAGGTCGCGCGTCTGCCGCGCGGCGCGGCGCACGCCTTCCGGGGCGCTCGACCGTGACCTTGCCCATTTTTTGTGCGGTGCATCAGATTTCCGTTGAAAGGTATGTTGACAGGCCTATTTTTCATATCGCGTTGCAGCAACATGAATGATAATCGCGGCATAAAAGGTGCAGGTAGGGACGCCGCACTTCGCGAGGCTAATGCACATGAGCGAAACGACATTCAGTCACCAAAAGGCCAATTCGCCCGATGCCACCTATTCCGACGGGGGACTGCGTTCCTTCTTCGTCTATCGTGACACGGGGATCAATGCCGCCACCAAGGGCAAGGTTCGGGTGCAGCTGGTGCGCGCGGCATATAAGAGCTCGGAGGCAAAAGGCGGCACCGGCTTTCATTTTCACACTGCGGACGTCCACGTCGTTTACATGGTCCGCGGATGGGCCAAGTTCGATTATGACGGGGTCGACACCTTGGTCGAGGCCGGCGACTGCGTCCACCAGCGTCCGGGAATCGTCCACAGTCTCTATGACTGGTCGGACGACATGGAGTTTATGGAGATCATCATGCCGGGCGATTTTGCCACGACCGAGATTACCGCACCGGCGGCCGCCGCAACGCCGTCGCCCGCGAGCCGCTGAGCGAGATCCCGGCTCAATCGCTGGCGTAAATGGTGTTCCTCAAAATTGGATAAATATAATTGCTCCAGCGACGACCGCTGAACACGCCGTAATGGCCGACGCCGGTCTGGACGTGGTGACGCTTCATATAGGGCCTCAGTCCGCTGCACAACTCCTGAGCGGCCAGCGTTTGGCCGACGGCGCAGATGTCGTCGCGCTCGCCTTCCACCGTGAACAGCGCGGTGCGTCTGATCGCACGGGGATCGACGCGACGACCATGCCATTCAAATTTGCCGAGTGGCAGGGCGTGCTCTTGAAACACGGTGCGCACAGTCTGAAGGTAGAATTCAGCAGGCAAATCCATAACCGCGCAATATTCGTCATAGAACGCCCTGATCGCAGCCGCCTGCGCCTCCTCGCCATTGGCGAGATGGCAGAAAAGGTCGACCTGGGCTTTGACGTGCCGCTGGAGATTCATGCTCATAAAAGCGGCAAGCTGCACAAATCCCGGATAGACGCGCCGCAGCGCGCCGGGATAGCGCAACGGTACGATACCGATCAGCTTGCGCTCGAACCACCCGATCGATCGGCTTGTCGCCAACCGATTGACCTCCGTCGGGTTGACCCGGGTATCGATCGGGCCGGCCATCAATGTCATACTGCGCGGCTGCGCCGGATCGGCATCCTCCGCCATTATTGCTACGGCTGCGAGCACCGCGACGCAAGGCTGGCACACCCCAATGACATGGGTACCCGGCCCGAGTACCTGGAGAAAAGTGATGACGTGATCGATAAAGTCGTCAAACTCGAACGGACCGTGCTGCAACCCGATATCTCGGGCATTGTGCCAGTCGGTGATGTAGACGTCGTGATCGGCGAGGAGGACCTGCGCAGTGCTGCGCAACAAGGTGGCGAAATGCCCCGACATCGGCGCTACCAGGAGAACGCGCGGTTGCGGCCCCGCCCGCTCCTTCGCGAGGCGCAGCAACGTACAAAACGGCGTCTGGTGAACAGCCGTCTCGCTTACCGCAGCCTCGCGACCGCCGATCGTGACGGCGTCGATGCCGAAAGCCGGCCGACGGTGACTGATGCCCGCGCGCGCGATAAGCTCGCAGAGGGCCGCAGCGGCGCGCAGGAAAGCATGGCGCGACACCCCTGGCACCGGCTGGGCGAGCGCTGCGGCGGCCAGTCCGGCTATCGCCCTAACCGGTCTGGCGATGTCAGAAAAAGCTTGGAAATTGTGGTAAATCATGGGCGTGACAACAAGCGGGTGAAGGAGCGTGTCGATGGCTGAGACCATTCTCACCATAAGCAGCAAGAATTATTCCTCTTGGTCGCTCCGCGGTTGGCTTTTGTGCAGAATGGCCGGCGTCGAGTTTGTCGAAGAGGTGGTTTCGGTAGACGACCCGGCGAACCGTGCCGAGCTGCTGCTGCTGTCGCCCTCGATCCTCGTCCCGTGTCTTACCCATGACGGCATCAGGATCTGGGATACTTTGGCAATTGCCGAGTATCTGAATGAACTGAGACCAAAGGCGGGACTACTGCCGGCGGAGCGTCCCGCGCGTGCCCGCTGCCGCTCGATTTGCGGCGAGATGCATTCCGGGTTTGCCAATCTGCGATCCGCATTGCCGATGAACCTCAAAGCCCGCCACGCCGGCTTCAAGATTTGGTCGGGGGCGCAGGCCGATATCGACCGCATCACGACAATCTGGCACGAGTGCTTCACGAATTATCACGGCCCTTATCTCTTTGGAAAATTGACCATGGCGGACGCCATGTACGCGCCGGTTGTTACCCGCTTCCTGACCTATGATGTCAAGCTCGACCAAGAATGCGCCGGCTATTGCGAGCGCATCATGGCGCTGCCGGACATGGTCGCTTGGTGCGAAGCGGCGATGATCGAGCCCGACGAGCTCGAAGAGCTCGACATGGAGTTCTAGCGGGCTCGTCAGTCTTTCTGCTGCCGGTCCCTGGCCAGGAACTGCGGTGCCTTACTGCTCTGCCGAGTAAGCGCGAAACAGACGCCGAACCTACCGGGCTCGAGAAAGTCGCGCCGCATGTCTAAGTTTGGCCGGGATAGCCTCTGTGGATTGCGAATTGGGCGTCGATAAAATTGCCTAATTGGCATAATATATCACGGCGCGCTGTAGGTGGTTAAGGCCGACCAGCCCCAACACCCGTCAAGCCAGCCGACGGTCTCGCCGCATTTGGACCTTTCAACCAAAAGACGAGCTCCAGCTGCAGACCAGCTGCAGGTGCAGCAGACTGTCATATCGGCATGTCGCATGTCGTCTCCTCGGGCGAAATGGCAGATGTCGATTTTGGCGACATGCTGGATTATCCCGCCGCGGATCAGCATACGCTATCCATCCTGATGTATGTCGAAAGCGTCACAAGCGGTCGTAAATTCATATCGGCGCCAGCACGGCTTAGCGCGTCGAACCGGTCCCGGTATTGAAGGCAGGGCGTACGACTGCAGTTGATCAGGCCGCTTCTCACGCCGTTGCCGACGCCGTCTACGAGGCGGCGCTTCGCCGAACCGGGATGCTGCAGTCGGCACAATGGCGGAGCTACTCAGCACCGCGGAGACATTGGCACTGACGCGGGAGCAAATTGGTGATCGACTTGCGATCCTAACCAATGGCGCGGCGGGCGTACCGGCTACCGACGCGCTGATGGCGCCCGGGGGACACTTGGCTACATTGTCGAAAGAGACGATCAGCGCATCGGATCGGCTGCTCCCGGCGAGCTGGAGCCGCGGCAATCCAGTGGATATTCCCGGCGACGCGTCGGGGAAGCGCTACCCCGATACGCTCGCTGTGCTGATCGGCGATCGCGAGGTCGATGCTATTCTGGCGCTAAACTGCCCCACTGGGCTGGCGCAGCCCGACGAGGCAGCGCGTGCGGTAATCGGTGCGCTGAAAGCGGCAGAGCCCACGGCACTGCGCGGCCGCAACGTGATCACCGCCTGGCTCGGAGAGGATACTGCGCGGCCGGCACGGCAGCTTTTTGCTGACGCCCGCATGCCACCTACGAAAGCCCGGACAGCGACGTCTGCTTTAGTCAATCGGGTACGCCATCGCGACAATCAAGAGCTGTTGACGGAAACACCGCCGGTGCGGACCGATGCGTTCGAGAAGGATTCGGCCTCGGTGCGGCGAGTTGTCACGGCCGCGATTGCCGCCGAAAATCCTGGCTCGACCAGATGGAAATCGGCGTCGTCTTCGCAGCTTACGGTCTTCGGCTTGTCCACAGCTACCTTGCCGCGGATCCCTCAGGCGCCGCGGCGATTGCTGCGAGCGTTGGTTTCCCTGTCGCCCTCAAGATCTGCTGTTTAGATATTACCCACAAAAGCGATGTCGGCGGTATAGCGCTCAATCTCGAGTACACCTACCGGGTCAGGCAGGAAGCAATCGCGATGCTTGTCGAAGGCCCGGTGTTCGGAGCTCCGGTGGCGTTCGGCCAAGGCGGCGCTTCGATCGATATCCAGCACGACAGCTCGCTCGAGCTGGCGCCGCTGAACACTTTGCTGGCACGCAGGCTGATCGCGCGCACCCGGGTGTCGCGACTACTGCGGGTATATCGCGGCGAAGGGGCTCCAAACATCGAGACCGTCGTAGAATTGCTGATCCGGCTCGGCCTGCTCGCCGCCGATCACCCGGAAATCCGGCAGCTCGAAATCAACTCGTTGCTCGTAGATGCCGATGGCACCCGCGCTCTCGATGCCCGGCTGCGGATCGCACCGGCGCAAAGCACCGAGGGATAAAGTTGATGATCCCTCGAACGTTCCCGCGATCCTTCAAAGAGAATGGCCG
>Ga0210399_10001431_pt1 | contig 18621 bp, 19 predicted proteins | sample IncBWC14MmetaG_FD_150865 | JGI IMG/M metagenome (GOLD analysis project Ga0210399, IMG submission 150865) | Forest soil microbial communities from Barre Woods Harvard Forest LTER site, Petersham, Massachusetts, United States - Inc-BW-C-14-M | ecosystem: Environmental > Terrestrial > Soil >...
ACCCGCGAATATCTGAGTGATCAACCGTCGTAAAGCTTCCTCGACCGCAACCTGAACCACCTCCTCAGGAGGAAAGAATGAAAAACCATTGCCGGTAGTTGACAGGTCGTTCCATATCTAACGCGGTGCATTCGACAGGTCGATGCAACACCATCTGATGTAAGTCTGCTGTGTAAAGGTGGTGTTGGCATGAGGCCAGGACAACGATTTGGGTTTTCTGCGATCGAGAAGACTGAACGTTCGCGAATCGCCATGAAACTCAGCTCCAGCCCGCCTATGCAGTTTGTTATGACAGCAGTACTCGCTGCCACGTTAGGCTTTGCTATTCCCGTTTTGGTTGATCGCCCGAAATACGCCAGAGCAGTTGCAAACTACACGAAAGAGCCGAACAAGGAAAATCAGGCAGCCTTGACGCTGGAGAGGGCTACGAATCGGCACGTCGTGTGGACGACGCGCGCAGAAGCTGCGGCCGTTTTGTTTGTCGTGATGAATGCTGGCTGTTCTTAGCGCCGATGGCTGGGGAAGTCGTCTGGACAAGTTGGCGAATGGGTCCCCGGCGGCCAGAGTATTGCCGTTGCCATCTTGGCCGGCGAATTGGAACACGCCGTTGACTTCAAAATCGAACACCTGGTTGTCTTGATAGGCCGAAAACGAACCGCCGAACTTGAAAGTGTGCCTTCCGCGCGTCCAAGAAAACACGTCAGAGTAGGCAAAGGTGTTGTCCGTGAGTCGCGAGGGGCCTTGAATGCTAAACCCAACTACTGCGTTAGGGAATTCCAATTGGGTCGGGCCGGTAGGATGCGCCGATTTTATATTGATTCCCAACGCGGTGGATGTCGGTTGTTGCGAGGAAGGCACGTCTTGCACCGTGTCGCTGCGCTGGCCGGTCACGCGAAATTCGTTCAAAACGTTGGGTGAGAGGGTGTGAATGTAGGCGAGGTTAAAAAACCGGTTGTAAAAGGCCGAGGTCGAGCCGAAGCCCGGAATGGAGTTCGTCGTGCCAGGAGTGCTCGGCCCAGGATTGAGTTGGGGGTCAAGACTGCGGCCCAAGGTCACCGTAAAGTGATCTTTCTGCGATGCCTCAATCAAACTTTCCGGTCAATTCGTCAGGGTTGTCAGTAAGGGGGTTCTCAAAGGCCTGGGAGCCAGTAGGAGAAGTAGGGATCAAACCTGCTTTAATATAAGCCTGTGCGACAGGATCAATCTTCGTTGGGTCGATGATTCCTTGCGCGGCGAGAGATGGGTTGGACTGAAAGAATGGATTGGCTTGCAGAAAACTGGCAACGCCTGTCTGATTCGGCGAGCCCGAGAAATTGCCCAGAAGCTCGGCGGGGGTGGGTAAAGTGGCCACCTGACCGACCTGAAGCTCGCTTTGCTGCTGCTTCTGGTAAGCGAGAAAAAAAGAAGAGCTTGTCTTTCTTGATGGGTCCGCCCACTGTCCCGCCGTATTGATTCCTATGAAGAACTTGCCGCGGATCTCCCTCGAGGTTACTGAAAAAGTTATTCGCGTCTAAGAGCGTATTGCGGACGAAATCGTACGCGCTGCCATGAAATGCATTTGTCCCCGATTTTGTGACCTCGGTAATGATTCCACCAGCGCTGCGCCCGTATTCAGCGGTAAAGTCGCTGGTCAGAACTTTGAATTCCTGAATCGAATCGGGATTAGGGTTGTACACAACGCCGTTGGTCAAGAGATCGTTATTGAGGCCGCCGTCGAGAACGAATGTGTTGGAATCGCTGCGCCCTCCGCCGACGCTAAATGCCAAAGTCGTCCCCAGGTTGCCTTGCCCATTGCCTGGATTGTCGGCTGGAAAAACCCCCGGTTGCAGCGCCACGAGATCCAGGGCGTTACGGCCGTTCAGAGGCATGTCCTGCACGGCGCGGTCTGAAACGGTCGAACCCAGAGTTGGGTTAATGGTCTCCACTGTGCCGGTGTTGGATTCCACCGTCACTGTATCCGTCGTTGAGCCGACCTCCATTCTAAGATCGATCTTCAGCGTTTGATTGATCTCCAATTTGATATTGGCGGTGGTCACGGATTTAAATCCCCGATGGTCCACTGACACCGTGTAATTGCCGATCGGCAACAAAAGGACTTGATAGAAACCTGCCGAATCTGACGTTGTTCTGCGCGAGATTTGAGTGGCAACATCCGTCACTGTAATATGCGCGCCGGCTATAACGGCTCCACTCTGGTCGTAAACCATCCCGGTAATGCGTCCAGTTGTGTCCTGACTGGATCCAATCGGCTCGAAGAACGGGGCCAACGCCGCCAAGAATGTCAAATACAGAAACCTTTTTGTAAGACGGTTCAAGAAGCCTCCTATTGGCTGCGACCGACTATCGCAACGGAAAATTAAATTGTGAGTACTTCTTTTCTTCCGGTTTGATTAGGTCTTAAAGGACCAAAGCCTCGCAGGATCGCCGCCCCAACTTCACCGCTGCGATACGCTCGTCGCGGGCCTTTTGGCGCTTGAATTCGTGAAGCAGTTCGCGCAGCCGCAGGCGCGCCTTGTGCAACTGCGACTTCGAGACACCTTTCGAACGGCCTAATATTTCGGCAATCTCGTTGTGTTCGTATCCCTCGATATCGTGCAGGACAAACATGGTGCGGTAGCCCACCGGCAACTGGTCGATGCAGCGTTCGAGATTTATTCGGTCAATCGATCCCTCCAGCAACAAATCAGGCGCTCCTACATCGATGGCAGGCGGGTCGGCGTTGTGGTCCGGATCAGGATTCGCCTCGATCGAGACGACGGGTAAAGATTTCCTGCGCAGGTGCATCAGGACGAGATTCACCGTGAGTCTGTGCAGCCAGGTTGAGAAGGCCGAGTCGCCGCGAAAAGTGTGGATTTGTCGCAGCAAAAGTAAGAAGACTTCTTGCGTCAGATCTTCTGCCTCGGTCATGTTCCCCGCTATACGCAGGCATAGCGCATACACTCGTCGGCTATGCAACCGGTAGAGGTGTTCAAACATTAGTTGATCGCCCCTCTGTGCACGCCGGATGGCTTCCGCTTCGTTCAGCTTATAGCGAGCGATGGGAGAGCTTGACGGCGCAACCTTGCTCGAGATGCACGTGCTGGGGCGCGCATCCGAGTTTGAGCTGCGCCGCTTCTCTACTGCGCGGCCTGTCAGGAGTTGACCCGCAATTCTTCTCCCCCTGGCGTTTGCAGTGGCTTGCATGACGAGCTGTCCTCAGCGGCCCGCAGCGTAAACTGGGATGGAGGTTATGTTTTCAGCGGCCTGTGTTGCGGGCGCGGCCTGCGGTACGGCCTTTTGATGGGCCACTTTGGATGACATATGCTTTTGCGTGGGTGTCCAGTAAGTGAAGGTTAGTCCTAGCTCCGGAGCATCGAATGTCTCAACGCTATACACATCCGCGATATCCACTAGGTGTAACTGCGCGTGCTGTGAACTGGCAGTTTCAGCTGTAAGGGTTTGGACTATGGCGTTGGTCTTCTCCCCCTTAATGTACAGTCTGTACTCAGAGCTGGCCGATGATACGGTGAAGGTGTAATCGCCGGCCGGAAGCTTGGCGGCACCCCAGCGCGTCTCGACGGGCAACGTGAACTTCCCTTGATATATGCTCTGCGCCTTTCCGCTAGTCGCCAAGGCACCCAGTACAAGAGCTGCCAGGCATACCTTTGTAACTGCCTTAAACAATCGAGCCCAAGTCATTCTAAGTCTCCTCTTTCGATCCGATTTTTGATTTCGAGACATTTCAATGTCTTCAATGTGTAAGACCGGAGATCCTCCTGAATAATTCCCGCATCCAGGAAAGTATTTAGGAAGTGGGAACGAAAACAATGAGAACTTCCTTGTAGCTAACTAAGAGGCTCGACGCATTGTGTCCGCGACGACCTTCACAGTCACTCTCACACGTGTTACCCCTGATGGGACGCTGACTATCTTCCCGCAGTAACAGCCTCGAACGTAAACAGTGTGTCTCGCAATCGTCATTCGGATTGGAAGTTTTCGTTACAAAGAAAGCGAAGAGTTCGCAACTTCGTTGTCAACTACGCGTTCGTCGGAATTATTTTTTCGGGCGAGGGAGGCAGTTTGTTGCAATTACCAAGGCTTGTCAGCGTTTGACGAAGTGCGCCTCGCGCACGCGATAAGCTTGACATCACTGTGCCGGCTGGCATTTCTGTAATATCTGCAATCTCCCGGTAGGACATTCCCTCCAGCTCGCGAAGAATGAGTACCTCACGAAAATTAGAAGGGAGCGTTGTCAGCGCTTTTCGCACAAACATGACGTTATCGTTCCGGAGCACTGCCTCCTCTGGATTGAGAACACGAGAGTCGGGAGGGAAATAGACTTCGTCAAATTCCGTGGCCTCCTGCAGTGGCCGATTTACATTCAGCCAGGTATAGCACGCATTGCGGACAATTTTCAGGAGCCAGGCACGCGCGTTACCGCCGCGGAAGCTGGGGAAAAAGCGGAAGGCGCGCAGGTATGCTTCCTGGACGGCGTCTTGTGCGTCCTGCTCGTTGCGTATTAGCCATCGCGCAAGGTTGTAGGCCGCGTCGAGATGCGGAAGGATCTCTTGCTCAAAATTTCCGGGGCCGCTCTCGTGTGTCATCCTCGCCTCCAATCTCGCGCCTCGAAAGGTCATTGACCACTACATCCAATTCTTAGCGTTCGTTGGCTTCGACCTGGAAACAGATACGTAAATCGCTGGTAGATTCTGGTGATCATCTCCGACGAAGACAATGCGGGGCGTTGCCGCGAGTGCTTGTGGCGCGGCATTTTCGCGCCAGACGTGAAGAAAGTATTGACCGGGGGGCACGTTGTCGATAGCAATGCGCCCGCCCTTGTTGGACACTCCGAAGTATGGCGAATCTACGGTGACGACGACGGCCATCATTTCCGGATGAATGCTGCAAAACAGGTAGGAAACACCTGCACGATCAAACCTCACGGATCGCAGTACCCCGGCTTTGTAGAGACCTAAATCGAATTGTCTACTTTTGGAAATCGAGAATACGTTGTGCAGCCACGGATCGTTGTTTGGAAATTCGACGGTGCTCCGGGCTGGTATTACCAGCAGACGGGGGACAAAAGTCTTATTGTGTTGCACTATCCTGTAGTGAGGGAATTCGAGAGCTGGTCGATCTTTGTGGCTGGTCTCGGCGGGGACCAGCCATACCACGACTCCACCTGCGCCTTCCGAAGCCTCATCAATAGCGTCAGCATGAGACACGCTAACGTGGCCCTTCACTGTTAACATTGACCCACGCAGGGGCGCATTCGTCTCCGCGATGGACTGCGTAATGAACGCATCGAGAAGGACTAGGACTAAACCAGCGAGGCCGACCTTGGCAACATTTGCCGCGAGAACGTCTAGTTTCATCGATGATCCACCCCCTCCAGGGAACAGCTGGCCACCAGAAGACGTCCTGGCGCTGTGCCAATGTGCGAGGGGCAAACGGCAGTCCGGTATCCCGTCGCTTTCGGGCAAGGGCGACCTAAGACCACCGGTGAAGTCATTGGCCCCCAGCTCATGTGCGGAACACTGCGTCCGCTTCGAAGAATTGGCAATGGACGGGGTATCCTCCATCGCGGGAAAGTAGGTCCCCTGCTAGACTACTGTATACATTAGACTTAGCTGATTTCCTCCCTCAGTCGATTTCCGTCGAGCGCGGCCAGGTGGTACACTCCCGCTCACCTAGGTTCTTTCTCCATGTCGGAATATGATCGCGCAGACGGGCAGCTTCGGTTTAGCGTCTTCGAGCTTGATCTCCGAGCGGGGGAACTTCGAAAGCGCGGACTGAAGATCAGACTCCAGGAGCAGCCATTTCGAGTTTTAGCGACGCTGGTCGAGCGCGCCGGCGAGGTAGTAACTCGCGAGGAACTGCAAAAGAAGCTATGGCCCGCAGATACCCTCGTGGATTTCGACCACGGGCTCAACAAAGCCATCAACAAAATCCGTGAGGCCCTCAGCGACTCCGCCGAGAGTCCCCGCTTTGTGGAAACTATTGCTCGCCACGGCTACCGCTTCCTCGCAGACGTCAAAGTTGCCGACGCAGCATCCGTTCGCAGCCCGGAACCGGCAACTCAGGCTCCTCTTGCGGCAGAGGCTCGCGACCGTCTGAATCTCACCGGCGAGCTCGCAATACCCAATCGTCATCTGCCCCCACTTGCGCGGAAGATATCCCTAGTCGTGCTGGTCCTGCTTATGGCATCTCTCGCCACCTGGAAGGTTCATCCCTGGAACCGCCCTTTCCCGGTCATTCATTCCTTGGCTGTCCTTCCCTTGGAAAGCCTCTCGAGCGATGCGTCTCAGGATTACTTCGCTGATGGTATGACCGACGAGCTGATTTCGGACCTCGGCCAGATCAGCGCGTTGCGTGTGATCTCGCGTACCTCAGTGATGGCGTATAAACACGCGCGCAAGCCTCTGCCGCAGATCGCGCGCGAGCTGAACGTGGACGCGGTAGTGGAAGGCACTGTGCTCCGTTCCGGCGATCAGGTCCGTATCACCGTGCAGTTGATCGAAGCCTCTTCGGATAGGCACTTGTGGTCTGAGAGCTACGAGGGTGAGTTGCGCGATACCTTGGCGCTCCAGAACAAAGTGGCTAGTGCCATTGCCGATCAAATTCGCATCAAGTTGAATCCACAGGAACAGGCTGCGCTGAAAAATGCAAGGGTTGTTAATCCAGAAGCTTACGAGTCCTATCTCAAAGGGCGCTACTTCTGGAACAAGCGAACCGCGGATGGTTTGAAGGTTGCCCTGGCATATTTCAACCAAGCCATCGACCAGGACCCGAAATACGCCCAAGCCTATTCTGGATTAGCCGACACTTATGCTTTGTTGGGAGATTGGCAATACGCGGTGATGACCGCTAAGGAGGCACTCCCCAAAGCGAAGGCCGCTGCGATCAAAGCTCTGGAACTAGACATTACGCTCGGCGAAGCCCACAACTCGCTTGCATTCTGCTTGGATGGCTTCGACTGGGATTTGGACTCTGGCGGAAAGGAGTTCCGGCGGGCCATTGAACTGAACCCAGGCTACGCAACCGCTCACCATTGGTATGCTTGGCATTTGGCTCTATTGCGTCGGTATGATGAAGCTATCAGGGAAATGAGAAAAGCAGAAATACTGGATCCGCTATCTCTTATCATTAACGCCGATTTGGCAGAGCTTCTTGTCCTTGCGCATTCTTATGACGAATCGATACGACAGAGCCGCAAGACGATCGAAATGGATCCTAATTTTGCTCTCGCACATAATCAACTCGCCCAGGCATACCTCCAAAAGCATATGTACGACGAAGGTGTTGCAGAGCTGCAAATAGCGGTCCAGCTTTCCGGGGGTAGCCCGACATGCATAGCTAATCTTGCTCGCGCCTACGTCGCATCCGGCAAGAGGAGCGAAGCGATAACGCTACTGAGCGATTTGAAGAAGCGCTCGAACCCTAGTTATTCGCATGGTTCGGAAATTGCCGTGGTCTATGCCGCCCTCGGGGATACGGATCAAGCCATGAATTGGCTGGAAAAAGGCTACGAAGAGCGATTTAACCCAGGTGTCCTGATACGGCCGGGCTTCGATCCTCTCCGTGCGGACCCGCGTTTTCAGGATCTTATGCGCCGTATCGGCCTACCAGATAAAACGAACGGCGAGCTGAAGAATGCGGGCTAACGGCCGGATGGGTTACTGAGCCCAAAATTGGGCTTGGAGAAAAACTTGTCGACACGGCCATTTGTGAAATCCTTTGTGTTCAGGGCTACGCCATTCGGACTTGAATTGCAGTGAGGCGCGCTCGTTAAACTTCACGTTCCAGGAAAAACTGTCCCACCCTCGTGTTCCAGTAAACTTTGCCCGGTGGTACACTCCCTTTCGCCTCGGTTCATCTCTCCATGCGAGAAGACCATCAGGTTCGCGGGCGGCTACGTTTTGGGGTTTTCGAACTGGATCTTCACGCTGCCGAATTGCGAGAACACGGCCTACGAGTTCATCTTCAGGAACAGCCCTTCCAAGTCCTACGGATGCTACTGGAGCGCGCCGGCGAGGTAGTAACTCGCGAGGAGCTGCAAAAGAAGCTATGGCCCGCAGATACCTTCGTGGATTTCGACCACGGGCTCAACAAAGCCATCAACAAAATCCGTGAGGCCCTCAGCGACTCCGCCGAAAGTCCCCGCTTTGTGGAAACCGTCGCTCGGCGCGGCTATCGCTTCCTCGCGGATGTCAAGGTCGCTGATACGGCCGCGGTTCCCAGGGCGGAACAGGCAACCGAACTTCAAACCGCAGAGGTCCGTGCTCGCTCGGATCTCGCTGGCAAACCGGCAGATCCCAAACACCTTCTGCCGCCACTTGCGTGGAAGACGACGGTGCTCGTGCTGCTCCTGCTGACGATATCTGTCGCTGCCTGGAGGCTTCATTCCCGGGGCCGCCCGTCCTATGTCATTCGTTCGTTGGCTGTCCTTCCTTTGGAAAGCCTATCGGGTGACGCGTCTCAGGATTACTTTGCGGATGGAATGACCGACGAGCTGATTTCGGACCTCGGCCAGATCAGCGCCTTGCGTGTTATATCGCGTACCTCAGTGATGGTTTACAAACACGTGCGCAAGCCTCTGCCCCAGATCGCGCGTGAACTTGGCGTGGATGCCGTAGTGGAAGGCACCGTGCTCCGTTCCGGCGACCAGGTGCGGATCACAGCGCAGTTGATCGAAGCGTCTTCGGACAAGCATTTATGGTCACAGAGCTATCAGGGCGAATTGCGGGATACCTTGGCACTCCAGAACCAGGTGGCCAGTGCCATTGCCGACCAAATTCGCATCAATTTGAATTCACAGGAACAGGCTACGCTGAAAAACGTAAGGTTTGTTAATCCAGAAGCTTACGAGTCCTATCTCAAAGGGCGCTACTTTTGGAATAAGCGAACGGCGGTAGGTTTAAGGGCCGCTCTAGCTTATTTCAATCAGGCCGTCGACGAGGACCCGAACTACGCCGAAGCTTATTCTGGCTTAGCCGATACCTATGCCTTGATGGGAGATTGGCAATACGCGGTGATGAATTTCAAGGAGGCGCTCCCCAGAGCAAAGGCCGCAGCGGTTAAAGCTGTCGAATTGGACAGTTCAATGAGTGAAGCTCACACTTCACTTGGATACTGCTTGCGCGCCTTCGACTGGGATTTCGATTCTGCCGGAAAGGAGTTCCGGCGAGCCATTGAACTGAACCCAAGCTACGCAAACGCACACCATTGGAACGCCATGAACTTGGCGTTATTAGGTCGGCACAAAGAGGCTCTCGTGGAAATGAGAAAAGCGGAGAATCTGGATCCGCTATCCCTGATCATCAACTCGGACTTGGCAGAGTTTCTTCTCCTTACGCATTCCTACGATGAATCGGTGAAGCAGAGCCGCAAGATCGTCGAAATGGATGCTGATTTTGCAATCGGACATAAACAGCTTGGTGACGCCTACCTGCTAAAACAGATGGACAAGGAAGCGGTCGCGGAACTTCAAAAGGCGGTCCAGCTTTCCGGGGGTAGCCCGATATGCGTCGCAGATCTTGCTCGTGCCTACGTGGCATCCGGTAAAATGAACGAAGCGGTGAAGCTGCTGCGCGATCTTGAAAACTCGAACGCTAGTTTTACAGATGCTCCTCACATTGCCATGATCTATGCATTCATGGGGGATAACGAGCAAGCCATGAATTGGCTCGAAAGAGCGTACCAAGAACGATTTAACCCGAGCATTCTACTGCGCTCTGGCTTCGATCCTCTCCGTTCGGACCCGCGCTTTGAAGACTTCTTGCGCCGCGTGGGCCTGCCTCCTTGGACCAGAGAGTTTGATGATGAGGGCAGAAAAGAATAGCAGCGTCAATGGGGCGTTCCCGTGTCGCCGCGAGGCATACTTTTCTCTCGTAAGCTCGGGTGAAAGAGCGCGCAAAGGGCTCGATCCAGAACCTGGTACCGACTAGCTTCTTCGCACTTACAGCTTGGGCAACCTACATGCCGGGCGCGTAGTAACCAGCTTTCGCGTAGACGCTCAGAGGTGGAAGTCCCTTGGGGGCCCGTAGCTTGATCTTGATCTTGCGCCAGCGCGAATCATGTGACTTATTACTCGGGCGGTATCCCAGAATGTACTGATTGCGTAATTCCGCACCAATCTTTGTGGCGATGTCCGGCAGCTCGTTCACATTCGCTACTTCAAAAGAACGGCCACCGGTCAATTCTGTCACTTCATTGAGCAGAGTGGGCCCATTGAGTTCCTCAGGCGTCCGAGCGCGGTAAGCCAAGGGGTCAAAAATGCCGACCGAGTACAGCTGGGTATCTGCCTCTCGCACCAGCCGCTTGATATCGCTCTCGTTGTATCGACTATGGTTATCTCCTCCGTCGGATATGATGAGCAAAGCCCGTTTGGCGTTTCGAGCGGTCCTCATCTCGTTAAGGCCCAGATAGATCCCATCGAGTAGCGCAGTGCGACCTTTCGGAGACGAAGAGAGCAGGCTGGTCTGCAGGTCTTCAACCGAGGTGGTGAAGGTGCTCATGACCTCCGCCCGTTCGTTAAAACTGACGAGGAAGAATTCGTCTTGTGGATTGGCGGTCTTGAAAAATTGTAGGGCCGCCTCCTTGGCCTTACCTATCTTGTTGACCATGCTGCCGCTGAGATCGAAGATGACGCCGACGGAAATGGGGACGTCTTCGGAAGAGAAAAACAGTATCTCCTCTTCGACGTTGTTTTCGAAAATACGGAAGTTATCCGGCTCAAGGCCTGTAACCAGACGGTCATGTGGGTCGGTGACGGTAACGTTGACAAGCGCCAAGTCGACATCCATGTGGAGGGATTGACCCTTCTTAATAACTTGCCCCGGTGTGTCACGCTTAACGTCGTCGCGGACGGCGGATTGGGCGACCGTCAGCACGGGGAAATTCCAGATGGCGATGCCAAAGAGCAGAAGAGAAACGAACGAAACGAAGAAAACGCGGGTCGGAAACGCCTTACTTTTCACAAGGTCTCCGTCGCACCGATTGTCAGAGTGCTGAATCCCAGCGATCGATGCCCGTTCTTTGACCGCCCTGCGAAGAATGTTGAAACAGACTATAGTTTCCAAATTCTTCGGTCTTCACATCATCATCGCTCACGCCCGAAGAACGGAGCAGGTCCGTCATTGCAGTGACCATTCCCGACGGACCCGCGATGTAGTAGATAGGTCCTTTGAGGCCGAGCAGATAACGCATGAGCATTTCACGGTTGATGTGACCCTTTTCGTAGGGCCAAGCAAGAGTTCTATGGCCGGTGAGTGTTGAAATCAGAAGGAAATTGGGGTTCTGGATGCTCATACTTTCAAATTCATCGAGGAATGCCGCGTCGTCCGCTTCCCGGTTTGAATAAAACAAATACAGTCTGTGTGGCAGACGCTCCTGAGCGGCCTGCTTAAGGATGCTGCGAATCGGCGTAATCCCGATGCCGCCGGCCAGAAACACCGCGGGTCGGGTGATATCTTTATGAAGCGTGAACGATCCACTGGAACGGTTCACGATAAACTTTGTGCCAAGAGCAGCAGCCATCAACGCGTTCTTAAAGTCCGTCTTCCGCATACGCATCGCGATCATGATTAGCCCTTTTTCTTGAGGTGGGCTGGCGAGGGAGAAAGTTCGCGAATAGTCGCTTTCACTCCCTACACGCGGTTGGGTGAAAACGAAATCGGCATGCTGCCCGGCTCGGAATTCAAAGTTGGTACCATTTGCGTCAAACCAGAAGGCCATCGTATCTCTTGCGACTTCCTGCCGATCGACTAAAGTCATTTCATAATACTTGGCCATGGATTTCTCCCTTGCTCGAACCTGCAGGGTACTTATCTATGTGCCGCACCCAGTTATGTAGACCATATTCCCGCCGATTTATTCCATTGTCGTCACAACCTCCCAAAAGCCTTTCGCTGCCTTCACAACGTCGATACGAGAACTTAGGAACATCCATTGAAGTTACGGTTCGACTATGAGCTGGCCCTTCATCCCCCTGTGGCCGATTCCGCAAAGGTTGCAGCAATGAAACGAGTAGGTTCCCGGCCTGCGCGCCTCAAATTGGATTACGATTGGAGTCCCCTTCTCGATCTTGAAGCAGTCTTCGTTGGAACTGAGGACCAGGCCCGGATCACCTTTCTCCCCCGCCCCGTCGGGATACAGGTTGATCTTGAAGCCGTGCGTCTTATCTAGAGACGTGATCTTCAATTGCACTTTGGCCCCAAGCTTTACGCGGATGGGCAACGGGGTGTACTCATACTTTTTGGCGGTGATTTCAATGACTTGCACACCTTGCTCCGCCTGAGAGGTATTCGCCGGGCGGGCGGAGCCTTCGATACCGGTAGACCCGCTGAGCAAGAACAAGCAAACAATTCGCAATACGCTATCCACTTTATTTCCTCCTCGATAGTGTGAACACGGGCTCGAATGCCGCAACCGCCTCGGTGTGCGATGGGCAATACAAATTCCATCGACACGGAGAGCTTCCCCTTCTGAGACCTGCGCAATTTCATTTCGGAAACAAATGCAGCACGTACCAACCTGCTATAGCCGCTGGCACGCAGGCCAGGGCGATCACTCTACAAAACAGTTTCAGGGCTTTTCCCCTCTGTTCCTCATTCATCTCTGTCTGCTTTATGCAGACACTGGAAAACAATTTGACTATTCAAATCGACTCCGATCTCAGCAGATCGCCATTGGCGGGTGTTTACCCTCAGTTCATCCGCATTCTCGGACGAATTCCGCGCGTCTAGCCGTTTACGCCACTGAGAAATCCGCCGAGATGCCCCGTCAACCCCACAAGCAACGCCGCGACCGCTTTAGGAAGGGCTCGATGTGCCTATGCCGCTCTTGCGCGGGTTTCGTCCTTGTATACCGCAGGCGCGCTCTTCTTATTCCGGCATATACGAGAGGGGGGCCTTTTTTCTCGATGAAATGAAGAGCAAGAAACAGGAATAAAAGCACCTGCGCCGCGGTCAATACAAGTGAACTGTTCTGTGCAGGAAAAAGGTTCGATCGTGCTGAACTCGCAGGATCAGGTGCGGTTCGAGACACTTGTCCTACCGCATCTTGATGCCGCTTTTAATCTCGCCCGCTGGCTTTTGCGCAGCGGAGCCGACGCCGAGGACGCCTCGCAAGAAGCGATGCTCCGCGCGTATCGTTTCTTCAATGGCTTCCATGGCGGAGATGTGCGCGCGTGGCTCTTGCAGATCGTGCGCAACACCTGTTTCACCTGGCTGGAGAAGAATCGTCACGTGAAAGACATGACCGAGTTCGATGAAGAACTGCACGGGCCCCCAGGCCCCACTCCCGAATCTCTTGTTATCGCAGCGCATACTCACGAGCGCCTCACCCGCGCCCTCGAGTCTTTGCCGCCGCGCTATCGGGAGGTAATCGTGCTCCGCGAGCTGGAAGGGTGTTCTTACAAGGAGATTGCCACCATTACTTCCATCCCCATAGGTACGGTCATGTCCAGGGTATCCCGTGCCCGCCAGCAGCTTCAGCTAGCACTTACTGACCCTACCCAGAATGAGGCCATCCATGAGCTGTAACCGCGCCACCACCGTTCTTCATGGCTACTTCGACAGCGAACTGGATGCCCTTGGTGCCACCGAATTCGAACACCACCTCGAACAGTGCTTCGATTGTATCAGCGCACTCGACGCTCTCGAGTCTTTGCGGTCGTCAATGATCATTGCGCAACTCTATGAGAAAGCTCCTGCCGCATTTCGGGGGAAGGTTCTCGCCCGCCTCAGTTCTGCGGGCCCAGTCGCTATCTTCCCGGCTCGCACGCCCTGGCGATGGCTCGCAGTCGCCGCGGCGTTTCTCGTGGTTGTCTATGCTGGCTGGCGAGTCATTCCCATTCAGCGCGGAGGTAACTATGAAACGGTGCTCGCCGCGGAGATTGTCGACGCCCATTTGAGATCGCTGCAACCCGGGCATCTCACCGATGTCGTCTCTACCGATCAACACACGGTAAAACCGTGGTTCGACGGTAAGCTGGATTTCTCTCCGCCCGTCCAGGATTTTACCGGTCAGGGATTTCCGCTGCAGGGTGGCCGCGTTGACGTCGTTCACGGCCGTTCCGTCGCTGCTCTGGTGTATGCCCGCCGCAAGCATTCTGTAAACGTTTTCGTCTGGCCCACCGACGAAAAAGACGATACTCCGCGTTTCGGCTCACAACAGGGTTATCAATGGATTGATTGGCGTAAGGGCGGAATGGAATTCTGCGCTGTCTCCGACGCCGCGCCCTCGGCCCTTGAACAGCTTCAGAGGCTTTTCACTGAGTAGTCAAGAATGAAGCGCGCGAATGAGGACTCGAATGGACCGGCAAGCCCGAACGTGTCTGGACAACTGGATAATTACAATCGAGAGCACCGAGGAAAAACACCAGGAAATCATTCTATCGACAATTGCTGAGCGCGCCCAGCGGATTTGTGAGGAGCGCGGGTGTAAGCATAGCTTCGAGTTGGCCGATTGGCTGACTGCTGAGCAGGAACTCTCGCGTGAGGAATTTGATGGAAACACCTCCAGTGTTCACGTTCTTGTTGACTGTCCGCGGGATTCAGAGGTGACAACTATTCTAAGCCTGACGGCCCGCAGCTTGATAGTTTTTCGTACCCGCACAAGACAACATGCCGGCCAAGTGAATTGTGGCCCGGACATACAATCCGTCCATCTGTTCTCCAAAGAACTAGATCCAGCCCAGGCGGATGTGAGGGCCGCAGACGGAGTCTTGCATGTGTGCGTGCCAAAGAAGAATGATTCAGCTGCGAGGTAGGTTTGCATTCGCATGAGCAATCCGTATCCGATTCATGAGTTTCGGTTAGTGGCAAACAAGGAGTTTCCAGCGTCGGTTGCGTCCGCACCGCGGGCCGGCTTGAAGAACCAACACAGGGAAGACTGTTATGAATAAGCTTCAGCGAGGGACCTGCATAAAGACCAGCACGATTGGCGCACTGGCACTTAGCCTGGGAGCTCTGGTCCTGCTGCCATCGTTATCAGCCACTGAAGCGCAGTCCAGCAAGCAGACAGCCTCTGCCCAGACCAAGCACGCAGTTGTGGACGATGCGGCCGACTCGCTTCAGCAGCTCAGCACATCGATGGAGCTGCTTTCGAAACGAGTGAGCCCGTGTGTTGTTCAGATCTTTAGCATCGGGTACAACCTGGATAGCGACCGCGAGCACAACAATACAAATCTATTTTCGCGGCGGTCGAGTTCAGGTTCCGGGATCATCATTGCCTCGGATGGTTGGATTGTGACGAATGCCCATGTCGTTGAGGGCAGCCGCCGGATTCGAGTTCGACTTAATCAAGAAGGTGATGTATCGGCATCGCAATATGGAAGATCGCGCCATGCCTTGCTGGAAGCCAAGCTGGTATTGGCTGATCGTGATACGGATCTCGCGTTTCTCAAAATCGATGCCACAGACTTACCGACGCTGAAATTGTCGGATTCGAGCGAGCTGAGACAAGGGCAAGTGGTACTGGCGTTTGGCAGCCCGCTGGGGCTCGATAACTCCGTAAGCATGGGGGTTGTCAGCTCGATCGCCAGGCAATTAGATCCAGACAGCCCGACGATCTATGTTCAAACCGACGCGGCGATTAACCCGGGCAACAGCGGGGGACCGTTGGTAAATACAGGTGGAGAGGTGGTCGGCGTTAACACGCTCATTCTCACACAGTCAGGCGGCAACGAAGGAATCGGCCTCGCCATTCCCAGCAATGTAATACGCAGCGTCTATAACCAGGTCCGAAAAGAGGGGCACGTCCACCATCACGGAATTGGTGTGTCGGCACGCAATATCACACCCATACTGGCATCGGGTCTCGGCCTGAGCCGCGAAGACGGTGTTCTTATTGAGGACGTGATTCCTCAGAGTCCGGCTCAGAACGCCGGTTTGATGCCGGGCGATGTCGTTCTGAGTGTCGACAAGAAGCCAGTTCGGAACATCCGCCAACTTGCGCTCGGTCTTTATTCTTACGCGGTAGGCGAAAATGCAAAACTTGAAATCCAGCGTGGTCAGCAAAAAATCTCCTACGAAATTCCTGTGGTTGAAAAAGAAGATTTGCAGGGACGTCTTGCTGACTTGGTCACGAAGGGACAAAACAAGATTCCGCAACTTGGAATACTAGCTCTGACCCTCGATGACAGACTTCTGCCGATGCTTCCACCACTGCGCAATCGGTTTGGGGTCGTTGTTGCCGCGAAAGAATCTGAAGGTGCTTACCTGGGCGAAGGGCCCCTCCCGGGAGACGTAATCTATTCCGTCAATGGGACGCTCGTGGACAGTGTCGACTCCCTGCTCTCGGCCCTCGACGTTCTCAAAACATCCGGAGCGATCGTACTGCAAGTTGAACGCCTGGGCAGTCTCCACTATGTTGCTCTTGAAACTGAAAAGTAAGCTAAGTCAACATCGTTGGCTGGCGCTCTTCCGTTGGTGAAGACTCCAAACAGCGTAGCACCCTCGCCCTGTCGGAGGCCGCGCGCTTCCAGAGACTACGAACATCGACTCCATCGTGGCTGCAGTCATGAACGACCTAACGCTCCGAAATTGTTACCCTTGTGCGCATTTGCCTGGCTCTCGTCTAAAGGCGAAGCCCGCCACCTCACCACCACCCACCGGGCGTGTTTGTTTCCAATGAAATGGCCCTTCTTGTCGGTCCAAGGTAAGGCGTGCGCCCGTCCGTTTTGCAGAAGAAAATGAATACGTCGCCTTAGCTCCTCAACTATCTAGCAGATGATGTCGTTCCATGAATCATCGAAACATTTCCGCTCTAGCCTTTTCGAGACTGATTGCATTGTCGCAAAAGGTCCGCTCTCGGTTGCAACTTGAATCCCCGGATTGAGTGACGAACACAAGACACATTCTTTACGTCCGATTCTGTTACTTCGTGCCAAGAATCGCGCCTCATCATCTGTACACGTTTAGCGGATGGCTGTACTTACTGCCGATTTAGCGGAATAAAAACTTCGACGCCGTGGTTATCCATAGCGAACACTCTAAGAGGTTTTGAGAGAAACAACGAAAGAGCAGTACTTACGTTCTGTGATTACTCTAATCGGCTTCGCCAGTTTCGGTATCACCGCCAAGTCCCAGGCTGTAGGCCAAGTCGCGGTCAACATACCCTTCGAGTTTGCGGTGGCTGGCGAAACACTTCCTGTAGGTAACTACCGGGTGAACCGCGTGTCCCATACCGACTCACGAGTCCTCGTCCTCAGCAGCTTTGAGAATAACGTAAGCGCGCTGATCCTTCCGACCGAGGTCGCGAGCTGTTTCGACGACAAAGCCAAGCTCACTTTCGAGCAAGTTGGGTACGAGCACTTCCTCAGCAAGGTCGAAACTGCTGACCGTGTGTTCACCATTCCAGTGTCCCATGCGGAAATCCTGGAAGCTGCAGGGAGATCACCCAGCGGCACGTTTGCATCAAGGAGTTCGGCTGGAAACTAGTTCATCAATCCCCGAATGGGGGCGGCCTGCTGGTCGCCCCTTTGCACCTGGTGGATAGGAGGGAAAATGATCGCCTTCTGCGCGAACCAATGCGCCTACTGCCGATCGTCAATTGTTTCCGGGCAAAGATGGGTACGGGAGAAGATTTACGACCCCGCACTCCATGGACGTGAGCCAAGCTACCACCGCTACCGCATTTGAACCCTTCGCTGGACAGGAAGGAAGCTGCTGGGAAAAACATCAAATGGAACAGGACATCGCCCGGACCACGCCTACGCTTACGGGGCGCTCAGAAAAGTTGGAAACTAAACATGTTCTTGTCTTCATTTGACATTCTCAGGAAGGACCGTCGCGGAAAGCCCATTTTACTTGCTGTGGCAGAAGACTTAGAAACGGCGCGCCTTCGTCTGCGCCAATTAGCCTCACTGATCCCCGGCGAATACTTCGTTTTCGATCCGCGAACCCACCAGATCGTTGCCGCTACGGAGGTCTCACGGTGGCAGGTCACATAAGCGTGAATAGAACCCAAGGTTATTGGATTTGCCGGGGTATAGCAGAACCATACGTACCTAGTCGTGCGAACGCGTCCGGAGACGGAGAATTCCCAATGCTCATCGACAATAAGGCCATCATTCGCCGCTTCTACGAAGAAGCTTGGAATAAACGTAGGCTTGAAGTTGTGGACGAGCTGATCTCCCCGAGCCATGCACTCAACGACCCCATCGTGTCCGGTTCGCAGACGGGTCCGGAGTTGTACAAACGGCGGGTAGTCGAGCTCACGACAAGCTTTCCCGACCTACGTTTCACGATTGAAGACATCATTACCGATAAAGGCAAGGTGGTTGTCTCCTGGATTATTTCCGGAACTCACCAAAGTGAGTTCATGGATATTCCTGCCACTGGCAGTAAGATACTCGTAGAGGGAATCACGATTCACCACGTCACAAACGGCAAGATTCTCGATTCGCATGCTAGATGGGACGCCCTGGACTTGCTGCGACAACTCGGTAAGGTTTGTGCACTTGGGGAGACGGTCGCGTCAACGCCTTGACGACGATCCTCGAATTGCGTGCAATGTCTATGCGTCGATCTTCAGTGAACGCAAGATCCTGGGTTAGCTCTATGCTAGACGCCAGGGATTAACGCGGTGGTCTCGATGGTTCGACGCAGCACTCAGCTCGAACCCACCTTGCAATTG